>ENA-OPIO01000078-OPIO01000078.1-human-gut-metagenome-genome-assembly--contig:-NODE-78-length-35810-cov-6.820780_pt1 | contig 35810 bp, 38 predicted proteins | sample MGYA00241395_ERZ501636 | MGnify/ENA primary metagenome ERZ501636 (study PRJEB25962, sample SAMEA2042198) | human gut metagenome | biome: human gut; feature: human-associated habitat; material: faeces... | reverse complement strand
TGAAGCCGCCCGCAGGGTCCGGGCCTTGGGGTCCTGGCGGCGCGCAGCGTGCCTGACCAGAGCTCAGCAAAACACGGTGCTTTTAGATACTTGGGAGAGAAACATTCGGGGATGCACCAGGGGGCGGTTTTCTATGCGGACACATCCGACTAGCAGAGCCACATTGTTTAAACAATGTCGCCAAACACCGTAAAATCTGCCCGTCAAACAAGAGGGAAAGCATCCCTGCTTCACAAATTCGGCCGGTATTTTGCGGATAAAAAACTCCCCGCGCATACATCTCGCGCGGGGATGAAAATACGGCTTATAAAAACTACTTGCTTTCGGGGGCGGAGGGCTGGGGCGCGTCCACGGCGCGGTCCTGCACCTGTTCGGTAAACGTCAGGCGGTCGCGGTGGATGGGTCCGGCCAGCGCGGGAACCTCTTTGCGGATAAAATAATGCGGCTTCAGGTACGGCCTCCACCCGTTAAAACGCAGGCGGTAGATGGTTTTAAGCGGATAGAAATCCGGCGTGAACAGCGCCAGATATCCGCCCAGCCCGCCGCCGTTTAAGTATTCGGGCATTTCGGTATAGCCCACCAGGCGCGAATGAGGATACAGCGTGGCTTTTAAATGCGGCACTTTGGTAAGGGCGGCCTCCGCCTGGCGTACAGACAGCAAATCGCGCGTGGGGTCCAGGCCGTCGCCCACCATGGTTCCGGCGCGGACCTGGTCCAAATCCGGCGCTTTCAAATCTTTTAAATAGGGTACGGATTTAAGCGTCAGCACGCGCGGCGCGAGGGTTTCCAAATCAAAGGTTACTACGCGCACATTGGAAAAACTCATCGGCTCAAAGCGGCTGACGGTGGAGGTGCCGTCGTAACCCGGTTTCACCTGGCCCATAAAGCCCCCGTCCGTAAACGACATCTGGCATACGCCGCCCACTTTGTCAAAATTATTGATTTTTACCGTCAAAGAAGACGGCGTGGCGTCCTCCAGCTGCGAAAGCGGCGCCCCCGCATATTCCGCCCCGTTCATGCGCACGGCGGAACCGAACGACTGCCGGTACTGCGACACCATCACATCGGCAAACTGTTTAACCGTCAGATAATTGGAAGGTTTTCCCAGCACCAGCCAATTCTGCAGTCTGTCCAGCCACGAAGCGCGCGGCGAGGCGGTTTTGTTGACAAATTCCACAGCCGCCAAATTGCGCCGTTCGTTTTCCCAGGCAACCCACTTTTTGCTGTTAAGGAAAAACTCCGGCGTGCTGCCTTCTTTAAAAAACACGGTGGGCCGTTTTTGCGTAAAGTATTCTTTTAAGCTGACCGATTTCCCGCCGTCCAGCGGCACGGGTTTGCGCCACAGCTCGTTCACCCGCTTGCGCTCCGCCTTTAAACCCGGGCGGCGGATTTCCGCCACCAGCTCCCGCCAGTTGTGGCGCAGGCCGGCGGTCATGCGCGAGTCGTTGGTATAGCGGAACCCCTGTTCAAAGCTGTAATCGGCCATAGTGGTGGCCAAATCTTTCAGTTCCACATTATGGGTAAAGATGGAACCGTCCTCTTCCGCCAGCTCCACAAAGCGTTTGACGTTTTCGTTAAATTTGTTTTTATAATACCCCGCGGGCAGGCGTCTCGTCCCCGCGATTAAGCGCGCGTCGTACATAAAATCCGGCAGGCGGCCCGTTTCGCGGATGGGGTTTAAAATCACTTTTTCCGCCTCCTCCATAGACATATAATACAGGTATTCCATCACGTTGTTGGCCTTGGCGGCGGACATACCTTCAATGGCTTCCACCTGGTCACGCGGACGGAAATAGCCGTTTTTAAAGTATTCCAGCCAGTCGCGGATGATGCTGTCCTCATCTTTCAGACCGGAAGGATATTGTTTGCTTACCAATCCCGTGCGCGGCGTGCGCTCCAGCACGGGCACCACGGGGTTGTAGCCTTCGGCGGGAGCCTGGACGACCGATTCGGCGGGTTTGGCCGCGAACCATTTTTTAATCCGGCGGCCCCATTCCATCACGGGCAGGCCGGAATACAACGTCCCGGACGAAGCCGAAGCCGGTTCCGTGCGGGCAAAAAAACTGTATGAACGGGCGGAAGGGGCCGCTGGGCCGCCGGCAGACAAAGAAGCATTTTCCTCCGCTTGCATAGCAGCCGGCCCCTCCACCTGCAAAGACGGGGCCGCCTTCACTTCAATCGGATTGACGGGAACCGCCGCCGTCTGCCCGGGCCGTACACCGGACGCAGTACGGCGTGCGGCTAACGCCAGCCAGTCGCGGGCGGCGTCAGCGGAAAAATCCAAATGGCGCACGTTTAAAACGCATACGCGCCGGACAAGATTCTCCAGCACGGCTACATCCGAAACAGCTTCCGCCCGCTCCGGCGCGGGAACGGACACGGGTACGCCGCCGGCGCGCGCAAACAAAACGGTTTGTTCCAAGGCTTCGGTGGGTTTGGCGGACGCCAGCAATTTTTCAAACGCGTCATAGGCTTTTAAAGACAGCAGCGCGCGGGACACCGCCGTAAACGCCACGGGTTCCAGCACGGTGTCTGCGGCCGCTTCGTATACGGACAGCAGAACGGGCGCGTCTTCGGCGGCCCCGTAAAAACCGATGCTGGACACGTCGGCCAACGCTTCCATCGCCCGTACGGCGGCTTGCGGCTTGGCCGCCGCCAGCTGTTTAACGGACGAAAAAGCGGCTAATTCTTTAAACGCGTCTTTCTTTTGAAGCAAATCCACCCGGTATGTTTTTAAAGCGGCGGCCGCCTGCCATTCGGTTACGGGCGCGCCGCGTTCCAGCGTAAGCGTTAAAAATTCATTCTGCAGCAGAGCGGTGCGTCCGGCGGCGGGCGGAACGGCAAAAATAGAACGCACGAGCGCGGGCGAAGAAGCCCCCTTGGCCACCTGCTCCCGCACCGATTCGGCCGGCAGCATAACGGACACCTGTTTTTGTACCTGGGACAATACGGCAGATTCCACCCGGCTCCCCTTTACCAGCGGCGCACGCACGGCGGAAACGGACGGCACGGAAACGGCCGCGCCCGAAACGCGCAGGCCCGGCGCATACCGCAGCCCCGCCGCACTTACGCGGCCGGCGGCCGGAATGGATTTTTCCGCCCCGCTGCCCAGCGCTTTAATCACCGTCCCGACGTTTTTAGCGGGCACCTGCGCCGAAGCCGCCCCGCAGATCACAAGGCCCGTCAATGCACATAAAAATTTTTTCATCCGTATCATCCTTTTGCGTAAAATTCTTTATTTTATTATGCTAAATCCCCGCTATACAAACAAGGGCCATTGGCCCTATACGCCCGGGCCAATGGTCCTATATAAAGATGGGTCCCGTTTTACAGCGCGGCCAGCTTTTCGGCCAGCGGGTTTAACGCTTCTTCGCGCACGAACTCAATGCGTCCCTCGTCCGCCGCGCGCGCCGCGGCGGGGTTTAACGGCAGGCGCACCACGGGGGACAAGTCAAACGCTTTGCCCATTTCCGCCGCGCGGCTGGAACCGAAGAGTTCAATTTCTTTCCCGCAGTCCGGGCATTTTAAATAGCTCATATTCTCCACCAGCCCCAATACGGGAACGTTCATCATTTTAGCCATTTTAACGGCTTTGCCCACAATCATCTGCACCAGTTCCTGCGGCGAAGACACAATCACAATACCGTCCACCGGCAGGGATTGGAACACCGTCAGCGTTACGTCCCCGGTGCCGGGCGGCATATCAATAAACAAATAATCCACGTCCTGCCAGATAACGTCCGTCCAAAACTGTTTGACCGTACCCGTAATCAGCGCGCCGCGCCAAATGACGGGGTCCGTCTCGTTTTCCAACAGCAGGTTAAGCGACATCACCTGCACGCCGCCCTGGCTGGACACGGGGTAAATACCGTCCTGGTCGCCGGTGGCGCGTTCGTGAATGCCGAACATTTTAGGCGCGGACGGGCCGGTAATATCCGCATCCAGCACGCCGCAGGAATACCCGCGCCGCGTCATTTCCGCGGCCAAAAGGCCCGTTACGAAAGATTTTCCCACCCCGCCTTTTCCGCTCACTACGCCGATGACGTGTTTAATGCGGCTTCTCAAATGCGGTTTGTCTTTGGGCATTTCGCCCGGTTTGCGGCTAGCGCAGTTTGCACTGCAGGAAGAACAATCGTGCGAACAATTTTCGCTCATTTGGAACTCCTTTCAATTAAATTAAAATTTTCATCCGCCAGCCCCCACAGGGCCATTTTTCCGCCCGGCAGGAGTTTCACCGCCGCGTAGCGGGCGTTTTCAAATTTCTTGCCGGTGCCTTCCTGAAAGAAATACTGCCGGGGCACCAAATACTCTTTGCCGCGCGTGCGGACGGATACCGCCTCGCCGCCGGGCTGACGGGAGAGCACCCGATTCTCCCCCAAATACAAAACGTCTTCGTCCGACGCGACCGGCTCGGCTTCAAAATCGTAAAAAAGCGTCATATAATCGCCCAGCAAAAACGCGCGCGGATCCCGCGGCGCGATTTTTAAATACGCCGCCGGGGCCCGTTCAATTTGGGCGTACAGGTTCCACGCCCAGCCGGCCAGAAGAGCGGACAACCCCAACGTGCAGAAAAAGAAAATTTTACCGCGCATATTGTTTCACCCCTCTTTTAAGCGCAAAATACGCCGCCAGCGCTGCCAGGCCGGACACCGCCAGCATGCCCGATTTGTACAACAGCGAACCGTCCAAATCGTAATACAGCATAAAGAGCGCGCACGCAAACCAGGCACTTCCCAGCCACTCCACCATGCGTTCGCGCAAACCACGCCCGGCGGTCATTACGCACAAGGCGGTAAACGCGCTGAGCCCCAGCATACACGCGGCCAGCGCCGTCAAAACACACCCCCACCGGCGGCCCTTGGGGGACAGACTTTTCGCCCGGCTGACGGCCCACGCCGCAAGCCCCGCGGCGGGCACCAGCGCCCATGAAAATTTATCCGCACCGCACGCCGTCCATACGCCGCCGACGGCCAAACACGCATACGCCAGCGGACGCAGCCGTACGGAACGAACTGCAAACAGCAGCAGCCCCGCCAGGCACAGCGCCGCGCCCAGCCACGCCGCCGGCTCGTCCCACCGTCCCCACAGCGAACCCGCATAGCACGCGAACAATCCCACTGCGGCGGCGGAAAAAATAAAACGGTCCGCCGGCTGTTTAAAAAACGGCCAGCCCGCGGCCGCCACGGCCGCCGCGATGCAGGCGGCAACCAGCAGCTGCGAAGAAGTGTCCCCGCTAAAATGCGGATAAAGCCAGGAAAGCACGCCGTAAATCAACAGGCCCTTGCCCGATACCGCAAACATAAAACCGAGCTGGGCCAAAAACGCTTCGCCCGCCGATTTGCCGCCTTCCCCCGCGCGCGCCAGCCCGTACCCGAAGGCGGCAAACAGCGCGCCGCACAGAACGGCAAACGCCGACGGAAACGCGGAGTAAAACATCAAAAACATGGTACACATCAGCGCGAGCGAACTGATAAACGCGCCCACAAACAATAATACCAACACCGCGGGATGCACCGGGGAGGGACGTCCGTCCAGATACTGTTTGACGGCTTCGCGGCTTTCGGCCGGAAGAGACTGTAATAATTCCTGTTCGGTCATTTCGTCCTCCGCATATATTCAATTCCTTTCCAGGCGCCCGCGCCCGCCAGCGCAAATACGCACATAAATACCGGGCTTCCCCATTGATAGGCAAAAACTTCCATCCGCACCAGCCAGCAGCTGACCCACACCGCGGCGCACAGGGCGCTCACGCCCAGCACCATCGGGCTTTTAAATTTCTTTACCGCCAGCCACGCCGCCGCCAGGATAAATACGGCGCATACATAAGAAGGCGTTTGAAACGTGCGCCGCAGTGTATCGTACGCCGCGCAGGAAGTCAGGTAAAACGCGGCGGGAATAAACGCCCACGCGCGGAAATTTTCCGGCCATTTTTTAAGCCAAATACACCCTTCCGTCAGCGCCCAAAACAATACGGCGGCGGAAGCCAGCGGATAGAACCCGCCGGTAAAACCGTATTTGTCTTCGGCAAACATCCCCCACGCCAAAAACGCGCCCAGCCACAGCCAGCGCACGCCCGAAACGGCGGCCAGTACGGCCATCATCACGCTCCAGGCCGCAAACCATTCGTATACGTAAGACTGAAGCTGAAACGCCTGCCCGCATACGGCGGTAAACACGCCGCACAGCACGCCGGCTCCCGCGGCAAAAATCTGCCCGGGTACGGAAGAAGGGCCGTATCTCCACACGCCGGCCCCGCACAGCGCCAGCCCGGCAAGCGGCAGGCCCAGTTTTAACAGCAGGCCCATATCCGCCCAGTTATAGGCAAAAAAGCAAATCACCGCCGCCAGCAACAATACGCCGCCCAATGCAAGCAGCCTTCTCGGGCCCCATTCGGCCCACGGTTCGGCCGGCAGCGCGGATACGGCGCGGTCATACTGCGTACGCGAAAGCAGGTTTTCGGCCAGCAAATTATCTAAAACGGATTTATTTATCATACCCCGATTATACAAAATTCCCCCGCCCAACAAAGCCGGCGTAAAAGCTATAATATTAGTATGTCCCTGATACTTTGGCTTATTTTCCCAGCCGCTTTGCTGCTGATATGGTATATGCTGGCCCGCCTGGGGGCGCGCATCGTATTCCGCCCGCAGAAAAAACGCTGGCCGCTGAAACTGCCTTTTGAAAACGTTTCTTTCCCCGCGCCGGACGGACGGATAGTTACGGGCGTGTATCTGCCCGCCCAAAACGCTCGGCCGACCCTGCTGTTTTTCCACGGGAGAGGGGGCAACGTGTCCCACTTTGAAAAGTTCGCCCTCGCCTACGCGCCCAAAGGCTACGGGATTTTGATGTTTGATTACCGGGGCTTCGGCCTGTCCCAGGGGAGTCCGTCCCAAAAAACGGTGTTTGAAGACGCGCAGGCCGCCGCGCGCTATTTGATGAGCGTAAAAAAAATCCGCCCGCAGGACATCGTGCTCTACGGCCATTCGCTGGGCAACGCGCCCGCGCTGTTTACGGCGCAGCGCCTGGAAAAATTCCCTTTTAAAGCGCTGGTTTTACAAAGCCCCTTTTTAAGCGCGCCCGCCATGGCCGCCTGCCTGTGGACGCACACTTACGAACCCAATTCGCTCACTTACCGCCTTATTTCCGCGTTCGCCGCGCCGTTTTTACACCTGAACCGTTTTGACAATACGCGCCCCGCCGCGCATATCCGCCGCCTGCCCGTACTCGTGTGCATGAGCCGCGCGGACGCCACCATCCCCTGGCGCATGAGCGCGCGGCTGGCGGATGCCGTCCCGCACGCCAAACGCTTTCTGTCTCCGTCGGGCGGACACGACGAATTCGCCTGGGCCGCCCGGGCGGCGGACGGGTTTATTAAAAACCTTCCTTAAAAAGTGTTTTTATGATACTATAATTCGTGGAGAGAAAATCCTGAACTATGCGCAAATATATTCCTACTATACTGCTGGTGGTGCTGCTGGGCGGCTGGGCGTTGTTTTTTGACCGGGTGACGGACCATTTAATCTTTGAACCGACCAACCAGGTCTACACACTCCAACTGCCTTTTGAAGAAGTTACCTTCCCCGCCAAAAACGGACAGAAGCTCCACGCGCTGTATCTGCCCGCCAAAGAGGGCAAACCCACGATTTTATTTTTCCACGGCAACAAATACAATGTGTACAGTTTTCAGGATTTCGCCCGCCCGTACGCCGAAAAAGGCTACGGCGTTTTTCTGTTTGACTACCGGGGCTACGGCAAGAGCGAAGGCTCCCCCTCCGAAAGCCATTTGTATGAGGACGGTTCCTCGGCCCTGTTCCACCTGATGCTGAAGGAAAAAATCTTCCCGCAGGACATTGTGCTCTGGGGCTTTTCGCTGGGCAACGCCCCCGCGCTGTACGTAGCCTCCACCTACGACAAACTGCCTTTTAAAGGCGTCATCCTGCAAAGCCCGTTTACCAATATGGCCGACATGGGTTTTTATATGCTCTCGCAGTGCTACGACGGCACCGCCGCGGCCACCATTCTGCCTATTTTCTTAAAACCGCTTTTGTGGCACAAAAATTTTGACAATACCCGCCTGATCGGCCGCGTCCGCGCGCCGATGCTTATCGGGTTCTCGCGGCTGGACCGCACGATACCCTGGACGATGAGCCGCGCCCTGGCCGCCAAATCGCCCCGGGGCACCCAGCAGTTTCTCTCGCCCGCGGGCACGCATCACAGCTTTGAATGGTTTGAGTCCGAAGCGCTCCGCTTTTTGGAATCCTTAGACAACGGCGGGAAATCCTCCACGCCGGCCTCGGTAAACACCACCCCCGCCGGGAAAAGCTGAGCCGCCCGCGCCTAAAACGGCCGCCCTATCGGCAAGCCGCCCCGATTTTTTGTATAATAAGTACAGACGCCTGAGGCCCGCCACTCGCGGGCGGCGTAATTTGGAGAGGTGTGTGAGTGGTTGAAACAGCAGGTCTCGAAAACCTGTAAACCGCAAGGTTTCGAGGGTTCAAATCCCTCCCTCTCCGTTTTGCTATACAACCCATTACCCCGACGATGTCGGGGTTTTTTGCGGCCTCTTCCGTCGGGCCAAGTTTATAATAAATGAGCGTATTTCGTAATCAAACAGCCAGTTTTGTAATAAAAAACGCTACTAAAAACGCTACTATTAACCCCGCAAAAATTTATACCAAAAGGCCCAAAAAGGCTAGTTATCTATAAATTTTTCTTATTTTTAGATGTACGTTTGTTCCGTACAACTCCTACAGGCCACGCGGCACGGCAGGCCGTATTTTCGGCACACGGCCTCGCTTAAATAGCGGTCAAATTCCGCGTACTCGCATTTACCGTCCATTATCGCACACCTCTTTAAACACCGCCAGCGCGCGCAGGTTTTGGTCGTTTAAAGCCTCAATGCCCGCGTCCCGATAATCAAACTGGATGCGGCAAACAGCAGCATTAGATGTCCTCACGGTCGCGCAGCCGCTCAATAAGCTCAGCCCGGCTAAGACTGCCAGCGCGCCGGATAGCTTTATCCACTTTTTCACGCTCTATTCCCTCCCGTTCGGCTTGTTCCAAGGCCGCGCTTTTGCGCGCCAGTTTGGCGGACAGGGCGGCAATTACCCACACCGCCCCGGCCGATAATATAACTTTCAATAATGCATCCCACATAATCCTCCTGCTTTGCTACAATAAATTAACAAATAAATATTTATTTTGACCATTTTCGTTATAATCAACAAAATGGTCATATATAGGAATTTTATGACCCCAAAATCTACTATTAGAGAATTAACCGTTCAAAATATCACTTTCCGCAATGTATCCGGCGAAAAAGGCTCGGAATATATTTGCATCTCCGACATCGCCTATAAATTTGCCCAACAACAAACAGGTGCAGATGATTTAATCCGTTCTTGGTTACGCAATAAAAATACTATAGAGTTTCTAGGCGTATGGGAATCTATTAACAATATGAATTTTAATTCCGTCGAATTCGACGGAATTAAAAATGAGTCCGGCGTAAACCGTTTTAGTATTAGTGTTAAACAATGGGTAGAACGTACTAATGCTATTGGCATCTACGCCAAAACCGGACGCTATGGCAGCGGCACTTTTGCCCATTATGATATTGCCCTGGAGTTTGCCAGTTGGCTTAGCCCGGAGTTAAAGCTCTATATCATTAAAGAATTCCAGCGTTTAAAATACATAGAAGCCGAACGGGCTAAAGTGGAATGGCAAACGGGTCGTTTCCTTGCCAAAGTAAATTATCGATTACAAACAGACGCCATTAAAAATTATATTCTCCCAATAGTTAAAGTTCCTAAAGAGCGGGAGGGTTTTGAGTACGCCAAAGAAGCTGATGTCGTAAATATGGCTATGTTTGGAAAAACAGCATCAGAATGGCGTAAAGAAAACAAAAACCGCAAAAAAACGGAAAATATCCGGGACTATGCCTCCGCTATAGAGCTGGCTATTATCAGTAATTTGGAACATAAGAATTCCGAATTAATTAAAGATGGTTTTCCCCAATTTGAACGGCTACAAATACTGACAAAACAAGCCAACGAGGAGAAACGAATCCTTAATAAAAACCTACCTGAAAAAGGTATGTTTGAATTACCAGACAAAACGAAAATTAACTAACTCATCGGGCGGCCCAAACAGCCGCCCCTTTTTTCTTTTGTTTACCAAATCATCAATCTGCTTTATTTGTTCCAACCCCCGTTTGGCAAACTCTATCTTCACTCCGTATAGCTGGTCTATATGCTGCCTTTTTTCATCTGCGCTTAAATACGGGTTATTATAAATGTTTCGGATAGCCGTACTTTGTTCGCTCATGGCGCGGTAAATGCCATTAAGGCCGGAATATGGAGCATATAACGCCAAATCCTGCTGCTTCTGGTAGTTTTGGCGTCTTCCTTCCAGTTTAAAACTGTTATACCGCCGCATACTGCGGTTGTAACGCTCATAAAACTGTTGAATACTTTCCGAACCGCCGCTGGGATGACGCACCGTAAAGGCCTTCACAAACGGAATATCGCTTAATGTATCCGCCGGTTTAACCGGATCAGGCAATATCCGGGCTTTTCGCAAAGCGGCATCGGTTGATTGCAAAATAAAATTCCCTACACCGCCAGTCCACCCTCTGATAATATGTTCCGCTTTCGCGGGAGAAAAGGTGTTATCAACTCCAATCCAACCTCCCAGAGCGGAAGAAATCACTTTTGTAAGTTCGGAAGTGTTGTCCGCGTACTGGTATTCCGGTAAAACTTTTTCGGCCGCGGCCGGGACAATCGGACGGTCAAAAAATACAGAACGGTTAAAATAGACTTCCATCGGCACAATTAATCCGGTAGGAATCGGGTTTACGTTAAATTCATTTAAAAACGCCTGCGCCAATTCCGTGGCAACGCCGTCCCGTTCATTTTTATTCATCTTATTGAGGGCCATTGTCGTCATCTGTCTGAAAAATGTGGAAATAAACCCTATTTGCTGCGGCTTGGGAATGCGATAAATCACATCCCCCACTTTAAATACAAAGTTTATATTCCGCTGCGCCTGCAATACTTCGGCAATATCTTCATCTTCCCGGTCATTTTTCCAATCCCAATTATAAAGGGCCTCCAATGTTCCCAGCATTCCCAATAAGCCTACCGCCTTTAAGGCTTTGGGCCGGGAGGATAATATATCTGCGGTCTTGGCAAAACCCTGCATGTTCGCATTAAAAAACGCAGCCATCGTATTCAGATATCGGCTGGCCACGCCGCCTTTTGCAAAATCCAGCGTTACTTCCCTGGCGTTAAATCCCGCACGTTCCAAATTTTCTTTGGTAAACGCTTTACCTTGCATGCTGTTTTTAAATTCACCCAAACGGGTAATCAATTCACTGGTTTCACTCACAAAACGCAACGGGTGTAAAAGCCCCACATCCACCGCCTCGGCAAATCGTTTGCCTGAAACGGCGTTCCATACCGCTTTTACATATCCCGTCCGCGTCAGCGCGCGCAAGTTATCCTGCAAAACATTCCTGTCCATGGACACAAATGAACTCATTCCTCCTCCGGATTTCATGTATTGCCAATACACTTCATCCTTCTTAACGGCCATTTTAAAGTTGTCTTTAAATGTCCGCAGCGGATTAAATCCGCTGTTGGAAGTCAAATAGGCAAACATACTGTCGCGCAGAAAGTTTTTAATGGAAAACGTAACATTATACCCCGTGGCGCCGGCACGCAGCGTCTTGGCAAAAAAACCCAACCCCCGCACTATCATTCCGGCGTCGGAAGGGTTAAGTCCGTTTATAATCTTGGCAATATCCGGGTCTACTTCATATACCTCTGCACGCCCTTCCCGGAATACCTTAATCTGGTTTTCTTTATTGATTGTGGCGGCGGGTTCAAAAACATTAAACACTTTCCCTTCTTTATACGCCGGTACCACCTTCCCCTCTTGCGGTACTTTAAACACAAACTCTCCGGCTCCTTCTATGCTGGATAAATCAGCCAGGGCAAGTCCCACACGGTTGCGTTCCACCGCATTCACGGTATTATATACATCCGTCAAAATCCCCTCCAGCGGGTCTATAATATCCCGCGTGGAGCCTTTCATCCGTTTTAATACCTGACGGCTTCCCATGCTTTTGGAACCCAGCGAATAATCCCTGCCCTTGTCTAAAACGCGATAAAAAGGCACGTGGGCTTTATTTTCCGCCCGTACCCGGTCGTACGTTTCACGGCTGATTAACTGCCCGTCCAACTGGTATTTTAAAAGCGCATCCTGGAAATCATACAACTCCCGCGCGGCCTGTTTGTATTTCCCGTCTAATTCCGCCGCCACGTCCCGGGCCGCTTCCGCGCGCACGCCGGTTTCAATGATTTTTCCTTTGTCCGGGTTTCGTTTTTCAGAAAGCGCTTTTAACTGTTCCGCCGCTTCACGTTCTTTTAATTCAAGCACACGCTTGGAAACCAAATAAGCGCGGAATTCGTCTAAATTCTTTATCGGAGCCAAAATAGCTTTTAATGATTTTCCCGTGGTTTTAAGCGTTTTAAACTCAAACGCCCCATTTTGCACAAATGCCTCCGCCCGTCCCGCCCAGCCGGGAAACAGCCGCGCCATCATATACGGGTTATTTTCCCAGGGGATTTTTGCGCCTGTCTTTTGTTCCAACTGTTTCACTACCCTTAAAATGGGACTTTTATCGTCAAACCACTTATACGCGACATAATTCTTTACAGCCTGCCATTTTTCCGCCGCAGTCAGGCGCTGTACTCTGTTTTCCTGCGTAGAGATATGGGACAGTACTTCCATCACCGCAGGCTGTTTGGCCCATTTGGCTGTTTCTTCCCGCGCAATCAGCAGGGCTTCGTGCATTTGCGGGTCCTTAGAAGTTATTTCCCTGTCAAAAAATTTATAAAAGCTGGGAGCCTTTCGTTGGGCTTCTTCCGGGTTGGCTACATATTTTGCAATAAATTCGGCAAAACCTTCCGCCGCCACTTTGTTTTTAGACGGACGGCCTTTAGGTTTAGTAGCCAACGGCGCCAGTTCATTATAATAAGCCGTTACTTCCGAAGAAGCCACCTCTCCAAATAGCTTCTTTTCTAAATAATGGCCTATTTCGTGCGCCACGGTAGTCAGGTCATTGGCTTTTTTTATACGTATCATTTCTGCCTTGGGATAATACAGCCCGGCCGTATTTTTGCCAAATTTAGCACCTTTTAAACGCACGGGCACCCCGGCCTCTTTTACCAGGTTATTAATGATTTGGCTTTTACGCACCGCGTCTTCCGCCCGGACTTCCCCAGCCGGAAGAACGGTTTTATCCCCTACGGGTATACGCGTTCCGCCAGTAAACCGTCTTCCGTAATCGCCCGCTCCACTGTTGTGCAAAGGCCCATTGACAGAAGCTGTTTTATTGCCTATACTATTAACAGGGTTTGCACCGGGTGTTTCAATAGGACTGGCACCCGTGTATCCTTCCCCTTGGATGACAGCCGGGGGTTGGGACTGCAAACCCCTTTTCTGTGATAATTGTTTCCCTTTACTTTTTGGGTCTAAACTCATGTGTACTAAAGAATTTTCCCCCATGGGACCTTTCTTCGTAAATACAATTTTGTAGGGCTTTTCCTGCCCGCTGGGTATTCTGTAGATTTCCTGCGTCTCTGTCGTTTCTACAGGGGCATAGTCCCTTAAAAATACAGGCAGCCGTGCCATTTGCTCTGCGGTCATTCCTTTACCAAACACCATTTTTGCAAAGCCAAAATTTCTGTCTGTCCCGGTTTGTCTTTGCAGTTCTTTTCCCCGTACGACCACCTCCCCTTTACTGTTGACGATAGAAGCGCCACGGTTGACAATAAAGTCCTTTATCCCGTTTGATACAGTAGCCAAAACTTCCAATTTCCCTTCAGTTGTCCCCTTTTCCGGGTGCTGTTGTACTTCCTTTACTCCGGCTTTTATCTGTTGTTGCTCACTTAAAATCTTCTGCAACTCCACCGGGTCCCGTACGGCCTTATTCATTACGTCGGCCGGAAGTTCTCCTTTTTCTACAAAGCGTTCATACAGTCGGTCAATTACCTGGTTGCGCATTTTGTTGTATGAAATCAGCTTTACCTTGTGAATGCCTTTAAGACCCAAAATCATACCCGCATTATCGGCAAAATCCTGCATGGTGGGCACGTGCCCCTCCACGGCGGAAGAAGCCGCCGTAAGCCCCAAAATCTCGCTCCCTGCCGGCAAAGCTTTGGCGGAAGCTTTAAGGGCCAGCGCGGACATGCCCGTCTTACCCGCCGCCGCACCCAAAACCGCTTTGGCGCCTATCCCTCCGGCTCCTCCGGCCGCCGCCACGGCCGCCCCCTCAGCCGCACCTTTGCCAAACTCCTTGCTGGCATTTTTTACACGGTAAATCAATTCGTCCCAACTGGCTACTTCTCCGCGCCGGTATAAATCAACCAATGCCTGGCGCGCCGCGCGCTGAAAGCCAAACGCACCGGAGGCCCCGCCAACGGCGGCCCCTATTGCCGCGCCAGGAGCGGCTCCCACGCCAGCAAACAAAGCCCCCGCACCGCCTCCGGCGGCCCCGCCGACGGCCGCGCCCACCTTGCCGCCAACGAAATACAACGGAGTATCAGACACCACGCCGCTGATACCCATGGCCATACGTTCTAAAAAATTCAGGCTCTTTTCTTCCTCTTCCGTCAGTTCTTTTGCTTCTTTGCCTCTTTTCAACATCCCCATTACGCTGTTTTCCCACCCCAGCCTGATTGCGTCCCCAAAACCCAGATTACGGCCTTTTTCCCGGTTTTCGGACGCCGCCGTATCCACAGCCGAAGCTAACGCCATTATCCCGCTGTTTTGTTCATTTCCGGCCAAAGAAAGCGGTCGCTCCCCGCTTTGATTTTGGAAATACTGATTGATACTGCTTTCATCAAAGCCGGCGGCGGCCAATTTAGGCCGCATATATGCCTGTATTTTATCGTCCGAAAAACCCGCTTTCCTTAAATTTCTGTAAGTGTTTTGGTTCATAATGATGTTTCCTTCAAATAGTCTTCAATACTCTGCCCCGGTTTTGCCGCCGGGACCTCTCTTTCAGCAGGAGCCACTCTTTTTAAATAGCTTTCCGTGTTTTCCTTTATCCCCGGCTGCCATTTAAGGGCTATTTCGTTTACTTTTTCCGGGGACAAAATATCTTCTATCTCACGTTCGCTCATACCGCTTGCTAACGCCTGCTGATAAAGGGTACTTATTTCCCGTAACGTATAAGTCATGGCCGCACTTTCCGCCGGGCTCATCATGCCCATTAAACCTTTGTCAAATACTTTTTGGACTTGAGTATTGGCCCGCTTAAAAATTTCAAAAGAAGGCTTTTGCTTTTGCTCCAATGTATGAAGCAAACTATTTTTACTGCTGTCCGTAATGCGTCCCTTCCCGTATTCGGTCAGAACTTGGGACGGATTATAAATACTCCCGTCCACAATTCCTTGGGCCAAGCTGTTGTAAGTATCCGGGTCATCTGCGCTTGCCGCCCTGCCCTTTTTAAAGTTTTCTATAATTTCATACTTAGTCGTATTGTCCAGGGAAGAATTGCGCACCAGTTGTATCGCCTGCCGGACATTTCCTTCCAACATAAAACCGTTTGCGTCATTTAACACACGGGCTTTATCACGTTCTTCCATTTGAGAGCGCACTTGATTGTCGCGGGATATTTGCGCGTATAATATATCACTGGCCGCTTTCCTGGCCTCAAAAGGCACTTCTTTCGCGCCGTTCACATAGTCAATAGCCTTATACAAATCCCCTTTAGGGTTTTGTAACGGATTTAAACTTTCTTCCAAAAGCAAATCACTCTGGGCTTCCAGGCTCTTCGCTTTAAAATATTTGCGATTTTCTTCATAGGCCTCCCGGTCCAAAATGCCGGAAATATTTTTCTTTCCAAACCCAGTGGGGCTTTGCGGGTCCAGTACATTGATTTCAACGCCCTTTCGCTCATACTCTTTAGCAAACAGCACTTTTCCCTTGGCATCCAAACCGTCAAAATAATTTCTCGCCCCCAAAGTAATGGCGGCGTTTAATTTTCCTTGTACCAATATGCGTTGTTGGGGCGTAAGATGAAAATTCCCCTCTTCGTCAGGCGTTCCAATGCGCTTAATAACGCCATCAATGTCCGCCATCGTAGCGGCAATACTGGCCCCGCTTGCGGCAATATCATCCCCATATAGAGCAGAAGCGTTGTTCTGCACCAAATTTATAGTGTCGTTTATATACTGCCAAGTGCTGGCCTGGGCTTCTTCAAAAGTCTGCCTGTACAAGTTTTCTTTGGCCTTCTGCACATACGGCGCGCCGTGTACGGCCAGCCGCGCCTGCGCCTCTGCGCGCATGTGTCCGGGCATATTTTTAAGAAGATTGACCCGGATTTTTTCCTGCTCCAGTGCCAATTGCTTCGGGTTTGTTTTATTCAACTCGTATGTTTCCGCCAACAGACGGCGGCTTTCAATTTCAAAACTATTCTGAAAGTTCTGTTCCGCCAGCCTGGCCGTGGCTTCGCTTAAAGCTGCGCCGGTGCGCGCGGCGGAATCCAGCATACGGCTGGTATCAAAGGTTTTTACTTCCGGGATTTCTCCCGCAATTACTTGTCTTTTGTAAGGGGGCATAGTTTACCTCAACCAAAAATCATTCCCGCGCTCATAAAACTTTGCGCCAGCGCATTGGCCATACCGCTGAACATTTCCAGCGTACTGCCTCGTTTCAAGATGTCCGCCTGGGCATTATACGCATCTGCGGCCAGTTTGGCGTTTTCTTGCAGTTGTTGCAAATCTGCTCCGCCCTCCTTTGCCGTCAGTTCTGTCTGGCGGATAGGGCTTCCGCTCCCCACATCTACCCCGCGTGCGGCATATCCGGCAAAGGAATTTGAAATCTGTCCGTAAAGTTTTTCGCGCAGCTGGTTGGCCGTCTGTTCCGCCCGCAGCCCCGTTTGTTCGGCCTGCAAGCGCAGATAATCGGCTTTCGTGGCACCCTGCAAATACCCGCTGTACGAAGCCCCCATATTAGCCAATGCGCTAATACCCAGCCCCACCCCGCTGAGCAGCTGATTTTTGCGGGCGTCTTCCAGCAGGCCTCCCTTTACGGCTGTTTTTCCACCGGCCGGCACATTTCCGCCAAATACCTGTAAAATATCAGCGTCGTATACAATTTTACTCATACCTAGTACTCTCCTCCCGCCGTTTGGTAGTTCACGTTCATTTGTACCGCCAACACGTTAAATTTATACGGCTTTTGCTGGGTTATTTTCCAAGTAGGCTTTTCATCCCAGTCGCCAATTCCCCAAAATGAAACATCCTGTATTCCTTCCCCGTTCGTCCGTTGGGTTTCTCCGTTTACGGTAAGTTCCGGGGTATCCAGCGTACGCACAGTCATGGAAGCCAAACGTTTCTTTTTTCCTATTCCCGTGCCCAGCATTTGCACTTCTAAAATATTACTTTCTACAAAACTTCTAAACGCCAGTCCTATTTCCACCCGGCCCGCAAGAGGCCGCACGCAATTAATCACGCCCGAACTGTCAGCCTCATACATTCCAACAAACCGCCCGTCTGTTATCACATCCACCTTTTTACCCGCAAAACGGGGGATAATAAACTGGCTCTGCCCAAATGCAGTCAGCGCTTCGGCATTATCCGTCAGGCCCTCCCAGTCTATCTTTTCCAAATAAATGTTATTGCCGTTTAGTTCGCTTCGTTCAACGGCCAGGTACGTGGCGTCAGGCAACACGCATACACTTTTTACCCACCCGTCTGTTTTCCACAGCGTAAACCCGCCATTTATACCCTGGGACAGCAAAACATTTACCACACACAGGGAGCCGTCCTTGTTTACTATGTAAATATAGTTAGTCTGCTGCGTAAGGTTGTTTTTCTCCACGTCCAAATCCTGCGGGTTTTTAATAAGGTGGCTGTTCAGTAATGCTCCGTTTGCCGAACTATAAGCGTCTTGCGTATTGTCAAAAACAAAATTCATTAAAGCCTGCCCCCGGCGTTCTATAAAAAGAACCTGCCCTTCCAGTTCTGCCGGGCTGGTCAGCGGCCAGGAACCGTTGGCCGTTTGCTTAGAGGCGTTGACGTTATCGGGCGTGATAGGTTCATTATAAGAAGTCCTGCAAATAAACTCCCCGCCCAGTGTAAAAATCTGCAAATTACGCTGGGAATACAGGTCCGTAATTTTATTGAGAGTATCCGTATCCAACGTAAATTCTACCGCGTCATCATCATATCCGCTTGTGGGGTCAAATTTACCAAAAAGCCCCACTTTGCTTCCCCATACCGTCTGCGGACGGCTTTTGCTGCCTCCAAAAAACAACCGCCCCTGATGAAAGGTTACGCTGCTTGGCCAGCCGCGCGTTTCACTCCACACCGGCTCATAGTCCTGCGTAATACTCCAAGAGCCATTTTCAATAGCATCCGTAGTATAGAAGCCAATAATGGTATAGCCGACGACCGAAGTTGCACTTATTTGTCTGGTTATTTTTACCCTTCCGCCGTTTCCCTCAAAATATTGCCCCACAATATCACCCGATATTCCAGCAGAAAACGTAATTTTTACAGTACCGTCTAATTTATCCGGGGTAGCTGTTGCGGCATATTGTTTCGGGGGTTTTACATCAAAATTATAGTTTGGTATGCTTTCCAAATTAAAATTTGATAATACCCAGTCATTATTGCTTTGGCCGCGTTTTAATTGCATGGGGGGCAAATCCGGATGTACAAAAATGGCAGTATCCGCCGTCTGTGCGTAACGAATATCTTGTAACACTTTGTTGCTAAAACCCTCCGCTTCAACTTGGCTTACCAATACATCATTTCTAAAAATACGGATGGTTTGGTTGGTCAGCGACAGCACGTAATTTTGTTCATTATTAAACACAAACGGAATAAGTTTGACTCTAGAGGTATTTAAGGTATCGTTGCTGTAATATAGTTTTATTTCCGCCAGTTGAATATCCAGCGCCTGTTCTTTAGCTGACGCGATTTCAATGCTGCTCGCCTCGGCGTTTAGTTCTACCGCAAAAGATATTGGTTCCGGGCCGGATTGTATACTTCCGACAATTTTAATTCCTTCCGACGTGTATGCGCGTAAAACTAAATCCTGACGGGAGGCAGAAGACAAGCCCAAAATGGAAATTTTCTTAATAAATTTAATTTCAGCGCCAACGACGATAGTTTTTTCCGCATCCTTAGAATTGTCTCGCAAATAGATATTGTTCAAATCAGAAATCGTGTTGGGTTCCGCATTCACTTGAGTTATACGCCCCACAAGCGTATTATTGGTGTCCGAATAAATATTATCTCCCACCACTGGATTTTCAGAAGTTGTATATGCGGGGATAGGATTTAATAATTCATCCAGTTCGGAGTTGGGATAATACTGCATCGCTTCGCTAAAACCAATGCGGTTTATTAACAACGTCTGTCTGACTCCCGCGGTTGGATTATCTATAATTTTAGAAATCTCCAAACTGGCTTCTTTCATTTCTCCGCTGGAAGCGTCTTTTGTGTAGAGTTTACTTCCCACCGTGGCATATTTTGTTCTGGTATATATGGTCATCGGAAAATAAGAATTATAACCCGTTTTCCAGGCATACCACGATACGGAATACCCCAACCAGTGATAATAACGGATGGTGGTTGTAATCTCTTGCATAAGGTCTTCCGCTTTTGCAAGCACCGTCCCGGCCGGCATAATATTTCCGCCGCTGTTTGCTTTAAAATAAGTACTGTCTTTTAAGTCCGTTATATTTGTTACCGGATATTCCGTTTCAGCGGTAAGTTCCGTACTGGCAGACATGCCGCCAACCGCAGTCAGCGTGCTGGCCCCTTTATAGATGTTTTTAAGCCCCGGCCGCCTCACAAATCCGCCGTACGGGGTGGTCGCCACATCGCGCATTTTCTGCGCGGATTTATAGTACATTTCCACATCGCTGCGCCCCTGCATTTTAGGGTTAAGTTCCCCGTTGGCAAAGTTCTGTTGTATTGTTTTGTAAGGCATATATTACCCCAGTTTTTTCCATCTGGCAAAAGCCAAAGGCCGGCTTTGCAAGCGGCGCGTCGGGTTTTGCACCGCGTCCGCCTTGGCGTAAAACCCAAATAATCCGCCTTTTAAATTGTCGCTGGGCTGTCCCCATACCTTGGCGTATAAAATCTGCTGGTGCGTTCTGTCCCCGGTAAGCTGGTAGCAAATTTCGGCCGCCAGTGCGTTCGCCAGCAAATCCTGGAAAGCGGGCGGCAGACAGTCATCCTGCGGGCTGAAAGCATACTTGATGTACAACTCTGGTTTATCCGCCATCAGTTTACAGCCGCGCACCTCGTATCTGTCATAAAAAACATCAGTATTTGGGGTGTGGGAAACAGAAAGCACTTTTATTAAATCTTCGGGCAAATCAAAAGAGTAGGCAAAATAATCTTCCGGGTGCACCAGCGGCAAATCTTCTTCGTCAGTTTCCGCATGTATTTTAACCCGTTTTACGGCAAACGTCCATGTGCGAAGGGAAAGCAACTTGGCTTTCGTTTCATCATAAAAACGGTTTACGGAAGCGATTTTGTTGTCGCTCCCATTGGTAAAATCAGTTATTTCCTGTGCGCCGATAAGCAGCAGCGCTCTATTTTGTATATTCTCTTTTGTTCCCATAATTCCCCGCTTTCATCCCCCCGGGGATAAACCCGGGGGGATTTTGTTCCTAGGCGCCGGCCGTAACAGCCGCCACCGTTACCACACCGGCCGCAACAGTCTTAACGTAATAAACGGCCACGCCCGAAGGAGCGCCGGACGTATACGCCACTACGTTAATAATGTCGCCCGGAGCCACCATCCCGGCGGCGGCATTAAAGTACCCGGCGGCAGTTACGGTGTCCCCGCTTTTGTTCGCATAGGTAAACACCTGCGGAGCGTTTCCTTTAAGGGAAGTTCCGCCGATTTTGTTGATGTTGTCTTTACTGTACGCCATACTAAGCCTCCTTTGCCAGCACCAGAACGATGCCTTTCGGGTCAATCACTACCGCGCCCGCTTTCAAGTCGGCCGCCGCCAGCCAGGAACGTTTCTCAGCAATCCAATCAATGGAAGTACTGTTTTCCAGCCCAATAGCCAAACCCGTGGACGCTTTATGATACGCCACGCAAGTACGGGTGGTACCGGTAAGCGGCAGGCCGCCCTCATCACGGTCGCCAATCATTTTCCAGCCAAAACCCAGGAACGTATTAATATCGCCGTTTACCAGGGCTTTTACGCTGTTGTAATCGCTGGAAGTAACTTCCGTACTGGCCAGCAAGTCATCGTTGAGCTGTGCGGCGCCGCAAACAAAAAAGCGCTCACCGGACGGAACCCCGTTTTTATCCAGCGCTTTTTTAGCCTTGCGCACTTTAGCCAGCGTAAGGCCTTCGGTGCCCACCGCAATATCCGGGTTTTCCTTGGTATATCCGGTACCGGTCTGCGCGTCAATGATGATTTGCTCCAAACGGCGGGTAATGGCGTTGCCCACTTCCACCGCCAGTTCTTTGATTTCATCAGCCTTCACGGTTGCCGCATCAAAGATGTCGGAGTATTCGGCGGCCGTCCAGTCCGTAAGTACGCAGGGGTGCTGGGAATACCCTACATTCATGGGCGTAACGTCGGTATATTTCACGCGTTCGTGCGCCATTCCCTTGCCCATCAAAGGGAAGTTGTACGTAGACCCCACAACGCCCGTTTTTACTCTTACGGTGTCGCGCAGGCCCTTGCTCACATCCTGGAAAATGTGTTTGATTTCCGCGTCAAACATACTTTCCGCAATAGCAGATACTTGTTTTGCCATACTGTTGTTTCTCCTTTTTAATTCTCAGACACGCTCATCAAAGAGGGCCTTTGCTTTTCGCGGGCCGGTTGTTCCCGGGAAGCCGCCAAGCGCGGGGTTTGCTTATCGCGTTCTTTTTATTCCATAAATTTTGTCGGGCGGCCCAATTTCTGCCGCTGCTGTAAAATATTCATTTTTTCATTGTCGGAATACTTGTCCCAATTAGCCAGAATTTCTCGGTCCGGGGCCAGTCCGTCCATGGCGGCATTATCCATAGGGATAAACGGCTGTCCGGCCATTTCGCGCAGTTTGTTAATCACGCTGATACCCGTCGCCCCCGCGTCAGCAAAACGCATAAGGGCCTGTTTTTCCGCTTCGCTGAATATGCCCTTTCTGTGTTCCGCTTCAATAAATGCCACCGCGCTTTTAATCATACCGTCCGCATTTGGGCCCAGCTGTTTTTTTTGCTCAGCCACATAAGCGGCTTTTTGGGCGGCGGCTTCTTCCTGGCTCATCGGTTTTGTGACAAGGCCTTTGTCCACCATCATTTTCATATATCCATTGATAAATCCGTTCAGCTGCTCTTTGGACATATTGTTTTTAAGCGCCAGTTCTTTAATATCGCCGAACACTTCCGCCTTCGGGTCAATAATATCCTTTAATTCTTCCTCCGGCGTGATTTCATATTCCTCGGCTTTTTTGGGCACATCTACTCCCTTGGAAAGTTTCTGCCGCAAATCTTCCGCCCGCTTGGTCTGCCGGTTAAGTTCTTCCAGTACCAAGTCCGTTTTTAACTGACCTTTTTCGGAGTCCCATAAATCCTTATTGCCCAGAGCCTCCGGGGCTTCTATGATTTGGGCCGGCTTTGCCGCATCGTTAGAAGGTACATCTTGCGTCCCGACGTCCGGCGCGCCCGTATCAGGCACGGTTACTCCGTCCGTAAGCCCCCCGTCGTTAGGTTGTAAATCAGTTTGAATGTTATCTTCCATAATTTCGCTCCTATTTGCTTTGGCTGAATTTAATAATTTCGCGCACCACGTCGTTTTGTCCTTCCCGCACGTAACCGTAATACACGTTGTCAATCATGCATACGGGCTTGGACAGATACTTCTTTTCTAAAAAGGCAAGCACTTCTTTTCCGGCCTGGGTGGAAAAACACGCCCGAAAAACACTGTTCCTTCTTGCTATTTGCGCCGCCTGTTCCGCATTTGGCTCCAGGCGTTTTTCGCCCATTTTATTTTTTGCTGGCATTTATCATCATCTCCTTTTGCGTTTCCCGGGCCGCATCTTCGTTCTGCATAGCGCGCGCCTGCTGGGCCTGCTGCTGGCGGAAGTTTTCTCTTTCAGCGGCACTGCGCACATATTTGGCTTTAATGCCCAGCGCAATCCCCAACGCTTCAAACATTTCTTCCATTTTAAACACCTGCGCCGTGGCCTGCGGGTCCGTAGCCAACATCGCCTGGAGTATGCTGAAAGCCTGCTGCGCCTCCTCCAGTTTTTCCTGGCGGGAGATAGGGGACTCAATGTCCAGTTTTAACACCAATTCATTGATGTCTTCTATCTTAAAAGTCTGATAAAAAGCCGCAGGCAGCGCTCCCATTTCATACAGAATATGCATTTGTTTTATAAACACCTGCCGGATTACTTCCGCCTGTATTTTGCTAAACGCCACAGTACGGTCCTGGCGGATTTCCTGCGCCCGCTGTACCCATTCCGTAGCGCTTTTAACGGGTCCGTTGGCGGCGGGCATTTGTTCGTCCAGAGTTAGTTTTTTAATGTTGTAACGGACTTCTTCCACCTGATACTGCTCGTAGTTGACGTCCGCCCCATAATTTAACGCCTGCACGCTGGGTCCGTTCGGTCCGCCGTTTCGCTCCACTTTGTTAAGTACACCCGGCTGGAGTACAAATTTATCAGCATCCAAGGCGTCATCATCGGTAACCGTTAAAATGGGGAAAATGCGAAACGGCATTCCCTCGCTGGTAAAATACTTCAACCGATTTAAAAAACGCAGTTCCGGCAACGCCTGTAAAAGTGGGCCGCGTCCGTTAATCTCCCCGGAAATATTCGTCCATCTGGCCACAGAGAAAGGATTAAATTTCAAATCAGCCTGGAAAATATATTTTTTCCTTGCCTCATCCAACACGACGTATTTCCATCTTTTGTTTTCCGGGTCAAAATAGGCGTTTTCCAATACTTCCACGTCTTTGGGCAGCGCCCCTTTTTCTCCTTCCCCGGTGTAAGAACCTTTAGGCCAGTTCTGCAAAATCTCGTCTTCTTTCAGCTTCCACAGCCGGTAAACGCTGTTTACCTCTCCCCAGGCATTTTCTTCATGCGCCAGCTGTGTAACGGGTATCGCACGGTGCACCAGCGGTCTGAACTCATCCGGGCCGCGTTGCACCAGCAAACAGGCCGTTCCCACAAAAAGGTCATACAGAAACGGCACGATTTCCAAATAAAAATTACTGGCTTTTACCGCGTTAAAGTGTATTTCGTTTGCCTTGTCTAAAATTTCCTGCTTTTCCGTTCGCTCCTCTTCCGGGATAGTCGGTCCCAGCGCAAGTTTGGCAAACGGCGTATCCGGCGGGAACAAAAGCCGCAGCATGGTAGAAACAAAGCTGTTGGCGGAAATCATACCGGTGGAGTCATAAATCCCCTGGCTTTCATCCTGCCCTTCTTCTCCCCGGTCAAATAAATTACGTTCCGGCATGGCCACCTGATAGGCCTCTTTGCACGTGCTTTCCCATTTCTGCTGCCGTTCTTTCGCCACGCTGTATCTTTTTAAAATAGTTTCTATTGTTCTCATTTGGTACACACCTCTTTAAACACCGCCAGCGCGCGCAGGTTTTGGTCGTTTAAAGCTTCAATGCCCGCGTCCCGGTAATCAAACTGAATGCGGCAAACAGCAGCATTAGATGTCCTCACGGTCGCGCAGCCGCTCAATAAGCTCAGCCCGGCTAAGACTCCCAACACAACGAATAGCTTTATCCACCTTTTCATCTGCCTTTCTCCCTGCCTTTAGGGCCTCATTCTCTGCCGCCTGGCGGCCGGAGCGGTACAATACCGCCCCAAAGGCCGCCAACGCCGCCAGCGCGGCGATTATGGCCGCGTACAGCATAATTATTTACCGTCCCGCGGGATAGTTTTGTCCCCTTCGTATCCCACTTTCTTTTTGAACAAGGCCGCCGGCGGCGCAAAGCACGGCCCATAGTCTGTCAAAAAACCATAGACCTTAGCCCAAAATGCATCGTCCTTTTCGGTCTTGGTCAGTTTCGCGACCGCCAGCACCAGCGGCTGAAGCACCATCAGCAGCACATACACTCCGCCGATGACCACCAGCGTCCACATCAGCCACGGCGCCTTATCAGCCATCGACACGGCAAACGTCATAATGTTCGTCAACACTTCTACCATAACTCTTCTCCTTTTTATTTGTTGCGCCCGCAGGAATCACAAATCCGTTTGTGGCTCCCAAAAATCATTTTAAGCGCAACAAATTATTTAATTTCCGTCCAGATTTCTTCCCCGGCCTGGTCGGCCGCCCATAGCTTCTCAAACAGTTTTTGAAACGTCGCCCGGCTGGACACCACCTTGCCTTTTACCTGATTGAACCCCACCAGCAGGCACCCTTCGGTGTCTTTTGCCGTATTGCCGGGGTGGATGCGCACGCCCTCAAAATTGGGCACGTCCACCAGCAAAGGCAAAATCCGCTTAAACCGCGGGCTTTCGGTAAGCACCACGCGGTAACGCCCCTCCGGCACGGCGGTTTTGCCGCGCACCTTTACGCCCGGCGCGCGCACGGCGTCTTCCAGCGTGTCGCAGAAATACTTGCCGTCAATACTCAGCCGTCCGACAGTGTACTCCGCACCCTTATAAATGCGTTTAATTGCGATGTCCATAATGCAGCTCCGATATCCGCTTATGCGCGTTGGCGCAGCTGTCTTCCAGCCGGGCTACGCGCTCCTGCAGGTGATTGTATTTATCCTGTTTGGCTTCCAGGCGGGCGATATCTTTGCGTATACCACGCAGCTCGCCCCACACCGCCCCCGCGCCAAACACCAGCGCGGCGGCTTTCCACAAAAAATCCAACCATTCCGGGCTCATTCTTCCCCCTCGCCGGCCGCTTCTCTAAGCGGCGCGGCCAAGGTTTCAATTTCCTGTGCTTTGGCTTTCGTATAATCCGAATACAAAGAGCCTTCTGCTAAGATACCTTCTCTCTGCCAGCGGTTCATACCATACTTGTTTTCCAATGCGACGACCTTTTCTTCCGCCGGCGGTTCCGGCGCGGGCGGATTGGCAACAATCACATATTGCCCATCTTGTTTCTCAATGTGTCTATCCCCTGCTTTATTGCAGGCAATAGCCGCCTGCGTGTAAGTTTCTTTAGTAATGACAGTTCCGATTTCAAACATAATTATGCTCCTTGCCCGCAGGCGTACCACGAGATATTGGGCGGAACAGCGCTGTCCCCGCCATATGTTACATAAATACCCGTAGTGGTTCTTTGGCTTGTTCCATGTGCCGAGTATTTGGAGCCAAACGTACCAACTGGGGAAACTGTAAAGGTGTATTTATCATTTGAAAATGGTTTCAAGAAGGTTATAAGTGTGTTATTAGTCGTATATCCGCCTTGCTCTATCCAACCGCTCTTATATCTCCGCCACCAGTTGCCGTCATTATCAGAATAACTTTCCACGACATAATCAATGTTGGCGGGCACGTTTGCCAAGTCTATATCAACCTTGCCGTTAAACAATTCCGCGTTCAGCCCTGCCGTCTGCTCTACCGCACTTTGGGTAAAATTCCCTACGAAGAAGTACAGGTACATTTCCGTCACCGGGGGCTGCACTGTTTGCGACGCACCGTAAACAGAAGAAGAGCGGGAAGCGTCAAAAGTGTATCTTGTTTGTTTTGAACCGTTTCCGGAGGGGCCATCGCCTCCGACTTCGGCTATGGGAACTTCAAATGCGCCGCTGGCGTATCTAGTCCAAACACCACCAGTGTTAAAATCACCCGTGATATTAGGCAACCCCGGCGCCACATAATTTCCGGCCCCGGTGCGTAGTCCCGTAAACCCGAACTTCGTGCGCGGGAGTTTAAAGCGTTGGTTAGGTACGTCTAAAATGTAGTACCACGCCGCACCCGTACTCTCGTACAAAGCCGCCACATTATCGTACTGGTCCGCGGCGCAGATTTTATAACCCTTGGGCGTGCGCTTAAAAGAAATGGAGCCGTCGGTTTCGTCCGCGCTGGCCGCGTTGTTATACTCCGTCAAAAGCTCATTATACGCCGACGTATATACAGCCCCGTCCTGCCAGGAAAAAGTATCGGCACGCAGCCAGCAAAAATCTTCCAACAGGTGGTCGGACCACTGTGCAAACAACAGCGGCAAATGAGTTTTGGCCGATGCGGCGGCCAGCGCCGCGTCCTGGGCGTATTTCTTGGCCGAATACTCGCTCCCATCCACCGGACCGCCCGTCTTGACCGCCCAGTCTTTCGCTTCCTGCACGGCGGCTCCGCCCTGCGTATTAATGGCGTTAATCTGCTCTGCTCCCGCCGCTTCCACGGCCGTTTTTTGCGCCGCGCCGGCCGTATTGACGGAGTCCTTTTGTGTCGTGCCGGCTTGCTGAACCGCCGCAACCTGTGCCGCGCCGGCCTCCTGCACGGAAACCAAAGCTTGCGCCGCACTCTGTGCCGAGTCCTGCGCGGCGGCCGCGCTGGATTGCGCCGAGGCTTGTGAGTCAGCCGCAGAAGAAGCCGCGTTCTGGGCTTGCGTATTCGCCGTTTGAGCGCCCTCGGCCGACGCGGCCGCCGCCGTCTGGCTGGCCTGCGCCGCCTGGGCCCCGGTTTGGGCTTGTTGGGCATAATTGTCAAACAAAGCCAAATTTTGGTTAAATTCTTCTTCCGTTCCCGTAAAACCACCAGCGACTGCCTGTTCGTACGCACTTACGCCAGGAACCCCCTGTTCCCCAGTGTCTCCTTTGTTTCCTTGCGGGCCGGTATCGCCTTTTGGAAGCACAAAATCAAACACGGCGTGCTGAGGCGTCCCCGAATTGGTAACGGCCGCCTCCTCCCCTTTGGACACGGAGCCAACCGAAACCGTGCTGGCCACATAATGAACTACTTGCGGCACGCCGGCTCGTGCGCGGGCAACTTCGCCTAAATTAACGGTAACGTGGAGGTTTTTCATTCAAAAACCCCCTGTTCAATGACAAAATTCCCTTCCAAAACCGTATGTACGGACGCGTCTTTTATCAACCTTAGACCATAGTAAAAAGTATCAGGCTGTCTGTTGGTAAGAGTTGTTTCAACGGGAACGGTAATAAAATTATTCCCTAATTTGTCCACGGTAAAATCCTGGGAGAATAACGCCGTTTCATCCGGTGCGGATTTTTCTTTTTTAATGATGAATTTTACCGTATAACCGTCCAGCGCAAAATCCTTGCATTTTTCTTTGAAAGAAAACACAATCATTCCGCTGTCGCCCTTTATTACGCTGATATTGTTCCCGCTCAGTTCCATAACTATTACCCCAAAACCTGCTTCTGTCCGTATTCTCCGCCAGTCATCCCGCCGGATACGCCCATTTCGGAACCTGACAGTAACGTTCTTCGCCCGCCTGTCATACCCAATGCGCCCTCCCGCATGGCGTCAATTTTACGCCGGCGTTCTTCCAGTGCCTGTTTCTTTTGGGCGTCAATTTCCGCCTGCTGCAACTTGGCCTGTTTTTTGGCTTCGCCCCGCTGTTTATGAGCGTTATACGCAGATGTTCCCGCACTGGCGGCAGACGCTACCAACGCCCCAATCCCTAAAGCTGTTTCCACTCCCATAATTACCGCCCTCCAAATTTTGAAATGATATTTCCGTCTTTAACTTCCACAGCCTTAAATCCCGTAAGTTTTAACAGTTTTCTTGCTTTTTTCCCGTCAAAAATTACCGGCGTTTTTACATAAATGGGCAAACCATACCTGCGCACATATCCGGCCAGCTCGGCACGGATACGGCGGATAAGCCCCTTTGTGCAGTGATGTCCCCGCCTTTCCAACCGCACGCACCAAAAAGCGTTCCCCACGCGCACCAAACCGAGGAGGGTCCGGCTTTCCTCGTCTATAAAGTACATCCCGCTCTGCAAAAGGTCCCGCTTAATAAGCCGGCAGGAAGCCTCCAGCAAATCGGCTTTGCTCAATTCGCTTAAATCTTTCAAAAAGCTATCTAAACCGCCGCACGCTGACATTTATCCCCCTTCGTCCATATCCCATAACCGGTATCCCCGCACGGCTTCTCACACCGCTGTTTCGGCCCGGCTCATAACTGCCCAGCGTTTCCGCCAGCAAACGGAATGCGTCCGCCCCGTGGCTGGCCAAATCGTGTTCCGGCACGTCTTTAAAGGAACGCCTGTCCTCGTCATACGCCCGGCGATAGTTCTTTAAACACCAAATCCCGTCCTTGCACTTTTCCCGGTCAAACCAGCAGCGGGAAAGCATTGCCCGCGTTTTCATAATTCCCAAGTGCACAGACGGCGTGCGAGTGTGTACTTTTACGTTTACCAGCCCCGCTTCCGTCAAAATCTGCTGATAGCTTTTCAGGCTTTCGATATCCCGCTTGGAGCCGTCGTGCGGGATGTTATGGCTGCCGTAGGCGTATTGTTTTACGTTTAATAACACATCGGCGTAATCGCTCACGCGCTTATTGTGGTCTTCGTAATAATCCACCACCCGCACTTCCCGGCCGACAAACTGCACAAACCAAATAGACGTCATGTCGGACAGCCCCAAATCCCAAAAAGTATGCACCAGCGCCTGCCCGTCTACCGGAACGGAAGTAATCTTCCCCTGTCTGTCCAGTTCGTTCATTAAATCGCCGTAATACGCACCCTGCAAAGCGCCCTCAAAAGAACAGTAAAACTCCTGTTGCACCAGTTCTTCCGGCCGCCCCTGCGCACGCACTTCGTCAATCTGCGCCTTTGTTACAACCCCGGTATCATCCACCGTCAGCAGGCTCGTATAGTAACCAGGCCGCTTTTTAAACGCGTCAAACATTTCTTTGGCGTGGTTTTCTCCGCGCGGCGTGGTGTTGAAAATAGCCCAGCCCTTGTTTTCCAGCAGCATCGGTTCCAAGTAATCCCACAACGACGGTTTTTGCAAAGCGTACTCGCTTATTACAATACCGCGCGGCCCTGCGCCCACCAAACTGTCCGGGTTATCTCCGCCCAAAAAGCGGATAATAGACCCGTTGACAAGTTCCACATACATTTCCTGCTTATTCTTTTTGCGCACCAACGCTTCGGGTATAAACGATAAATACGGCACGCCTTCGCGCGTTTTTCCTTCCCAAATCGCCTTTCTTACCTGATTGTAAAAGGGCAGAATAAACCAATAATTATGCCGCGTTTTGGCGGCTTCTTTGGCCATTATCTGTAAATCCACCAAGTCTTTGCCCGCCCGCCGGTGCCATACCTGAAACGCCCTCTTCCCGTCCGAACACGGCTCCATAAAGTCCCACAAATCATATTGATAGGGCCTCAGCGCCAATTTGTACGGGAATTCAATGTCCATTTGTCCTACCCCATAATCCGCGAAAGAGCGGCTCTTTTTTTATTCGCGTGATATTCTTTAATTTCCCGATACGCCCGCAAAAAATCACGGCGGGCCAGGTAAAAGCCGAAATCCAGCCAGTGTTTGCGTTTGCGCTCATAAACTTTTTCGCCCTGAAACATAATAGCCAGGTAATGCCCGTTATCGTGGATGTTTTCAGGTTTAAATTTAATAATGTAGTCCAGCGCGTAAACCGTCTTTGCAGTGCCTTTGGCCTGATATTCATTAAACTGTTTCTCGGTCATTTTACAGGTCTGAAAATGCAGAGCCTGTACGCTCTGCGTAGGCACTGTCCGCGCAACACAGTATTTGCTTTGCAGATTGCGCACAGCCTGCCTCAGTAAAAGGTTATAAGTCATTTTTATCCTCTCTTTCGGCCTTAATATCCGCCGACGATTTGATGTGAAGGGTAATATCCTGCGGACGATTTGTTTCCGCTTCAAACAGGTTAGCCAGCCGGGCTTTAAGCTCTTCCGCCTTTATAAACGCGGTCAAATCCGGTTTTTCCCGTTCTTCCCCGGTGCCCGGGTAATACTTCTTCTGCCCAAGCGCAAGCTCCTGCGCTTTGCACAGGTTTTTAAAGCTTTCTATGGCCGTATAATTGAATTCTTCTTCTATCTTTTGCGCCACCGGGCGACGGATGTCAGCAATTTGTCGCCTGATGTAGTCTTTTTGTAGCAATTTGTTTCCGCTCTGCCGTGCAGAATTAGGGGCGTAGCCTGCGGCCAGCGCCGCCTTGGTGGCGTTGTTGGTAAGGTCTTTTGCGTATGCCTTGCAAAATTTTATTTCCCTGGGTGTCAGTTTGTCTGCGCTCATGCTCTTATCCCGCGCAGGGCAATAAAAAAGCCCCTTGCATTTCTGCAAAGGGCCATAAAAACATATTAATCAGCAGTACCAGCCAGTACCGCGTTCTTTGATAAGAGTGTTATTTAAGTATAGATGTCTTTTAGCTTTTTGTCAACAAAACCCCGCTTAAAGCGGGGTTTTTTGTGTTGGGTTACTTCTTTGGCGGTACTTTAGGCGTAGAAGTTAACCCTCCTTGTTTTTCCATACTACTTTTCCTTTTTTGGCGGTTGTTTTGCAACGGGAGTTAACCCGTCGTGAAACACTCTCGCCTCCGGTGCTTTTTTTATAGCAGTAGCTCCATCTTGTGCAAACCGCTTTACAGCACCATCATTAATGCTTTCAGCCATATGAAACTCCTTTTTGACTGAATTATTACTACAAGTTCTTTTTTCACCACTATCTGCCATACCAACACTTAACAAAATTCCAATAACCCCTATAATCACACAGTACAATGCCATCTGATTAAAAAAAACTGTTAATTTCTGAGCAAAAAACACTTTGTCCTCAACAGGCGAAGGTTCCTTTCTCGCTAAAATATCTGCCTTTCTCTGTTCATAATTATTATCAGCCTCTTCTATTTTTTTACTTGCATTCCATCTGGCCGTCCAGTAGCTTATCAAATTGGATACTAAAGAAAGACCGAATCCCCCCAGTACAGTCCACTTAAGAACACTTCCCCAATAACCACAGCCAAAATCAATATACTTATGAAAGGTAATAAACCATCCAATTGCCGCGCAAGAAAGGGTAATGACTACTTTATCAAAGCTTTCTTCTGACTTTCGGTGTATGTCTTCATATTGTTTTCTGTCCAACAAAAAATCAGTGCGAAGCTCCTCCAACTGCAGTTGTATGGCTTTTTTATTTAACTTCATATTTTCCCCAATCTCTACAAATACTTCCCGCAATCATAGCCATTATTTTGAATCTCTTTTAATTGTTGTAAAACAATATCTCGTTTCGCTTCCACTATATCCGGATCAGCAAATATTCCAAATTCATCTTTAAGTATAAATTGCAACAACTTGCAGGTGCGTTCTTCGTCCGATATTTTTGGCGTATGAGATATAATATAATAAACACCCCCAAATATACAAACCATCCATACGGAAAAAATAATCGCTAATGCCTTTAAATGTCCCTTTTCTAAGCAGACTCCAATAGCAATAACTACTGGCAAAGACATTATCGTTAAAATCTCTCCCATACCTATTCTGGTATCTCCACCTTAAAAGTATCTCTGTCTGTCCGGTTCCAGCGGCCCAAAATCACGCCGATAATCGTCAGTTCTTCCGGCACAAACGGTTTATACGCCGGATTAAGCGAACACAGCCACACCTTGCCGGATTTGCCCTTTCGCACCACTTTCATGCAAATGCCGTTTTCCGTCTTAACCAGCATTTGTTTTCCGTCCAGCGGCTCCGTCGTCTTGCGGATCACGCAATAATCCCCTTTCCGTATTTCGGGTTCCAAACTGTCCCCAATACACCTTACTACAAAGTCCGCCCCCGGGAAAACCCAGCGCGGAATATCCCAAAAAGTTTCCACGTCAGCGTCGGAAAATTCCGGCAGGCCGGCGGGAACATCGGCCAAAATCGGCAGGGAAATGGTGTTTTTGTCCGTCAGCGGAACCGCTCGGATAGAACGGGCAAATTCTTTATCTTCAACTCCAAAGGCTGATTTTAACGCGCTAACAGGCACAGCAAAAAGTTTTGCTATCTTTTTCAAATTCTCTTCGCCGGGCTTTTGCCGTCCAGTAACCCAAAAAGCCACCATAGCAGTAGTTACATTAAGTTTTCTAGCTAGTTCCGCTTGCGCTCCGCGCTCAATATCACCATGCCATTTAACAAGCATTTTGCGGAAATCATTATTCGTCATTTAGTTTTAAATCCTCGTCGTAAATATAGGTATTTTTATAAAAATAACTTGACAAATACTTATATTTACTTGTATATTATTAACAAGCAAAAACAAGTATTACAAAATACGGCGGCGGCCGCTAACCGCCAAACATATAACCCCGGCGCAAGATGGCAACTTGCGAACGGACCCCCAAAAGGGGCGGGCACTCACAAAAACAAAAAATCTGCACAAAGGGTCATCCCCTTTGATAAGAGTGTCCAAAGGCTAGTATCGGGGCAGCCACCCCAAATATGATACTAGCCTTTTTATTTTACCAAATTGAAGTTTATAGTCAATTAGCGAATTTTATAAAGAAATTTTCGGAGGGAAGCAATGATAAACATCAGCAGATTAAAAAAAGGACAGCATTTTTTCCACGCGGGCCTGGGCGAGCTAGTTTTTGACAAAGATGCAACCGCTGAGTTGCTGGGTTGCTCCAAATATAATCTTTTAAAAATCCGCGGTAAAGACGGCTTAAATCCTTTAAAAAACCGCTGGCACCGCGCAACGGTTTACGCGCAAAGCGATATTGAGGCTTTTCTGGCCCGGAGGTAATATGAGCAAATTTGAATGGGTTATTGGTATTTTTGGAGTTTGCTATTTTGCCGGGCATTTCGCGGCATACCTTCTCAAGTGAGGATATATTATGACCTTAGAACAAAAACTAAAGAGTCTTAAAGCCAAACGGGCCAACATATTAAAACGCGCCCAATCTGAAACAAAGAAATTAGAGCAAGAGTTTAGAACCCACCAGCCGGACAGCAAGCTCCCTCTGGTGGAACAAATCAAAAGCTGGGGCGGCAGATATTACGCCAAGGTGGGCCCGCTGTTAAAACAGGCCAAAGAGTACCAAACGGCCATTGAGCTTTTGAAGTAGTTCTTCATGAAGGGCCTCTCTCCCGGTGGAGTTAAAAAGAGCCGGGCTAAATTTTAGCAGTTTTTAATTTTCATTTTCATTGTAAGGAACAGAGCGGGCCCCGAGTTACCACTCTTTAAACAACCAACAACCGAAACGCCTTGCAATACGCGACACTTTTAGTTTGGGCCGATAGTGGGGGCAACGTCTTAGGGCTGACGACCTCCGACCGTGAAGATTTACAAAACAACACCCAAACTTTAACCCGTGAATCTATTTGATTACGGGAAGACGCGGCGGGATAGTAATTTAAAAAAATTATTTTTCCCTGTTCCCTTGGTTTCCGGCTGACTGCCGATGTTCACGGGATATAAAGCCCCCTTTTAAACAGTTATTTATACGGTTATTTTTATGCAGTTCTTTGACAATTTACGCGCCTGTAGCTCAATTGGTTAGAGCGCCCCGCTCATAACGGGTAGGTTTTGGGTTCAAGTCCCAGCAGGCGTAAGATTTCCCGGTTTAATAACCGGGCGGGCAAGGACTCCTCCGCTAACAGAGTGCCGACATAATACACACCTTGCCCGATAGTTCCAAAGTACAAGAACCGCCCGCCGGCGGGCGGTATGGAAAACGCCGGCACCAATTTTACAGACGATTTCCCGGGGTTTCAAGGTCCCCGGGCCCGGCGGGAGTATCTCCTACAACGAACAGCCGACCGCCGTGGGGACAAACCCGGCAGAGTTTTGGGTGGTCTAAACGCAATTTGCACTCCAAGCACCGCGTGGAAGGCTGGGATGGGCTGAAGGGTTAGCAATACGCCCCAGCGGGTGCAAAAAGAAAATACTGTTGGCGCGCAGAATACGCTAAAAGGTGCGGATGTGAACTACCGAGAAAATCTCGGAAATTGGCCCGCACGTACGCGCCGGGGGGCTTAAAACGCCCGCTTATCAGACAGTATGGCGGGAGTAGCTAACCCGCACGGGTGCGCTCGTTACAGCGCACGATTTGCAGGACGTTGGCTTATGGGAGCCCATAAGTACCAGTCTTGCGGGGGAAGGAAACCAGCGATAAAACGGCTGGCAATATACACAAAGTAAAGGCAGAGAGCGTTCCATCTTTACAATGTGTCTATCGTATTGCTTGATACGTGGAACTAGATAGCGGTGTGGCACTGACTGAGCAGTGAGCGAAGCAGTAAACCACCCTTCCCCCAACAATTTGAAAGAGCGACGCTCTATAAAACTATCCCTATCCGTTCTAGGTAAATAACGGGCCGGACAGCGTGGCAAAATCTCGCTGGTTGTTCTTTACAAAATAGTAAGGCGAAGGTACCCGACGCACGGACACAATGGCAGGTGCGGCAGAGTGGGTGCGACTAGCCCGCCCCGTAATCCTAGTATTGCGGGGCCTAAAACAAAGGAAAAGGGCTTACACGGGGGCGGTAATCTGCTCCGCCCCCTATTTCGGAGGAAGTATGAGTAAAAACATTATCGGTTTGTTGGAAGAAATCCAGGCCGTCGCTGAAAAAGCGGAACAAGAATTAAATCAGGCCAGAACAGTAGATTTTAAAGAAATTTTCAAACCCTTCTAAGAGGAATTATGAAAAAATACGAAATTTTAAAAAACGAATATATTATCTTGCCTAGCGGCGAAAAAGTTTTCCGCATCAAAGCATTAGTTCCATTTGGTGATATAGGCGCTGGCGAAAAGGGCGGATATATCCAAAAAGAAGAAAATTTGAGCCAATACGGTAACGCGTGGGTGTATGGCGACGCGCGGGTGTCTGGCGACGCGCGGGTGTATGGCAACGCGCGG
>ENA-OPIO01000077-OPIO01000077.1-human-gut-metagenome-genome-assembly--contig:-NODE-77-length-36104-cov-4.587201_pt1 | contig 36104 bp, 54 predicted proteins | sample MGYA00241395_ERZ501636 | MGnify/ENA primary metagenome ERZ501636 (study PRJEB25962, sample SAMEA2042198) | human gut metagenome | biome: human gut; feature: human-associated habitat; material: faeces... | reverse complement strand
GTTGCGCCGCTACTATCGTGCGGCTCAGCCGGGGGAGAAGGTACGCTTGCTCTCTCTGCCCGAGATATTCGCACGGCTGCGACGGTTGGAACCCGGAGCGATGGCAGGCATAACGCTGCCCAAGCTGGCTCAAGCCCTCGTAGCCGCAGGAGTACAGAAAATACACACACATTACGGAAACCGGTACCGCGTGGCAGAAATATGAAAAAACGCCCGCAACATTTGGCCATTCCGATGAAAAGCCGTAATTTTGCACCGCTTTTCAGCATCATCGAAAGATGCACACATCGTGTGATGGTGAGATTAAGCATAAATCACTTAATTTAGAGTAACACAAAAAAATTAATGCAATGAAAGAAATTAATGTAAAAGGTACAGCCAGAGCTGCATTCGGCAAAAAGGCTGCGCGTGAAATCCGTAAAGCTAACGCCGTACCCTGTAACTTGTATGGAGAAGCAAAAGACGAAAACGGTGCACCGGTCGCATTGCCCTTCACCGTAACAAACGACGAACTGCGCAATCTGATTTATTCTCCAGACATCTATGCCGTAAACCTGAACATCGACGGCAAAGAGTGTAAAGCCATTCTGAAAGAAATTCAGTTCCACCCCGTAAAAGATAACGTACTGCACGTGGATTTTTATGAAATCACCGACACGAAGCCCATCGTGATGGAAGTGCCCATCAAACTGAACGGTTTGGCTGAAGGTGTGAAAGCCGGTGGTCGTCTGGCTGCATCCGTACGTAAATTGAAAGTAAAAGCTGTTTATACCAATATCCCCGAACGCCTGAACATCGACGTGACGAGCTTGGGTCTGGGCAAGACTATCAAAGTCGGCGAACTGCATTTCGAAGGTTTGGAATTGGTTACCAGCAAAGAAGTTGTCGTTTGCCAGGTTAAGATGACGCGTGGTGCAAGATCTGCCGCATCTGCTGACAATTAATCCATAAACTGCGAATGAAATACTTAATTGTCGGTTTGGGCAATATCGGAAGCGAATATGCCGGAACCCGTCACAATATAGGTTTTAGAGTATTGGACGCCTTGGCTAAGGCGTCCAATCTTGTTTTTGAGGACAAACGCTACGGCGCTGTGGCTTCCCTCTCGCTGAAAGGGCAGCAACTGGTGCTTTTGAAACCGTCCACCTACATGAACTTGAGCGGAAACGCCGTCAGGTACTGGATGAACAAAGAGAACGTTCCTCTTGAACGTATCCTGGTGGTCGTAGACGATTTGGCTCTCCCGTTCGGTGCCCTGCGTATGAAACCAAGCGGAAGTGATGCCGGTCATAACGGATTGAAAAACATTGCCTCCGTCTTAGGTACACAGGCTTACGCCCGTCTGAGGTTCGGCATCGGTAACGATTTCCCCCGGGGCGGACAAATCGGCTTCGTACTGGGACAATTCACGGAAGAGGACTTGAAAACCATGGACGAACGGGTGGGACTGGCTTGCGAAATGATAAAAAGCTTCTGTCTGGCCGGTATCCAGATTACCATGAACCAATTCAACAAGAAGTAGAAGAACGTATGAATGAAGCGAGAATAGACAAGTGGCTGTGGGCCGCCCGCATCTTCAAGACACGTTCGATGGCCGCCGCAGCCTGCAAGAAAGGGCAGATTTCCATGAAGGGGGCGCAACTGAAACCTTCACGTACCGTCAAACCCGGCGATGTCATTGAAGTGCGCAAACCTCCTGTCACTTATTCTTTTAAGGTCAAGCAGACCATAGAAAAACGTGTCGGTGCCAAGCTGATTCCGGAAATACTGGAAAACGTCACTCCGCCGGAACAATACGAACTTCTGGAGATGAGCCGCCTGAGCGGCTTCATCGGCCGCGCCCGTGGAACCGGACGCCCTACGAAGAAAGACCGCCGGAGCTTGGAGGAGTTCACCACACCCGAATATTTGGACGACCTGTTGTTCGACTTCGATGTCGAGGACGAAGAAGGCGGGGAAGACGATTAAGGCTTACCGGAAAAAAGCCGGGACAGGGCTTCCTTCTCCCCTACCAGCCAAATGATGTCTCCGACACGGAAAACCCTTTCGGCCTCCGGCTTCTCCAATATGCCGTCGGGGGTCTCAATACCTACAATCATACAGTGGTACCGGTCGCGGATGCCACTGTTTTTTATTTTCACCCCTACGAATCCGGACACCTCGGTAATCAGGAACTGTTTCAACTGCATCTCACGGTCCTGATATTCCGCCTCTACAATGACCGTATTCGCTAATGCACCGGAAAAACGTTCTATCTGTTCGTCCGTACCTATCACCTGAATATGGTCGCGAGGATAAATACGGTCATTGCCGTTGGGAATATTCATATAGTGTGTTCCGCGAATAATGGAAACGACATGGACTTCATAACGCTGCCCTAACTTTAAATCGCTCAGTAAACGGCCTCCCCAAATAGACTCTTCCGGAACTTCAAAGTCTGCCAGATGCAAATCCTTAGACAGCAGCCGTTCGGCATAACCGGGCTGCACTTTACCATCGCGACGCGCCAGCATGTCCCGGCTATGCAGATTGTCCATAAAGACTTTCTCCATCCGGATGGAATTCCGACGCAACGGACTGGACAAGGAGATGCCCCCGACAATCAACAGGGCCAATAACAGCAACAAGGGGTCGGCAAACGGCACTAAAAAGCGAATGATATAAAAAATGAGCATACAGACCACCACCGCCCTTACAATAAGCGTAAAGACCAACGGCAAACGGTTGTAACGGCTTTCCTTCCACAAGGCCTGAAACAAAGATGAACGGCGGCCACGTGCCATGATACCCCGCAAAAAAGGAGCGATGCAAAGCAGCGTGACGACTCCGCAAAGCGCATTCGCCCACCAATGGGGCAGTATCTCTCGGGTAAAGGGTAACAAAAAACGGAAAGACAGCGCAATGACCGTCACGGAAAGAATCGTGAAGACCACAATCTGCCTCAACATGGCGGAAATCAATTTCTTCCAATTTCCGGAATGGCTCTGCACCACCGTGCCCGGTGTATAGCGTTCCAACCACGCCACCCAACCGTGGGGCAGCACGCGGCACAACCAGGAATAAGCCGGACCGGAGGCTTTCAGCATATAAGGCGTAGTGAAAGTCGTCACTACGGAAACGGCTACCACAATAGGATAGAGATAATGGCTCGTCACGCCGAGCGACATCCCCAAAGAAGCGATGATAAAAGCAAATTCCCCGATTTGCGACATACTGAAACCGCACTTCATCGCCTCTTTCAACGGCTGCCCGGCCAATACGAAACCGAACGTCCCGAAAAAAGCTTGCCCCACGATGATGGTCAAGGTCAAGGCCGCTATCGGCCAGGCATACTCAACCAATACTTCCGGGTCTACCAACATCCCCACAGACACAAAAAAAATGGCACCGAACAAATCCTTCACCGGAGCCACCAGCTTTTCTATCCGCTCGGCTTCTACCGTCTCGGCCAAGATGGAACCTACCACAAAGGCACCGAACGCCGCACTAAAACCCGACTCCACAGCCACCACGGCCATGACGAAGCAAAGCGCCAACGACACGATCAACAAGGTCTCGCTATTCAGGAACTTCCGGTTTTTCCTTAATATAATAGGTATGAGGTATAATCCGACCACAAACCAAAGTATCAGGAAAAAGCCCAAACGGAGCAATCCTTCTATCAGTTCCTCTCCTTCTATATTATGGCTCACGGCCAAAGTGGACAACATCACCATCAACACAATGGCCAGTATGTCCTCCAGTATCAGTACGCTGAGCACGACTCCCGCAAACTTCTTCTGCAAAACACCCAAGTCCTGAAAAGCCTTGTATATAATGGTAGTGGAGGACATGGCCAACATTCCGCCCAGATAGATACAATCCATGCTCTTCCATCCGAACAGATGCCCGACGGACGTGCCCAGAAACATCATGCAGAATATAATGGTAAGGGCGGCAATGACCGGTGCCGCCCCCATTTTGAGTATTTTCTTGAAGCTGAACTCCAATCCCAACGTAAACAACAAGATTATGACACCGATTTGTGCCCAAATATCGATACTGCCCGAATCATGTACCGACGGGGTATAAATGAAATGAGGCCCCGCAATAAAACCCGCCACAATATACCCTAAGACTACCGGCTGCTTCAACCACTTGAATAAAAGGGAAACCACAGCGGCAATCAGCAAGATCAACGCCAAATCTTGAATCAACGTCGGAATCTGTTCCATTTTCTACTATCTTAAGGCCGTCAACTCTGCTATCTTCACAATGGTCATCATCGCCTTTTCCATACTTTGTACCGGAACAAACTCATGGCGCCCGTGAAAATTCAGTCCCCCGGCAAAGATGTTAGGGCACGGCAATCCTTTGAATGAAAGCTGCGCCCCGTCTGTTCCCCCACGAATCGCCTTCACCCGACATTCCACGCCGGATGCCTCGATGGCTTTCTTCGCAATGTCGATGATATGCATCACCGGCTCCACCTTCTCGCGCATGTTGTAATATTGGTCACGCACCTCGACTGTCACCGTACCCTCCCCGTTTTCCGCATTCAGTTCTTCCGCCAACTGCCGCACGAATGCCTTACGGGTTTCAAACTTCTGCCGGTCGTGGTCGCGTATGATATAAGACAAGACGGTTTCCTCCACCGTACCTTTCATACTCGTCAGGTGGTAGAAGCCTTCATAGCCTTCCGTGGTTTGCGGGGTTTCGTCCGAAGGCATTCTGCGGATGAACTCGGCCGCCACCAACATGGAATTCCTCATCTTGCCTTTGGCATATCCGGGATGCACGTTCAGCCCTCTCACCGTCACCTTGGCCGCCGCAGCGTTGAAATTCTCGAACTCCAGTTCACCGACTTCTCCGCCATCCATAGTATAAGCCCACTCGCAGCCAAACTTCTCCACGTCAAAAAGATGCGCTCCCATACCGATTTCTTCATCGGGATTAAAGCCCACCCTGATTCGGCCATGCTTGATTTCCGGATGTTCCCGAAGGTAGACCATAGCCTGTATGATTTCCGCAATACCGGCTTTGTCGTCAGCTCCCAACAAGGTATGGCCATCCGTGACAATCAAATCCTCTCCCACATGGTCAGACAATTCGGGAAATTGCTTCGGCGAGGTGACAATTCCCTCTTCAGCGCACAATACAATGTCCCCACCATCGTATTGCTCCACGATTCGCGGCTTCACATCCTTTCCCGAGTAATCCGGCGAAGTATCGATATGAGCTATAAAGCCGATTGTAGGCACTTCGCGTTCCGTGTTTGCAGGCAACGTGGCGTACAAATATCCATGTTCGTCCAACGACACCTCCTCAAGCCCTATCGCTTTCAATTCGTTCTCCAAATATCGCGCAAACACCATCTGCTTGTCAGTACTCGGACAACCTTCTCCTTCTTCACTCGACTGCGTGTCAAAACTCACGTATTTCAAAAATCGTTCTATCAGTTCCATAATTCATCATTCGTTTAATCTAAGTCGTAAAATTAATCAATCCTACAGTTTTTCGCAATAAAGGACTACTTTTTTGTCCTTTTTTTATGTTATAAAACATGATAAGGCGATTTTCTCTAAAATAAATAGATTTATTTTTTGTGCACGCACACTTTTATTGTATATTTGACACCAAATAATTGACCTCATCAATAATGAAACCATGAAAGGAACTGTATTAGGATTTTACAGCATGTTACTCGGTTGTGCGGCTACATACGGACAACAGGATATCACATCCATTTATTTGGCCAATCCCTCTTTCGAAGAGGACGCAACGGCGTGTACACAGGATTCCCCCGATGCGATTTATGAAGGCGACGAAGGACTGCGGGGATGGAACCTGTCGCCCAAAGGATGGCAAACCACCAGTCCTGGAAAAGCACTTCTCATCAACAAGGATTGTGCCACGGACAACGGCTTCGGCAAAACGGAAGCAGCCGACGGAGAATTTGCCTACTACCAACGTTTCGGTTGGGGCAGTGCGAATTCGGAAATGCGGCAAACCACATCCACCCCCTTGCCGGCCGGAGAATACGAACTGAAATTCTTCAGCAAGGCTTTTGCCGCCAACAATGCCGCGACCAGTGCGACCGTCACGGTCAGCGACAAAGCATTGAAATCGCTGGATAAACTGACGATAACCTGCACGAACGGAAGCGCAGGCATCATGGGAACTTCCTCATGGACGGAAAATTCTTTGAAATTCAAACTGGAGGAAGAATCCGCCATTACTCTGTCGGCACAAATGAGTTGGGGCAACGGCGGAAGCTGCATCGCATACGACCATTTTACGCTGACGCAACTGCCGGAGGGCAGCCTCGACCCCAACGCACCGAGTATTGAAGGCGGCACGGAAGACCAAGTGTCCTCCCCCACCGAAGGTGTCATATCCCATGAATTCGTGGAAGAATCTGCCATGCAGCAGGATCTGTTGCAAATGTTAGCCAACTCTCTGACATACGCCCATAATATATGGTACGACTGCGCGGCACCCAACAGTAAAGGGGAAACTTGCGGGTATTTCAAGGCAAACAGTGCCGGGCAAAGCAACGAGGACGGAGTGCGCACAAATGCCGACTTTTCCATGATTTGCGCTTTCCTTTGTAAATATGGCAAAGGTAAAGTCACCCTTCCGGAAGGCGTCACTTGGGACATGGTGAAGGACATGGCCGTGAAGTCGCTCGTCTTCGGTTATTCCACCCATAAAGCCAATAAATTCAAAATTACTTCGGACAACAAATATTGGGGTTCCGTCAGCAATGCCGACCACGTATGGGAAAGTTCGCTTTGGGCCACGTCATTGGCATACGCCTCTTACTTCCTGAACGAAGAATTGAACGAGAACCAAAAGACTTATATTTACAACATGATCAAGGCGGAATGCAATTACGAACTGGAGCGCAGCATTCCCACGGGGTATAACGGCGATACGAAAGCCGAAGAAAACGGTTGGGAAACCAACATCTTGTCCTGTGCTTTGGGGCTATACCCCGACGATGCACTGGCCCCCAAATGGTTCGACCGCCTGCGTGCGTTTGCCATCAATTGCTATTCGCACGTCGACGACGCCCAAAACACTACGGTCATCGACCCCGAATATGACGAGACCACCGTACAAGACCTGTACATCGGCAAAAACCTGTATGACGACTATACATTGCAAAACCACAATTACTTCCATACTTCTTACCAGAATGTCGTGATGCAGGAGCTGGGCGAATCCCATCTGGCTCTCCATCTGTTCCAGGGAGGAAATCCGAAATGGAAGACCAACGCCTTGATGCACAACAACCAGAAAGTCATGGACGAAGTGCTCTGCCGTCTGGCGTTGGCCGATGGAGAACTGGCTATGCCGAACGGCAACGACTGGAGCATGTTCCTCTACGACCAAATCACCAGCTACACCACGGCGGCCTGTTTCCTGCGCGACCCGAATGCTCTGATGCTGGAAAATCTGGCTTACAAACATATCAAGGCCCGCCAGAGCACGACACAGGACGGAAGCTGGTTGCTCAACAGCGACATCGGCCCACGACGTATGGGTGTGGAAGGACATCGCGTCATGATGACTTACCTGATGCATGAACTGGCTTCTACGGCCGACATGCAGGCCACATCCTGGAAAGACTTCAGCCAATCGCAGGAACAAGCCTACATCTTCACCCCGCAAAACATAGTACGGGCCAATACGCCTGACCGTTTCAGCGTATTCTCGTGGAGCAACGGACTGAAGAGCTATACCGGATATATCGCGTCCAACAAGCCTGACAAAAACAAAATCATCGTGCCCTATAAGAAGAACAACACGGGAAACATTCTGGGTTGGTACACCGTAAGCGGCAAGGCCACAGATGCCTCGCCTGTCATCAGCGGTATCTACGACCTGAACGGGAACAGTTACACCATGAACGGCAAGTTGATGACCAACGGAAACAGTCTGGAAAACAACTTCACTCTCTTCTCCACTCCGGGCAATGCTTTCATCTACATGGATTACGTAGTGGGCAAAACCAATGGAACCATTACCGAAGAGAAAGGTGGTCTGATGGCCATCAGCACCGATCCGTTCACCAAAGAGAAACGTACGCTTTACCATAGCAAAGGACGCCTGCAAACCGATGGCAGCCAGTTGAAATCATTCGTTGGAAATTGGGTCAATATCGACAATGAAGTAGGAATCGTGAACACGACCACCGACAAGTCCATCGCCTTCGGAGACCGTGAACTGAACAGTTCCATCTTCCTGTCCAAGATTTATCCGGTTTATTCGGCCGACGGACGTAGCTTCAGCAACGGAAGCATCGTAGACCGCCGACACATTATATATTATAGTAATGTGGACTCGGCCGACACGGAACAGTTGGCCGCCGACGTACTGTCCCTGACGGCACAAGTAGCCGAAGGTTGGAACGGCGTCATCGTCAGCGACCCTGACAGTGCGCGTTATCTACTGTTGAGCAACTATCTCGGAGAAACGGCCTGCACCCTGAAAAACATCCTTTTGCCAGACGGAGCACCGGTCTTCACGGAAATGACTGCCGTCAACGGACAAGGTGCCACGGCCACATTCCGCTGCGACGTGAACCACAGCGTGGCCAATACGCTCCGTGTATTCATCCAAGGCGACGGACTTTCCGCCCGACAGATGGAAAACGACTCTTGCGGTGCCTACCTCTATAATTATAGCGGACAAAAGCAACAAGCCCAAGTCACGATTTGGGCTGACGGGAATAAACTGACCGCACCGGTCACTGTGGAACATGAATCTTGTGTATCCGTCAAAGCTGTCGGGAACGAAATCCTCATCGAAACCGTAGACCTCAAAGAAGAACAGGAGGAGTTTTTCGATGTCACCGCACAGTTTCTCTCCAATCCCGGTTTTGAAGAAGACCAGACCTATGGAACGGAAAGCAAAGTGACATTGAACGGAGTGATCTACGATCCTTGCTACATCAATACGGTCAAAGCTGCCGACAGCAAATGGCCGCAAGTCCTGCCCATCCAAGGTTGGACACCCGGCAACGGATTGAAAGGCGGCTCCAACTTCGCCGTACTGTATTCCATGCCTTACAGCACCACCATGTATTGCGTATCTCCGTCCAACGTGGGCAATTCGGCCAGTATCATGGCGGCTCCCGCCACGGATGATGCCTGCGGCAAACGCTGCCTGAGCATCCTGAACTCCTGGGACAGCGGCAATAACAGCATCTCGCAAACCTTCACCTTGCCCAAAGGCGAATACAAATTGAGTTTTCTGGCACAATACGTGTGCGCCAACGAAATGCGGCACATCAACGATTACACCATCGCCACGACCGGCGACAACCTCAATTATTCCCGTTGCGGCATCCGTTTCGGTGACACGGAAATATACAAATATCCCCGGTTAGCCAACCATTGGGAAACTGTGGAATGCCCTTTTTTGCTTGAAACGGAAACGCAGGTGACCGTCAGCATGGGACTCGAAACCACAGCCGGAGTAGGAGCTGCCTACAACACCCGCCTATACATCGATCAGGTAAAACTATACAGCAAAGACGAAATCATAAACGACGTATCGGGAATCCTCGGTGAAGCGGATACAGAAAATGTCGATGTGTACAACCTGCAAGGCATGAAATTGCGTAGCAATGTCCCCACTGGGCAAGCCACAAGGGGATTGTCTAAAGGCATTTACATCGTAGGACATAAAAAGACTATCCAACATTAACCTCAATATTCAACTGTTCGAAAGAGAGACTCGTTCCCGACGGAATAAGTCTCTTTTCGCTTTGTTACCGTATTCTCACCGAAAAGAAACCGGGTTGTCATATCCCACGCCTAACTTTGTAGCGTCCTAAAAAAACAGAAGCACATGGAACAAAGAAGGCATTACCGCACGCTCGTGCTCTCCGACATTCATTTGGGTACCTCGCATTCCAAAACAGAAGAAGTCAGCCATTTCCTGAGCCACGTCGATTGCGACCGCCTGATTCTCAACGGCGACATCATAGACGGATGGCATCTGAAAAAAGGCGGTACGAGAAAATGGCAGCCCCGACACACCCGTTTCTTTAAAGTACTGATGAAAATGATGGAACGCCAAGGCACCGAAATCATCTACGTCCGCGGGAACCACGATGATTTCCTGGACAATCTGGCTCCTCTCACGTTCGCCAACCTCCGCATCGTGAAAGACTATGAACTGGAAAGCGGCGGCAAACGTTACTTCGTCACTCACGGTGATATATTCGACCGGGGCACGACACAAATGAAATGGCTCGCCCTGTTGGGTGACCTCGGCTATACTCTCCTGTTGGCTTTCAACAGTTTCTACAACCGTTACCGCGTACGACACGGCAAACCTTATTATTCGCTTTCGCAGCATGTAAAACAAAAAGTGAAGTCTGCCGTCAACTATATTTCGGACTTCGAGCACACCTTGGCCGAATTTGCCCGTGCCCGCAAATACGACGGAATCATTTGCGGACACATCCATCATCCGGATAATACCGAATACGAAGGCATACATTACCTCAATTCCGGCGACTGGGTGGAGACCCTTTCCGCACTGGCCGAAGATGAAGACGGACATTGGAACATCATTTTCTATACGGACATCGCTGACAGCCTCCCGCAAGACACACCGGCCACCAATTTACTGACCATAGCCTCATGAAATTCCTGTTTATCGTGCAAGGAGAAGGAAGGGGGCACCTGACGCAAGCTCTCACACTCGAAGAACATCTGCTACGCGAAGGGCACGAGGTCGTAGAAGTACTTGTCGGCAAGAGCCGTAACCGGGAACTACCGACATTTTTCCGGCAAAAACTCAGAGCTCCCCTCAGTCGTTTCGAGAGTCCGAACTTCCTGCCTACCCCTGCCAACCGCAAAAATAACCTGACGGGAAGCATACTTTATAATATCGTGCGCTTGCCGGCATTCTCCCGAAGCATCCTGTTCATCCGCCGACGCATCAAAGCCTCCGGCGCGGACATCGTGGTCAACTTTTACGAACTGCTGACCGGGCTAACCTACCTGTTCTGTCGTCCCGAAACCCGACAGATATGTATCGGACACCAATATCTTTTCCTCCACAAAGACTTTCGTTTTCCTCGGGTAAACCGTACTCAACTCGGACTTCTGAAAATGTTCACACGGCTTACGGCTATCGGTTCAGACCGTATGCTGGCTCTTTCTTTTAGCAGGATGGCCGATGATAAAAAGCAACGTATCTACGTCGTCCCCCCTCTCTTGCGCAAAGAAGTTCTGCAACAAACGGTATCCGAAGGCCATTACATCCATGGTTACATGGTAAATTCCGGATTCTCGTCCCAAGTTATGGCCTGGCATAAAGCGTATCCCCACATCCCTCTTCGTTTCTTTTGGGACCGCAAAAACGAAACGGAAGTCTGCCACATCGACGACACGCTGAGTTTCTATCCGTTGGACGACCACGCCTTCCTGAAACAAATGAGCGGATGTCGTGCCTATGCCAGTACGGCCGGATTCGAATCCATCTGCGAAGCTATTTACATGGGCAAGCCTGTCTTGATGGTTCCGGCTCATATCGAACAGGAATGCAATGCCTACGATGCCATGTGTGCCGGAGCCGGTATTATCTCCACCAGTTTCTCTTTGGACTGTTTATTAGAATTCAGTTCGACTTTCCGCCCCAACCGTACATTCATTTTCTGGGTTCATAATGTCAACTTACTTATCGAACATCTCATCCGGGAGCCGGAACCCACCCCCCAGTCCTTATATACAGAGAAAATACTACAACTTTTCAGGCGTTACAAACCGGTTTTCTATAAATACCTAAACACCTAAACTCGTCCTTCAGGTCAAACAAAAACAAGCAGGCATCAAAAAAACACAAAATACTATCTATCAGGGAGAAAAAAATATATCTCTTAGTAAGAGATATACAAGTGGAATAAAAAACCTTCTTCACCGACAAAATTAAGCAAAATCAGCGAACCTGCAAAATATAGGATTGTTTTTTTCGTTCGCAAACGCTTCCAAATGTTGATGAAATCGTTCCATCCGAAAACATAAATCTCTATAAATTAGCGCAATGGAAATCCCCATTGCTCTCTTACTAAGAGAGCAATCATGCAAGCGAGCATGAACGGAATAAGAATTGTTTTTCATTATTGAAATTAGGTTAATGTAAAGGTAGCTGTCTTGTGAAAGACGGCTATCTTTTTTTAGTCTGAACCCGTTGGAAAGCAGAAAACGAAAACAAAAAAATCCTCAAATACAAAGCCTAAAAAAAGTCCTCCACAATCCATAGATTGTGAAGGACTTTCCTCTCGTGACCCCGGAGGGATTCTAACCCTCGACCTTCAGAACCGGAATCTAAGAGGAGATGTTTGCTAACTACTTATTTTTGATTTATTTATATTTATTTTATTGCGATAAGGGAAAACAATAGGTAAACAATTTGCAAAACTATTCCTTAAATGCTCTGCCTATCCTATATCACCAATAACCCATCCATCGCCGAATTGGCAATCCTTAATATATACGATGTAAACACCTTCTATCTTTAACCCTTTCTCTGCGCTTTTTCGAGATACGTTCTGACATAAGTGTCGAAGTTTGCTCCCGAATAGGTATCCACGACAAGAATCTTTAAAAATAACAAACACGTTGCATTTTTGTCTGCATAAATATAAAGGCAGAGCTTCTGTAATTCAAAAGCCATGCTTCACAATTTTATAATTTTATCTTTTTAGTAATCTTTCCTACTTTTACGATGTATATTCCAGATGTTAGTCTGATACTAATATCATCCGTTTCAGACACATTGTTATATACAAGTTTTCCGTCTATGGAGTAGACAAGCACAGCCTCTCCATTGGCATCCCTGACATGTATGCTCCCGTTTTGCACATATATCGCCATCCTGTTTTTATCTACCTTTTCCACAGATACGGGTTGGCCGTTAATGAAAGCTTGTATAGTTAGATATTCATCACTATAATATTCTGATGGATAATAACTTTGGTCATAGTATATTTTTATGTAGTAAGGATTTGAATTAAATTGTGTTGCTATTATTGTGGCTTCTTGTTCTTCGTTGTAACTATTAAAAAGGAAATAGCCCAGGCCCTTTTGTTCTCCCTCGCTGAATATTTCATATTTAAATATGCGGTCTCCACCATCCAGATATTCCCCGTTCGTTTTTAATTTAAAAGTTATTTCATCTGCATAACTTGCATATACTTTAAAGTAATCTGCATCATCTATTGAACTTAAATTAAATTCGACAGGCATCCCACTAAGTTCTATGGCATTGTCAAATAGATTATCAGGATTAAAAACCTCTAAAAATTCACCTGATGTACCGTTTGATACGTACCCTTTTTTAGTCTTTACCATCTTTGAGTAATTTCCGTAATCATTGTAATTCATGTAGTTTACAGATATTACCCACATATTAGAAAGATACTTATTGTTTTCACTGTTGTTCTCAATGGTGACATACACGCTCGAATATGGAGGCAAATCAGCATTCCCGTTGTAATTGATAATGAAAAACATATCCCCCGTGCTGTAGTTATAGGCATATACTGTGCCTATATTGAGTGTGTAAGACGAATTGTTCTTGATTTCTATTTTTCTTGTTTCAGAAAATACACCATCTGTATATCCACTATGAAAATCATGCCCATACACGGTAATATACTGATTGACATTCTGTGCCTGTACTATCGTATAACTACAAACGATGAATGCAAATAGACTAAGTAATACTTTCTTCATAATATAACTATTTAATTGATAAACATAACATTACTCTATAAATTCCATATACATCATCCAAATTAACTTCAAACGGTGCATATATTGGGTCGGGGTTGATTGATAAACATTTCACACACCCCTCTCTTTCCGATGGTACAATTCGTTTAATAACTGCCCCATTGCATGTGTCAAGTACATAAACCCGTCCCCATTCTATGAACGCATTCTTATTAATCTTTTTGACGTGTACTTGTGAACCATTTGGGTATTCTGGTGCCATACTGTCCCCAGAGACAGGTATAGCGAAATCTGCATCCTTAATTGGCGAAACGACTTTTTCACAGTCACTTTCACGAACGGAAACGATAAAGTCGTTCAAACGTCCACCTTGCGCGGAAACAGGAAGCAAAGGTATAGCTTTTCCTTCTATGCCATCTAATTCATTATTGTTTTCTTCTTTCGATGACTGTTTCAGCATCTCGCCTTCGCCAGTCAAAAGCCAAGTTCTATTTAAATCAGTATAGAAGTTCAATATCTGTTCTATTACTCTATTTGATAAATCACGGTTTTCTTTGCGTGATTTACCTAAAGTTCCTACTGACAGCCCTAAGTCAATAGTCACTCTATTGTCATTTAATCCACACGATTTCATATAGTTATCAAATCTGTCTATTTTCCTATCCATACTATCAGTGTTAATTAATGTTATTATATAGAATAAACTTCTATAATCATTTTCTTTGTATTGAAGAAATTTCTATCTTTGCATCATCAACGTGAAACAACAACGTCACAAATATACGATTATTAATTTAAAATACGCACGATTATGAGAAAAAACATCAAAAGTCAATTAAGAAGCCTTGTGGCTACGATAGAGGACAAGCTGATAAACAGGTTCGACCATCGCAAACGCTCATCTTCCATTTGCATGAGCGGTGAGACGTGCGACCTTGAAGTATCATACGATGCTTTGACGGGCAAGGCGGAAGCCATGATATACGGTGATGATGTCCGCAAGTCTTACCCAAACGTCCAAAAGCTGATAGAGGATTCAATAAGCACCGAAAAGATAGACAATGAAGTGTACCTCGAAGAGATGCGGGATGATGAAGAATACGAGGCCGTAATGGACAACCGTATGGCCTTAGACCGCGCATACGGTTACGGATACGGGATATATTGGTGATGGGATGAAGCCGGGGTTCGATTCCCCGGCCACCAACAAGACAATAGTTCTTTGACATATTGTGAACATCAGCCATGCCGGAATGTTGGCGAGCGGAAACGCGGAGAAACCACCCAAGCGGAAGGCTGAAAGAGAAAGCGGACAGCGGGATTTCACCTTATCCCATCAAGTATATCGCATTGGGGCGCGAGCACGCTACCGCCGAAACTCATGATACATATAATCCACCGCAAAAGGCGTGATGCCGTCAATCGGATTGGCGCGGTGGAACACAGCAAATTAAGTTCATAACAACAGATTATAAAGTTTTCGTAATGAAACGGAATAGCTATCGTCAGAAGTATGAAGAAGATGGTCAAACAAATCTTCAAGGGAATCCCACTTGCGCATGTCCCCAAAATGGAGGATTATCTTCCAAAGATGATTGTTCTCTTCAAAAAACGGAAGAATTGTCGCGGATAGATTTGAGTAAATTTCCCGTTGGTACACGGGTTGTTCGAGTGTCGCCATATTTGACCTTAGATATTCCCGACAGTTTTTTTGAGCAGAACCAAGGTTCGCATGAAGACAGAGGATTACATAATCTTTATACGAAAGAAGGCTATCTATCCGAAGAACATCGCAAAGAACAATTAGCCTTTTTAAATGGGCGATCGCCGAAAGGTCGCAAATAGCTTCCTCAAACCATATCATCCCTGATATATCACCGGACATTGTGCCGTTAATCAGGTGGTGGCAGTACTCATGAGAGAATTGGTAAACCCAACGCCACCAGTCGTCACCACTTACATGTAAGCATATCTTATGGCCAATTTGACCATTATCATATATGGTAGGGCATTCATCCTTGTATGATATTATGCAATCACTTGTATGGAATACATCATTTCCTATCCAATTTGAGAAATCAATTTGGACTTGTTGTAATAGGCGGTAGACAATATCCTTGTTGTAGTTGCCAAAACGAGGGTCTTCCGCAACGTATAAATTTGTTGAAATTCTATTTGTAATCATAAGTTTTAAATGTGACGCTGCAAATATAGAATAATCCCGGCGTACTTCCAATATCAAAGTAAGTTTTAAGTGTGACGATTTTTCTTTTACTTCATTGGAAGTGCGCCTTTTTCAGATACATCCCCTCCCGTAAGATTCGGGGTAAAAACCGGTTTAAGCCGTTGAGGGGAACATGAACCAAAACAAACAATATGAAAACATTAAGAAACATTGGAATTGCCACATTGTTTATAGTGGCATTGGGATTGGCCGGACACGCTGACCGGACAAACGAGATAGTAAACAGCCTGAATCCGCATGTTTATGAACTCATCAAAGGTTTGGGGCATGACACGGACAGCGAGATAGCCAAAGAATATATGGCTCACAAAGAGTATTATGACACATTGTCAGATAAAAATTTATGGTAAAGGAAAGGAGGTAAAGTATGATAAAGGAAATAGTGATAGATGAAAATTATACTCATGTTGGCTTATTTGATAGCATGAAGAAGGGGGATGTGTACAAAGTCCCGTTCGAGAAAAAAAGATATAATGGAATCAGGGCAGAATCAAGCCGTAGAAATAATAAGGGACGGCTTCTGGGTGAACTAAAAACAGCAATGGATGTGAAGTTTAGGGTTTCTGCAACAGAATATCCCGGTTATATCTCTATTATATGTATAAAGTGAAATTATTATGGATATTCAAGAACTAAATACTGTCATAGCAGACTTTGTTCAAGTGGGCTATATGCAGGCCGTCAAGGCGTATGAGCCACCGCAAGACTTTGTCCGAGTATCCGAAGTAAAACAGTGGCTAAAAATGATGCGGATAGACATCAAGCGTTTTAACCGTTTGGTTTCGGATGGTGTGATTCGGGCTACAAGGAAAGGAACTGGACGAAACTCTCCGCTTTACTATTCAAAAGCTGAAATAAAACAAGCACTTTCTATGGCGAATATAGCCGGGATTGTAGCGAGGGGAACAATAAAATAATTCTTTTAAAACAAAATATTATGAGCTTGATTAAGAAATCCAATGAATTAGTTATCCCATCAATCGTAAAGATTATGATTTACGGGCAAGCGGGTATGGGAAAGAGTACGTTAGCTTTGAGTGCACCGAAACCGTTGTTGCTTGATTTCGACAACGGTGTAAAACGCGTGAACATGGCGCATCTTGACGGTGTGGACATCGTTCAGATAACCTCTTGGCAGGACGTTCAACAAGTATTGCAAGAAAACCTCTCCTATTATCAGACTATCGTGGTTGATACCATCGGTAAGATGATGGCCTTCATCATCACTTACAAATGTGGTACAAGACAGCCACAAATCAAGGACTGGGGAGGTATTAATGCCGAATTTTCATGGCTAACCCGTACACTTTCCTCTTTGAACAAGAATGTGGTATTCGTAGCTCACCGGGACACGCGCAAGGAGGGAGACGATACGGTTTTCATCCCGGACTTGCGTGAGAAGTCCTACAACTCCATCGTGACGGAACTTGACCTTTTGGGATATTTGGAGATGCGCAATGAGAACGGTATGCAGAAGCGTACAATCACTTTCGATCCTACATCAAGGAATGACGGAAAAAATACCTGCAACTTGCCGGGCATCATGTTCGTGCCTAATATCCTTGACAAGGACAGCAACCCAACGGTAAAGAACGACTTCATTACCACCCAAGTAATCTCTCCCTATCTTGGCATGTTGCAAAAGAAAAAGGAAATGCAGGAAGAATATGAGAAGCTGATTGCGGAAATCAAAGATTCAATAGAACGGGAAGTGACTGATGCCAAGTCAGCCAACGAATTTGCATCCAAGATAAAGGACTTCAAACATGTTGGCAGTTCATTGGAAATGACAAGAAATATATTTTCGGCCAAGGTGAAAGCCCTTGGGTTGGTATATGACAAAGAGACCAAGACTTATGCAGACAAGGCAGCTTGACTTTAAGTTCTATGCAACGCTTCTCGATGCCTTTACGGGGTATCTGAAAAGCGACGCGATATATGAAAGGTATTGGGGATTCAGCGAGAATCCCCCACATACCCCCGAAGAGTTCAGGGAAAAGCAATTCCAAAGCCTGATAGACACGATAAACCGAGTTCCGTTCGACAGTGAAGCAGCCGACAAAGGGACGGCTTTTAATGAAGCCGTCGATTGCCTGATTGAAAATCGTCCTCCGGTTGGAATGCAGTTTATCAAAGTGTATGAGGGTGGAAAGATAGCATGCAGCTCTTTCAAACCGGGCAAGGAAGAAAAAGTAGTGGAACTTATGGCAGCTTACAACAGCCGCGCTTTTCTGTTCCCCATGCCTTTATTGAAAGAGTTCGCCAATTATTACAAAGGCGCACTTACGCAGCAATTAGTACAGGCCGTTTTACCTACGTGCTTCGGCAATGTACTTCTATATGGCTATATAGACGAACTGATGCCCATGTCCGTACACGACATCAAAACCACAGGGAGTTATTATGTAGGCAAGTTCAAAGACCACTGGCAGCATGTTGTCTATCCGTATTGCCTGATGCAGAATGGTAGTGATGTAAGACTGTTCGAGTATAACGTGACCGATTTCAAGCAAACCTACACTGAAAGCTACACATTCGTTCCGGAACGTGATATTCCCATCCTTACGTCACATTGCGAGGAACTAATCCGGTTCCTGAATGACAACAGAGATTTGATAACTAATAAAAAAATATTCGCAGAAGATGAGTAACCAAATAACAGGACGGCTGACCTGGTTCGGCCAAACTGTCCAAATCCCATCCAAGAATGGAGGCAACCCGTTTTTAAAGCGTGAGTTCTTACTCGATGCAACTATACACGATCCTTATACTGGCGAGCGAAGTCAATATGAAAACATTCTACTTCTTGAAGTTTCCGGCGAGAAATGCGCTGAACTTGATAACTTTAGAGTTGGTGATGTAATCACGGTTTCTTTTGCTTTGCAAGGTAGAGAATGGACGAATCAAGACGGACAGACAAAGCGTATGGTTTCCATACGATGTTATAAACTGGAAGCGAGAAAACCGGTACAACAACCGACACAATCTTTCCAACAGCCAACGTCAAAACCTGGCACCGACATGCAACAGTTTCCTCCACAAGTGGATGATAACGGGAATCCTAAAGACGACCTTCCTTTTTAATCTATAAGGTACGACGGTTCCAATGAACTTCATGCCCGGCAGGCGAGGGCAAAATTAGAAAAGCTCATCAAATACAAAAAGATATTTGACTTGACTGAAAAGAAACCCCAAAGGAGCATTCAAGCCAACAAATACCTTCACGTCTGCCTTTCATACTTCGGATGCCAAATCGGCGAAACCATGGAGTATGTGAAGAGGAACTACTACAAGATACTTTGTAACCCCGATACTTTCATAAGGGAGAGGGAAGACAAATACCTTGGCCGTGTGAAATACCTGCGAAGTTCCTCCGAATTGGACAGTTCGGAATTTTCCCTTACGGTAGACCGTTTCCGTAACTGGTGTTCATCAAATGCCGGTGTCTATATCCCAAGCCCCGATGAAGAAAGGCTGATACAATTAATGGAATTAGAAGTAGAACGTAATAAAGAATTTATTTAAATATGAATGAAAGTAACATATCACGAGACCACATCGCGCTTGAAGCGATGAAAGTATTATTGGAAGACAGCGAGGCTTTAAACGCCAGACCTGTAACATTCTTAGATAGAATCAAAAAGTATTTCGGGTTTCCTTTTAATGGAGAGATACAAGATGGTTATATCAAAGAAATAAGCAAAGGTGCTTACAAAATCGCCGATGCGATGATAGCCGAAAGGGAGAAAGGAGGAAGCCATGAGTGAAAGAATAAAAATCACCGAACAAGACCATCTTGAAAAAGAATGGTACGAGGAAGCAAAAAAGCAAACATTAGAAACTCTTCCTCAATTTATGAATCATGTGTTGAATGATTATGGGCATGATTATGGTACAATTTGCAAGGCTATTGCCACTTGTGGGGCTGCCGCCATGTATGCAGCAAATAAAACGGAACAAGGCGGTATAACCGGATTTCAAGCCAGTTGCATAAATTGGGAGGTTCTAAAAGCATGGGGAGCTTTCGAGACACATACCGGCGCAAGGCTTATAAACTTTGATAATATGATATACCCACAGTATGAGTATATCTTTGATAAGACGATAGACAAGAAAACATGGTACTTGATTCAGGAATATGCCAAAAAGAGGTTGGCCGATGAAGAAAGCTTTAGCTTGCATCCGAAGGTCAAAGCCCACATGGAAAGCATTGTGGAAGGCAATGTCCCATTTGGTTATAGGATTGAGGAGGAAAATTGAGAGAAGCAAATAGAACGTAACAAAGAAATTATTCAGTATGGACAAATTTTTAGGTCAGGACATTCCTGAGAAAGAGCGTTGGCAATTCTTAAAGGATAATGCCGACGCAATAGAAATGATTGGTTATACCCACAGGTTTAATCCTGATGAGTTGGCACAAAAGAAAGAATCATTGGCTGAGGTATCAATCACCATCAATGATATTGAGATTGAGAAGAAAGAGGCAATGGAAGAGTTCAAAGAGCGGTTGAAGCCTTTGAACGAGGAGAAACAAGAACTCCTGGAGCATATAAAGAAAGGTTCAGAGTTCGTGGACAATGAAGAATGTGCCAAAATCCTCTACCATGAGGAAAAGATGGCCGGATTCTATAATCGGCTTGGCGAATTGGTCTACAGTCGGCCAATCATGCCACAAGAGATGCAAAAGACAGTATTCAGTATTAACCGTAAAACAGGAACAGAATCATGAGTGAAAACAAAATCAACTTGGTAGTGCCGAAAGAATATAACGGCCAACCTATTGAAATGGTATTTCGTGAAGGAAAAGCCCCCGTAGCACTCGACCCCAGAGAGCCGGAAAGAGTTGTCTTTGAAGGTACTATTGATGCACCTCTCCGGTGGTTGGAAAAACGCGTGGAACTCATCAATCAGAAGGCCTCAAATATTGCCGTAAGCCGTAATAACATGAGTATGCTTCTTACGATAGATGAAACCAATTACTACCGTACACAAATCAATGGTGTATTGTGTTTTTCAAAAGAGATGTTGGAGTTCGGCGTCAATACTGGAAAAGAATGATATTTTGAATAGCGATTTTGATGTCCGCAGAAATGCCGCAGGAAATCCGAACACACCTGGATATAAACCAATAGAAGATGAATTTATCGTATCCGAAACATACGTGGCAATCAAAGGAACAAACCACATCTGGTATAAACACAACTATCCCAATGTCGATCCATTCTATACTTGTGGGTGTTTTTGTGGTTCCCGTAAGATGTTGCTTTCACGTATTTATTCCATAGACCAAAGTGAGGATCCTGCTATAAGAATGAGGATATTGATGGCATTGGACAAAAAGTTCAAGGAGGTTTTTGGAAGATAAATTCGAAAACCACCAGTCCGGATAGTACGAGTATTCCCCGAGGCCGTTCGTCCACATGGAAGGATATTGCCATACGGTAAAGAAGCCGGTTCGATTCCGGCACGGCCTCCGCTATAGTTATACTTATTTGGTTAGGATTAGGTATTAGTTAAAACAACGCCCTTCCGGTCTGTGAGGATAGGACGGGAAACGGTACCGTGGCGGAATTGGTAGACGCACGATGAGTACTGGAGCTTTACCCAGCCGGAAGGGTTACTCAAAGCAGAAAGCTCATGCAGGTTCAAGTCCTGCCGGTATCACAAACTAAAATTATAATTTAATGAATGAAATACTAACAGGTAAGATTTGCCCTTATTGCGGCAAGCCTACCGAATACGTAGACAGTTCCGTTATATACGGACGCTCCTATGGCATGATTTACCTCTGCCGTGATTGCAAGGCATACGTTGGTGTCCACAAAGGCACGGACCAAGCATTAGGACGTCTGGCAAATGCGGAACTTAGGGAAGCCAAGAAAGAAGCCCACTTCTATTTTGACCAGATAGCGAAGACAAACCTTATAAACAAGATTTGGAAGAAGCATATCCCGAATACATCGAACAGAAACAAAGCCTACCTATGGCTATCCAATCAACTGGACGTACCACGTGAACTTTGTCACATAGGGATGTTTGATGTGGAGAATTGTAAGCAAGTTGTTGAACTGTGTAAACCAATAATAGAAAGATATGGAAAATAAAGCAGTAGCATTTATAAAATCAAACGAATGGTTTAAGTCCGCTATGGTAGGGCATGGCACACATAACGGTTATGTGGCTGTTCCTCCAGGTAACAAATATCATAGAATGTCTTATTTTGATATTGATGATATAAGTGTACATGGAGGCATCACATTTTCAGAACCGGTAATGAGCGGTGAAGAATCTATCGGAAGCAAAAGGAAAATTAATCCCAAGTATGTCGGAAAAAGAAATCCTATATTGGATGATGCGGAATTTATCACCGACAATACAGAAATAGGTGATGATTGGTGGATATTCGGTTTCGACACTTTCCACTATGGAGACAATGAATATAACTGGGGTAAGCAAGCCGTTATACAAGAAACAATGAATTTAATGAAACAGCTATGCCATACTACATAAAGCGTAAACCTAAGAAAAAAGAAAAGCCCTTGCCTTTATTCGACAAGGCGGGCATCAAGATAAAGAAGAAGCCGGATTTGGTAGCCAAACTCGACAAAGTCTTCAGCCGCTATATCCGGCTTCGTGATGCAATGCCAAACGGATATTTCCGTTGCATCTCGTGTGGTCAGATAAAGCCATACGAGCAGGCTGATTGTGGCCATTACATAAACAGGCAGCACATGATTACCCGGTTCAATGAAATGAACTGCAACGCCCAATGCCGTAAGTGCAACCGCTTCATGGAGGGTAACATGCAGGGATACCGTCAAGGACTTATTGCCAAATATGGCGAAAATCGCGTCCTTATACTGGAATCCATGAAAAACCAAATGCGCAAGTATGCTGATTTTGAATTAACCGAACTCACCAAGTATTACAAGGCTTTGGGAGATAAACTAAGTAAGGAGAAAGGAATATGAAAGATTTAGGATATTTCAAAGGAGAGAAATGTAATAGGAACGGATGTAATGGAATCATTGACGAGCATGAGAAAGAAGGAGAATGCACCTGCCACATTAATCCTCCTTGCTCCTATTGTACCACACAAACTTCATATTGCCCAAAGTGTGGCTGGAGTGCATCAGAAGAAGAATACGAATATCATCTGAATAGGAAACAAGAACCGTTTGTGTATAAGCATAAAACAGAGGAAGAACGCTTTAATGAACTTAAAGATGGTGAATTTGGCTATATCTATGTAGCAAGTGGTAGCAGCATTATTTGCAGAATAAGAGGAAAGCATCCTAACATGAAGCCAAAAGAAATTTACGAGAGACTTCATTTACGTGAAAACCCTGAAATGCCAAGAATGAAAAAATTTACCGATACGGAATTTGAACTGACCTATTTCAACGATTAATATGTACAAGCTACGTGATTATCAACAGAAAGCCAGTGATGCAGCAGTCAGTTTCTTTGCCAACAAAGCGAAGAAGAACAATGCCATCATGGTGCTGCCCGCCGGCGCGGGAAAATCGCTTGTGATAGCGGATATAGCCGCAAGGCTCAACGGACATACGCTGGTGTTCCAGCCCTCAAAGGAGATTTTGGAACAAAACTACCTGAAGATATGTTCGTATGGCGTACTCGATTGCTCTATCTATTCAGCATCGTTCGGCAGGAAGGAGATTTCAAGAATAACTTTTGCCACCATAGGCAGTGTGATTAATCATCCTGAACTTTTTCAGCACTTTCAGAATATAATCATAGATGAATGCCATTTGGTGAATCCCAAAGAAGGGATGTACAAATCATTCCTTTCGATTCTGAAATGCAAAGTACTTGGTTTGACCGCTACACCATATAGACTTTCTTCAAGCCGTGATTTCGGCTCTATGTTAAAGTTCATCACCCGTACACGTCCATGTATCTTTTCGGAAGTCATTTATCAGGTACAAATATCTACCCTGCTTGATATGGGCTATCTGGCGAAACTGGACTACTACGCCATGAATCCTATCGGATGGAACGAACTCAACCTGAAAGTGAACACCACCGGCGCCGACTATACCGATAAATCGGTAATCAGAGAATATGAACGGATAGATTTTTACGGTTTTCTTGTCCATATTGTCCAAAGGCTTATGAATCCGAAGAGTGGAGTAAGGCGCAAAGGTATATTGGTATTCACCCGTTTCCTGAAAGAAGCCGAACGGCTCACATGGTCTATCCCCGGCACGGCCATCGTTTCTGGCGAAACACCGAAAAAAGAACGTGAAAGGGTTCTCGAAGCGTTCAAGGCCGGCGAAATACCTGTCGTGGCCAATGTGGGCGTATTGACCACCGGATTTGACTATCCAGAACTTGATACTATTGTAATGGGAAGACCTACGATGTCTTTAGCCCTATGGTATCAAATAGTCGGTCGTGCCATCCGTCCCCACCCAAATAAAGAAGCAGGATGGGTTGTTGACCTCTGCGGAAATATTAAGCGTTTCGGCGAAGTCAAGGATTTACGCTTGGTAGATGGTGGTAATGGTAAATGGGCTGTGTATTCCAATAACAGACAATTAACCAATGTAAGATTCTAATATGTTATTAAATATGAACAAACATGGCACGAATACGCACTATCAAACCTAAATTTTGGGATGATACAAAAATAGGTCGTATAAGCAGGGATGCAAGGCTTCTGTACATAGGGTTATGGAGTTTTTCTGATGATATAGGCGTGGTGATAGGTGATACCATCTGGCTGAAATCAAAAATATTTCCGTATGACCAAATCCAAGTGCAACAGTTTGAAAAATGGATGAACGAGCTTGTGACAAATGGATTTATATGTCTGCTTTCTTATAAGGAAGAAAGATTCATATATCTGCCTAATTTCACTCGGCATCAAGTAATCAACAAGCCGAATCACGAGGATTTGAACATACCTAAACTATTGATTGATAGCAATAAAGATGATATTCACGTATTAATCACGGAACAATCACGGAACAATACCGTACCATTCACGGAACAATCAGTGCTTATAATAGGAAGAGGAAAAGGAGAGGAAGATATACCCCCTGAAGTCCCCCAAGGGGACGACGGACATTCTTTACCCCATGAAGAGAGGATTGACTATAACGCCCTTATGGCAACATTCAATAAAATGTTTGAGGGGAAATTGCCTAAAGTGACTTCCATGACCGACAAAAGGAAGAAAGCAGTAAAAGCAAGAGCGTCAGAACACGGAAAAAATGCAATAATGACCGTATTTCAAAACGTACTTCAATCAGCCTTTCTTATGGGGCATAACGATAAGAACTGGTCGTGTGACTTTGATTGGATATTCAGACCGACAAATTTCATCAAAATTTTAGAAGGAAATTACAATGGAAACAGGACTAACCAAAATGAACGAGATAGCCAGCAGCGAAAACTTAATTCGGCTGTTGCTGTCGCAACAAGAGTGCAGGAAGCTGCCGCAAAAAAGCGAGCTGAACTGCAAGCAGAGGGCATTATTGATTAAATACCCTACTCCCGAAATGTTTATGAGGGATTACAATCAGGATTTGCAAGGAAAGTTGTTGTTAGTCGGGGCCACACACGCAGGACTGGCTATAAATCATAATATTCCCTCATTGGGACTGCTTTCTTCCACTTATGGTGACGAAACACCTGTTGAATGGTTGGTTATACAATTCGGAAGTCTTAACGACTTTGCAGAGGTGAAATCAAAAATCAGCAACGGTCAGATTTACGAACTTGCAAATCTGGTACTTTCCGAATACTACTACCTTAACTCCGCTGAAATACTGTTCTTTATCGGTCGGTTTAAAATGGGATATTACGGCACGTTCTACGGAACGATTGACCCGATGAAAATAACCAACGCCTTGATGCAATATGTTCGTGAAAGACGGCAAGACATGGATCGCTATGAAAGGGAACAGTACAGAGTCCAACGGGAAAGGGAGATTCAGGAGCGTGGGAACAATCGTATTTCCTATGTAGAATACTTGGAACTGAAAAAGCGTGCCTCCATGGGCGACAAAGAAGCCCTCAGACAACTCACTCCACCATGAAACTGACTATTTACTGGGTAACGAAAGACGAATCCATACGCGCCCGCATCAGGAAGCGTTTCGGCATCCCTTGGGGCATGACCGTCAACAAGGAAACTCTGGTCGAAATACAGGATGATGATATGGACTTGTTGAGAGAAACGGAAAAAAGAGGATTCATTCAGATTAGATTCAAAAAACGATGAAAACAAAACACATAAACCATTGGACGCCGGCCGAACTTCATTTCTTGGAAAAGAACTACGGCTTCATGCCCACACACGATATTGCCGTGTATTTGTCCCGGCATTCACTCAGTTCCATCTACCAGAAGGCATCCGCTTACGGCCTGACACAGAAATATCCGGAAGCCAAAGAATACCATTCCCCAAAATTCCGTAACATGACTGTCATGGAACAAGCTTATGAGATGGGGATGTCGTATTCGGCCGTGTGGACGAACCGCAGGAAAAAGGTGGTATGACAATTTATTTTGAATAAGAAAATGATAGAATTATGCCAATAAGTGAAGTATATAACACGGACTGTATGGAATACATGAAATCTATTCCTGACAAGTTCTTTGACCTAGCGATATGCGATCCGCCATATGGGATAGGTGAAGACTGGAAGAAACGTAATAAAGGGGGTGTGTTTAAGGAGACGAGCTACAAAAATGATGCGATTCCTGATAAAAGCTATTTTGATGAACTGATACGTGTGTCGAAAGATTGTATTATTTGGGGATATAATTATTATACTCGCTTTTTGGGAAGCACAAATTATCTCATTATTTGGGACAAAATGTCTAATAGCAATCCCGTTTTCAAATATTCTAAGGTCGAGATAGCTTTTACTTCTAAAAAAGTTCCCGCCAATTTGGTTTCTATTGCATGGGATGGATATAGAATGGGGTCCGAAACGGGAACAAAGAAAATTCATCCGCACCAAAAACCTATAGCTTTATACGCATGGTTGCTGCAAAATTATGCCAAAACAGGTGATAAGATTTTCGACACTCATTTGGGCAGTGGAAGTAGCCGGATAGCCGCTTACAAAATGGGCTTTGATTTTTGGGGAACCGAGATAGATAAAGAATATTTCGATGCGCAGGAAAAACGCTTTCGAGAAGAATGTCTGTGCGAAGTGAGACTGAAAAACGGCGATGTATATGTACAAAAAGAACTGTTTGAATTATGAATTTAGATAAAAAGATAGACTATTCCATAGCCTTGTTGCGCAAGGCTGAATCCATGGCCTTGCGTTTAGACCCCGAAAATGGGTTCTATTTGGCTTTCTCCGGTGGAAAGGATATTAAGCTGTTTAAAGTTACTGCCATGAAAAAAGAAGATATTGAAAAAGCGGCGGCAATATATACCGCCCAAGCAGAGGAAAGCGATTATGCAGAAGTTAGAGATGTAAAACGTGCTTTTGCTGATGGTGCCAACTGGTACATCAACTCCGTGTGGCACGACGCAAGCGAACAACCCAAAGACAGGAACGCCCAATGCCTCGTGGAGGTAAAATCGGGAGGTAGTAGTTTTTTTCTCCTCAGTCAATTTTATCACAGTGGCGGATTCTCATTTATGTACGGAATAAGTGACATACAACCGAAGCGTTGGGCATACATCAAAGACTTAATACCTAATAGGGAGGAGTGAGTTATGACAGAACAAACAGAAAAACAAGTAAGAAATGAAGCGAGATCCATGTGTAAAGCATGGGGAATTTCCGATAAGAATTGTCAAGAAGCCTATATGTTGGGATATGTACAAGGAGCATTTAAATATATAACCCTTACTTGGCATGATATGAAGTCCGAAGAACCACAGGTTCACGGAGAATATGAGAATGACCGTTACCCGCAAATACCCTGTCTTGTACAGGGGCAATTAAGTACGGGCTATGGATATGGCATACGTTATTGGAATTGCACGGAGAAGGTATGGGATGATGAAGAATGTGATGATTACGAGTGTGATAAAAGCGCAATAGAGAAATGGGCTTATTTAGATGATTTGTTACCAAACAAGGAGGACTGAGAAATGAACTTGAACGAACTGAGAGACCGTGCCTACAAGACCGCCTGCGAACACGGATGGCACGATGAAAAATATAGTAATGAACACTTCCTCTGCTTGGTAATCTCAGAGCTGATGGAAGCCGTGGAAGCTGACAGGAAAAGAATGCACGCATTCAGGACACCATTTGAAGATTTTATATGTCGTTTCACAACAGACCCGGATCATGCTTACAAGGTCGCTTTTGACGAATACATCAAAGATTCCGTGGAGGACGAACTTTCCGATGCCGTGATACGCTTGTTGGATTTGGCAGGATTGAGGCAATATGATTTGTCTGCTACATACGATTTTGTTGACGATTTGGTAAGTTTGAAACAGGACGTTATGTTTTCGGAAATATGCTATGTTCTTACCGGAATAATAACAGAAGAGCAAAATACGGTAGAAACGAAAATCTGTGCTGTATTGGCTTCCATAATAAGGTATTGCCAAGAAAAAGGTATCGAAATCGATTGGTTTATCCAGCAGAAAATGAAGTATAACGAACTCCGTCCGTATAAACACGGGAACAAAAACTATTGAGTATGAAAAAGATAATGTTTAATGACAAATACGGCTTGACACAAGCTGTATTGGAAGGAAGAAAGACGCAGACAAGGCGAATAGCCACTATTCAACCACCGTACAAGAATAGCGAAATAGCGTTTCCGACTTCTTTCTTATTGAGTGACGAACCGGAAAAACATCCTTTATGGCTGGCTTATTGTTGGGTGAATAAAGACAACGATAAAGAATATACCGATTGGATAAAACCCAAGTATCAAGAGATGGAAATCGTTGCCATCGCACAAAGCTATAAATACATGTCTTATGGAGCTTTATGGGACGATTGTCTGGAGTTTGAAGGTGTTGAACCAACAAAACTTGCAGGTTGGAACAACAAGATGTTTGTCAGGGCAGATTATATGCTTCACCGCATCCGCATCAACAAAGTAAGAATACAGAGATTGCAGGATATATCTGATGTTGATTGTATGGCAGAGGGGATTAATTACTATGAGCAAGAAGGTTTTTCTTGGTGTTCAACAGGGGAATTATTTGATACACCCCGTGAAGCCTACGCTGCTTTGATAGACAAGATAAGCGGCAAAGGCACATGGGAAAGCAATCCTTATGTGTGGGTATATGAGTTTGAATTAGTAAAATGGATATGAAAGCAAGAATAAAATCAAACGGGCATATAGTGAATGTCAACGAAACGGGAGAACGCGTGATTAGTAAAAACGGTATCGAACGAGTATATATAAGCGATGATTGCAGTGGAATTTACTATTCCCAGTCGGAACTTGAATTTTTACAAACCAAGAACGAAGACACCATCGACTGGAATCAAGTCCGCATACAGGCGGCCATAGCGGCAACGCAAGCATTCTGTAATGATAAAACCTTGTCTTGCGAAAAAACAGCGAAAATGCCAGTCAGTCAATCCGACGCTTTGGTGGCAGAACTAAAAAAGAAAGGAGGACAGGAATGAAACGGGAAATCAGATTCAGAGGAAAAAGAATCGAAAACGGCGAATGGGTGTATGGCTACCTCGCCGACGAAGATTACATAAACGACATAAATTCTATTGACCTATCCTCAATACAGGTTAATCCAGAAACCGTCGGGCAGTTCTCCTTTTTTTATGACAAGAACGGGAAGGAGATTTACGAAGATGATATACTCAAATTTTATCACAACAATAAAGAATTTGTTTGCGTTGTCGGATGGAATAATAAGGTTGGCGCATGGTGCATACGATTCAAAGATGAAGTGATTTTGGGTACAAGACCTTTGGGCGAATGGTTGTGTGATTATTTAATGGAAAAAAATGGTAACATCCACGACAACCCCAAACTACTGGAAGGAGGAAGCGATGAAGAATAACCAATTATTGAACAATTACTACGATTCCTGCAACTCCCTGTTGAAAACCTTCTGCAAAAAGCACGACTTCGACTATGAGGATGCCCGGCAAAGTTGGGTCGCCGGATGCGTGGGCGAAATAGTGTGCTGTGGCGACTATTACTTCAACATGGACGTGATAGTCACCGACCTTAAGGAGGATGCCCCCGAGGAAGAACTGATAAAGTGGTATGACTATAACACAGAATGTTCCTCCTACGGAATAAACGGTTGTAACTACCATTCATGGCTCAAAGGTTGTCCTAAATTGTCAGAAAATGAAATTGAAGAAATCAGGCAATACCAAAAGATTGTGGAGGAAGCCAAAAAGCAATTGGACGAATGTATAACCAAATACAAGGAAGGAGGGTTTTAAAATGAACACCCCTGAATTTATATTGCAAGCCCTGTTCTTTGTCGTGAACAGCTTGGCTTTATGCTTCCTCGTATGGTTTGTCTGTCGCATAATTAATCGGATGGGAAAGAGGCTGGACGAGACAATTAACTTCATGCGCTGGGTCAAGTCGAGACACGACACCACACATCTCGATATGCTATATCATATTTTGGCTCTCTGTATCCAACAGGAGAAATACGAAGATGCATCCAAGATAAAAAAGATGATTGACGAAGAGAAGAATTGAAAGAATTAAATAGTGTATAATCAAATCGCTTACTCAAATATTTTTGTATATTTGGTGCGATTTTAAATTTGTCATTTATGAAAACAATAGCTTTTTTCAATAATAAAGGCGGTGTTGGGAAAACGACCTTTACTTTCCATTTAGGGTACGCTTTAGAACAAATTGGGAAAAGGGTACTTTTTGTCGATTTAGATCCCCAATGTAACTTGACTGCTCATATCTGTTCGGAAAACATTATCGAAGAGGCTTGGGGAGAACAAGGCAATAGTTTATATAAAGCTATTGAGCCAATCGTTACTGGTGCTGGAGATGTAAAGACTGTTACTCCTTATCATGTTCCCGGAAGAGGAATTTGGATTTTTATAGGAGATTTGTTATTGTCGGACTTTGAAGGAGAATTGTCTAATGCGTGGACGCAAATATTGGCAGCGCAAGAAAGAGGTTTCCGTGTAACATCCTCATTGTTGAGGATGGTAAAAGAGTTCGGAGAATCAAATCAGATAGATTATATCCTCGTCGATTTAGGTCCTAACTTAGGATCATTGAATCGTTCTGTTATATTGAGTTGCGATAACTTTATTATACCTATGATTCCTGATTTGTTTTCTTTAAGAGGCACTCAAAATATAGGAAGAGTATTTGCACAGTGGATTGACGATTATAATTTTGCTAAGCAAAGAGCGCGAGTGAATAATTTCGACATCCCTAAAGGAGAGCCTAAATTTTCAGGATATATTTTACAGCAATTCAATGTATATAGGCAGCGCAAGACAAAAGCGTATCAGAATTGGAGTAACCAGATTCCTGCATATATTCAACAATACCTTATAGAGCCGTTAATTTCGGAAAGGTTGTCCCCCTTAGATTTGGTTATTGGTGGAGTCGATTATAAAATTGCGGATTTTAGAAATTATCATAGTCTAATTCCTTTAGCTCAAGAAGCGAAGAAACCGGTATTTGAGCTTACCAGTAATGATGGCGTTATAGGTGCTCATTATCAATATGTAAAGGAGTGTTTGGATGAATTTGTAGAAATAGCGCATATTGTAGTTGACAGAATTAAATAGAAAGAACAACTAAGGAATTCTTTTAATATAGAGAGCATCAACGAAAGATGATGCTCTCTTGTTATTTTTACATAATTCAGTCTATGATGATATTCTACACCACTAGTCAGGACTATCCCTGGCTTAAACAACTCCTTGAAGAAGGAAACGAAATCGTATGCTTCTCTTTGGAAAGCAAAGAGTGTGCGCTCGCGAAAAAGCAAACATTCTGTGACGGTCAGAACTTCGACTACAACTTTGGGTGTTTCCACATCTTCGACCATGATTTAGAGGAAGCTACATTCGAGCAACTTTGTGAACTCTACGATGTCGAATTTATTGAACCGGACAAATAAAAGAATATATGAAACTTGAAAGAAATGAATACCTCTGGTACAAAGCCAGTCTTGCAGCCCTTGGTAACGAATATCTTACCAAAAATTGGGAAGTGAAACTCTATGCCACCTCACTCTACAATGCAATGCTGTGGGGACGGGAGACAAATGGAAAATAAAAAAGGGAGCCAGCCCGCACGACCAAGCAGGCCCCCAACGATTATTTAGGTACAAATATACGGATTTCTAATTAAATAATCGTGTCATGGAACTGGATTTTGATAAAATCAAACGCATTAGGAAAATCAGAAGCGTAAAATCGGATTTGTCCAAAGAAGAAAACATCTTAATAAAACCGATACTATCAGATAAGAAGCTTATTCCCCTAATTTATAAAACGTTCACTAATATCATTTGTAAAAACTCCGATGAAGGTATAAGTACAGTAATGCAACGGAAAAAGTTCATCTTCATTATATTATATCTTTACTCTCCATCCTCTTTGGCAGGCGATAAGATGGCTTCCGGGTTGCGTAACGAGTTATCCAAAGTGTTAGGCATTCAGGCTAAAAGCACAATTTCTAATAATTGTGCGAATTTGGTCTTCCTTTATCAGAACTATATGGACTTCCGTAATGATGTGGAGTTCATCTACAATAAGATTCTGTCATGGCTGAAAATTTATGGATTGATAAAATGAACAATAGTATTGGTCCTCACAAATTCCAATACAGTACCGACAGCAACCGGCAATAATCCATATACGGAATATTGTCGGTTCTGTCAATCAGCTCATCAATGTCTTCCCTTCCTCGCATCACGTTCAAGTTTTCTTCGCATCCCCCGGCTCACACCATGACGGGCAGCAATGTCATTCAATATTCTCTTCTCATCCGCAGAAAGCATACTATATACTTCCTCCCGGCTCTTGCCGCTGAACACGGCTTTCAATACCTTCATTACTTCCATGTTCTATTGAATATTAAAGTGAGCAAATATATCCAAATCCAGGAGAAAGAATTGTCATTGTATCCGTACTTCATCCGTTTTTCCCAAATCGGAAGCTTTTTCTTCTTCATGACGATTCATTTTAAAAAGATCCATAGCCTTCTCCATTGTCGCATTCGGATTGTCATATTCCGATAAATCCAATGTTCCAATGATATATTTCTCAATAACCTTTGCCATTTCATCAAAAGTTTCTTTATCTGCGCCACTTTCTACGGCAAGACGGGCTGCTTCAATTCTTATGTTTAATTTATCCATGATTCTTTATTAAATTATTTCTGCAATGTTCACAAAGGAATTTCTTCGCCACCGGAAACATTTTCTGGCCCACATACCCGCTAAGGTACTGCGCCTCCTCCCCAAACGGGTCAATCCCGAACGCCTGTGAGATATGTCGGCACAAATGCCCCTTCTCATGGTCCCATGAGTTCTGGAACTGCTCGGGGGTGGACGTAAGCGAAATCACCATCAACGTCTCTCGCCCGTAAAAGTCAGAATACGTAAGCCCCGTGTCCGGATTACCCTCAGAAAGGCTCCGGGCAGCCCTTTCAAGCTGTTCACCCCGGCATCCTATCCTTTTCAACTCATGAAGAATCTCATACTTCCAGTACGTCGTCACGGCATAGTAAACCCGAACCTTCCAGTCATATTCCGGTATGTAGAAATCCTGCACTATCATAACATCTCCGACCACATAATCGGTGTACCGCTTCCGATGCAATCCGCGTAAAACCTCGTAAAAGGCAACCCCTCATATCCGTCCGGATCATCAATATAATCCTTGACGAACAACGCAAGATGTGATTCGTCGGCAATCGAGCTCTTGTAATAATCCGCCTTCGCCATGTTGGCCACGTACACGCAGTCGTATCCGGCATCCTTCTCCAACTTGATACCGTATTTCTTCAAAAGCTCCTCGACTTCATCCTTCTTCATTGCATCCAGCTTACGTGTCTTACCTGTAGATGCGGCAGATGAAGAATCATCCGACACCCTCATTTTCGATACGGCCCACTCGCACATCTTTTTTGAGAAATGCCAGCCGTACTGTGAAAGATACTCTTTCATTCCCGACGGGAGCCTGTCGTATGTATCCAATCTTTGTCCCATAACCCATTTATGATTTAGTGAAAGAGGGGCATTCCACCCCTCCCATGTTAATAAAACTCCCCGTTGGCACGTCTGCGCCGACGTTCGCCCATCTCATCCATTCGGGGATACTCCGGAAAGTAGCCCGGCATACGGCGTTCTCCCATGTCGGAATAACTTCCTCCACCGTTGTAACCGCCTTCACCACGGAACCCCATTCCTCCGTGCATCTCTCTCATGGCCTTTTCATAACCATGCCGGCAACCTTCCCTGTAAGCCTCCTCCAGTTCACTGCCGCCTCTCATTCCGAAGCCGCGTCCGTAATCGTCACGCCCTTCTTCCAAAATACTCCACATTCCCATAATTATTTCTTGGTTTTAGATGTTTCAGCATTCAGGCCAAGCTGTTCCATAAGCTGCCGGTTCAACGCCATAAGGTCGGACATGTTCTTGCTCATGTCGGCCATCTGGCTTTTCAAGCTTGAAATCTCCTGTTCCTGCCTTTGTTTCTCCGCAAATTCAGGGTTGAGCATGGTCAGCATCTCATCGCATGCGGTTATCACATTAAGATGGTAATCCCGGCTATTGACAATCTCACTGCTCTTCTGTTTTATCATCGAGATTTCATTGTTCATCGCATCCCGCGAACATGAGACTACGATATTCCCATTCTGTCCGAAGTCTGCGATGTCACCGCCTGCCGGAAGGTTCTGGAACGTCGTATTCTGCCCGTTGATACTGGCCACAACGTCTACCACCATTTCTATCTGCGGTGACGGGAAAGGCTGTGTCATGGGGTATTTGGGCTTGGGAGCCGACACGCTCACCACCGAACCTATCTCCACATAATGCTTAGCTTCCTTATGAAGGATGAATAACTGATTGTTTGCCCTTAAATTCTGAAACATGATTGTTGTTTTTTAAATAGGGACACCGCAACCTGCGATGCCCCGGTTAATTACTTGTTCACTCCAGCCGGAGCCGTTCTCACGTTTGCCTGTGCCGCCGTGGCGGTCGTAGGCCTGTATCCTCCATTGACAAGGAACAACTCATTCGTGTACTTGTTATAATGGATTTCATAAATGCCCGTTCCCGCAAGGTTGGCCACCGTCACCGGCTCATTGTTATAAGCCATAAGCGGACGGGTGTCACCGTTTGTCCCTATCAGTATGGGGAGCGTGCCCGTCGTACCGGCCGGTATCGCCTGACGGAGGTTGATGTAGAACCCTCCCACATAGTCCCTGTTACGGAACGCATGGTTGGGAAGCTCCAGCGTCACATTCTCCGTGCCCACCGTGACCGCCACCGTCGGGAGGGTGTTGAAATTCACCCTGCCCAGTGACGGGAACGGAAAGGGAAGTCCTGTAAAAAAGTTAGGCCACATAGCTACCTCCTTTCTTACCGGAATTAACCCCAGTAGTTGTTACCACATCCATAACCGCTACGGCCATAAGCCACATCTCCGGCGTATGCACCGAAAGCTGCCGCACGGAAAGTTTCCGGGTTATATACCTGCAACTGCGGGTACGGTACCGCTACTGTGGGAGGCATCTTACACTTGATACCATCCACATCCCCTTGCAAAGCCTGCAAGCCTGCCGCCAAAGGCGCAATCTGCTGTCCTACGGCATTCAGGATGGTAGCGTTCTGGTTACGTTGCGAAATCTCACCCTTCAATGTGGCAATCTCCGCATCCTTGGCTGCCAAAGCCTCTTGCTGACGACGCGCCTCTGCCGCATCCATTTTGGCGACAAGCGTATTAAAACCGTCACGGTAAGCATCAGCCAAAGAGCGAGTGTTACCCTCCATAGTACGGGTGAGCGTATTCATGCTTTCGCAATTTGCCAAACGGTTCTCATATCCCTGACGTTCAATAGCTGTCTGCGTCTTGCAGCAGCAGTCGGCAATCTGAGTGAGAATAGCTTGGTTTCCGCTCTGGAAGGCGTTGATGATTTGCTGCGTGGACATGCCCACCTGGTTCC
>ENA-OPIO01000076-OPIO01000076.1-human-gut-metagenome-genome-assembly--contig:-NODE-76-length-36157-cov-8.851393_pt1 | contig 36157 bp, 25 predicted proteins | sample MGYA00241395_ERZ501636 | MGnify/ENA primary metagenome ERZ501636 (study PRJEB25962, sample SAMEA2042198) | human gut metagenome | biome: human gut; feature: human-associated habitat; material: faeces... | reverse complement strand
GCTTGAAAATGAGAGCGTTGAAAAGGAAGAGCAGTCATAAAAACGGGCTTTTATGGAAAATTTGAATGTCACCAATTGCGGTTAAACCGACAATCACTATCATTGCAAATAATTAAACAAATTCCGTGAAGTTCTTTTACTTGATGGCCAAAACAGGAGGATTGTAACAATGTTATTTCAAGTCTTAGGATGGGTAAAAGTGCGGATATGCGCAAAAAAATCCGCTTAATTGGCAACATTCCTTATCTGTAATATGAATAAATGTGGAAACTTTGCTATCTTTGCAGGGTAAAAGTTTGTATATCCGCAAATATTTCCGTTAGATAAATGAGAATAGAACGAAAAAGAAACCTTCAAAAATTGATAGACAGCCGTAAAAACGGACAGATAAAAATCATAACAGGTATCAGACGATGCGGCAAATCCTATTTGTTAGGAGTGCTCTATCGTGACTATCTCTTGCAAGACGGAGTACCTGCCGACCAGATTGTAATTGTCGAACTTGACAACGACATGAATGCACGTTACAGGAATCCCTTGGAGTTAGGCGGGCATCTTCGAAAATTAGTGGGCGATACTTCAAAGGACTATTATATCCTGCTTGATGAGATACAAATGGTTGAGTCGATAGACAATCCTTATCTTCCCAAAGGTTCCGGCGCAAAAATAACCTTTGTTGACGTGCTGTTAGGTTTGAAAAGCCTGCCGAATGTAGATGTGTATGTAACGGGCAGCAACTCAAAGATGCTGTCTTCGGATGTGGCTACCGCCTTCCGTGACAGGGGGCAGGAGATACACATCACCCCGTTGACTTACGACGAGTTTTATCCGGCTTATCCAAAAGAGAAGCGCTTTGCATGGCGTGAGTTCATCGCTTACGGTGGAATGCCTTTGGTATTACAGAAACCTACCCATGAGGAAAAGTCGAGCTATCTGCAAGACCTTTTCAGACTCACTTACATAAAGGATGTGATTGAACGCAACAGGCTTCGTGCAAATGCGGAAACCCTTGACGAATTGCTCAATGTTGTGGCTTCAGCCGTGGGCTCGCTGACCAATCCGACACGTTTGGCAAACACATTCCAGTCTGTCAAGGGGGTGAAAATAAAAAGCGATACGATTTCAAACTATCTTGACTGCTTTATTGACGCTTATATTCTAAACAAGGCATATCGTTACGACATAAAAGGCCGTTCATACATTGATTCGCCGCTTAAATATTACTTCACGGACATAGGCTTGCGCAACGCTCTGCTCAATTTCCGTCAGCAGGAAGAGAACCATATAATGGAAAACATCATTTACAACGAACTCAAGGCGCGTGGATTCAATGTGGACGTGGGAATTGTTGAGTACAACTATTCTTTAGAAGGAAAAAACAAGCGTTCGCAGCTTGAAGTGGATTTTGTGGTAAATTTGGCAGACAAACGTTATTACATACAATCAGCCCTGACGGTTTCCAATGAAGAGAAGCGGCAACAGGAGGTCAATTCGCTCAACAGGATTGACGATTCATTTGCAAAAATCGTTGTCGTAAACGATAACGTGCTGCCATGGACTGACGATAAAGGCGTACAATATATCAACATCGAGGATTTCCTGCTTGAAAGAATCAACAATCTGTAAGAAACCGAAATCATACGGATATCAAAAGACATTTCTGACAAATTTGACTGTCCCAAAAATCCGTACAACAGGAATCTTACCAACGGTCATTTACCCCGAACTCACGTAAAGATATACACGTTCCCATATTTCCTGACTTTTTTCTTAAAAGATTCATTTCAGACAAGACAAAACATCTCATTAAGTGAAAAGTGAAAAATCCAAGTGTAATATGAACGTTTCCAAGCAAATGGATTCTTCACTTTTCGTTTTTCACTTTTCATTTCTCATCATTCCGTAAGTCCGTAGTTTCTTATACAGCGTAGGCCGGCTGCAACCGAGGAGTTCGGCGGCTCGGCTTACGTTGCCGCAGCATTCATCCAATATGGACGTAATCCGTCTTTTCTCGTCTTCGTTTCCAATCAACTTCAGGTTTGACGCAGGACAAGCGCACAGTTCCCAGTCAAGGCCAAGGCTCTCGGCAGAGAGCTTTCCACCTTCGGCAAGCAGCACGCCGCGCCTCACCCTGTTGGCAAGCTCGCGGATGTTGCCCGGCCAATGCCACGAGAGCAACGCCATCTTGGCACCCTCAGTAAAACCGGCGCAGCCAAGGCGCATCTCCGCCGAATACTTGTCAAGGAAGAACTCAGCCAGCGAAAGTATATCCTCCGGGCATTCCATTAGTGCCGGTTGCCTGATTTCAAACTCGCAGAGGCGGTGGTACAGGTCCTCACGGAAACTGCCGCAGCTTATCGCCGAAGCCATGTCGGCGTTGGTGGCCGACACAATGCGCACGTCTGCCTTGCATGGTTTGCGGCTGCCGACAGGGACGTATTCCTTTTCCTGAAGCACGCGCAGCAGCATGGCCTGCACTTCAAGCGGCATATTGCCCACCTCGTCGAGGAACAGCGTGCCGCCCTGCGCCGCCTTGAAATACCCGTCCTTGTCGCCGTCCGCCCCGGTGAACGCGCCTTTCACATGGCCGAAAAACTCCGATGCGGCAAGCTCCTTCGGAACGGCGCCGCAGTTCACCGCCACGAAGGGCTTGTCCTTGCGCAGGCTGTGCCTGTGTACGGTGCGTGCGACCGACTCCTTGCCGCTGCCGTTAGGTCCGAGTATCATCACAGACCAGTCGGTGCCGGCAACGCGCCTGGCCATATCCTCAGCTGCCAACGCCTGCGGACTGCGCCGCCTTAAGAGGCTACGTTCATTGCCGAAGGCCATGCCGCCGTTTCCGACAATGTTGCCGAGCAGTTCCGCAAGGCGTTCCTCATGCACCGGCTTGGGCAGATAGTCCTCCGCACCCATCTTCACCGCACGCACGGCATCGGGCACCGAAGCATAGTCGGTCATCACGACGAACGGCACGCCATGGCGCGCCGCCATGCTCCATTCCAACAGACTTAGGCCGTCGCCCTTCGGCAGGCGCACGTCCGTAAGTACGAGCGAATAGTCCTTGCTCTCCATCCTGCGCCTCGCCGCAGGCTCGTGTGTGGCGAGGTCAGCCCCGATGCCGGTCTTGCCAACCCACCGCGAAAGCACCTCGCCCAAGACGATATTGTCCTCAACAATCAATATATCTCCGTTCATTTCGCATCATTAATTCTCAAATCTTCATTTTTAATTAACGCTTTCGCTTCCTCTATAAGACACTCTGCGGCGTAAACTATCCTTGCCGTCTCTTCGCGGACAGTCTCGTCATCAACACTTGTATCAACGAGCACATTACGGAAGTTTTCAATCAAGCCGTCGGCTCCAAGGAAGCCCCATGCCGACAACATCCTGTGTGTTACGGCGGCCGTCCGCTCGTAGCGAAGCACTGTACCCTTGACATAATCCCTGCCCATAAGCTCACGGTATTGCTTGTTGTGCTCATTGAAAGTCTCGACAAGCATACGCGGCGAATCAGAGCCTCCGCTATAATTGCGTTTAAGGATTTCGGCTGTCACCGGCTTTCCGTCCTGCTCCAGTTCACGGTGGATTTGGAGCACGCGGGTGCGGACTGTTTCCAGATAATGGTTCAGTTCCATGTGCTTCCTGTCCTTGCCTATGGCGCATTCTTTCTGGGCATTCCAGCATTCAGCCTCGACGCTTCGCCTGATTTGCACTTCCGCACGCTTGCCGTTCACCGTGATGCGCATACAGATTGGAACTTCCCCGTTTTTGAGGGGCTTGGATTTCTTCACGAAGAAGAGTACCGTAAAATAACTTCTTTGCACAGTCATAACTGCATTGTTTTTAGGGTGTAAAATTAAGTATAAAACAGGCAGTTGCAAAATCGTAAAACATTGAAAATCAGAGAAGTATGATACAAATAGGTGGACTTTATTTTGTCGGGAACAAAGTCCACCGAATAAGCCACCTCTTACTGCCCCATTTTGCCGTAAAATGCAGTCCGTGGATAAAAGAAAAACCGCTGATAATGCTTGATTATCAGCGGTTTTCGTTGTTTTTAGCTTTGTTTCTGTGATCCGTTTGGGGCTCGAACCCAAGACCCCAACATTAAAAGTGTTGTGCTCTACCAGCTGAGCTAACGGATCTCCGGTTGCATTACATGTTTTTGTAAAGCGTGTGCAAAGGTACGGTTTTTATCTGACACGGCCAAATTATTCGCTTGTTTTTTCGCTTTTCGGCGAGTTTTCTTGCGTTTCCGGGGTGCCAGAGGCGGTTTCAGGCGGCGTATCGGCGACGGGAGACACGGGCCGGGCGATGTCTTCCTTGGTGACGTAACGCTGGTAGTAGGCGATGATGAGTGTCGTCAGCGGCAGGGCGACTATGAGGCCGATGAAGCCGAGCAGCGCGCCCCAGACGGAGAGCGAGAGGAGGATTACCGCCGGATTGAGGCTCATGGCCTTGCCCATGATTTTGGGTGTGAGCACCATGTCGGTGATGGCCTGCACCACGATGAACACGGCCGTGGCCGAGGCGAAGATTATCCAGAAGTTCTGCCCCGTGTCGGCGGCCTTGAGCAGCGAGAGGAAGAGCATCGGGATGAAGGCCAGTCCGTGCACGTAGGGTATGAGGCTGAGTATGCCCACGAGTATGCCGAGGCCTATTGCCATGGGGAAGTCGATGATGGTGAAGCCGATGCAGAACAGCACAGCGATGCAAAGTGCCACGAGGCTTTGGCCGCGTATGTAGTTGTTCATCTCGCGCTCCACGTCGCCGATGAGTTCGTGCCAGAACGGGCGGCTCCTCTTCGGGAATATTTTTATGAAGCCGGAGGCCAGCTTCTCGTAGTCGAGCAGGATGAAGAAGAGGTACAGCAGAGTGATGAGCGACGCGACGACGCTTATTATGACGCTGGCCGTCTGCCCGATTACGGAGAACACTTTGGGCATGGCGCTGCGCACGGCTTCGGCCACGTCTTTCTGCTGGAAGAAGTCCTTGATGCCGGCTTTGTTTTCCTCTATCCACTGCTGTATGGCTACGGGGAAGTTGGCTATGTGCGTCTTCTCGTGCAGATAGGCGGAGAGGATGTCGCCGAACTTGTCAAACTGCGCTATCATCGGCGGTATTATGAGGTAGAACACGCCTCCGATGACGGCCACGAGGAACACGAGCGAGACGATGATTGACAGTACGCGCGTGGGCACGTGCAGCCTGTACTGCACGAACTTGACTATGGGATATATCAGATAGGCCAGCAGCCAAGCCACGAAGAACGGCAGGAGCACGCCGCTAAGATAGTTCATCAGCAACAGCACCACTATCACCACCAAGGCCGTGAGCGACCAACGGATGAACTTGTCGAATGTTATTTTCTCTTCGATTATCATTACGTATATATTTTTTTACAGCCCCTCCAAACCTCCCCAAGGGTAGGATTTTGAAGGAATTGGTTATTTTCTGCCGTGGAAAACATATTAAGTCATCCATCGAAGCAAGCCTAAGCCTCCCCTCGGGGAGGTTGGGAGGGGGCTTCCATTGATGCCGGGAGGAACTTGCTTCTTAACTTATTGATTATCAGCCTATTACCGGCAGCCTTGCAAAAGGGCCGTCTTTTGGCCTGCAAAAGGTGGCCTTTCAGAGGGCGAAAGACGGCCTTTTGCAACGCCGTTTGCCGTCTCTTGCTTTTTTACCGTTTTACCTTCTTACTTTTACATGCCGTCTTCCGCAAAACGGGCGGCGCCCGACGGCGCGGCTGTCTCAGCCGTTACGCCCCTCTTCTTCCACCGCCTTGCGGTAGCATTCGCGGCAAAGCGGCTCGTATTCGCTCTGCTCTCCGAGCATCACTCGCTTGTCGTTGGCTACGAGACGGTGGCTGACGTAGGCCAGCGCGCCGCATCTTACGCAGATGGCGTGCACCTTCGTCACCTCGTCTGCTATGGCGCAGAGTGCCGGTATGGGGCCGAACGGCACGCCGCGGAAGTCCATGTCGAGCCCCGCCACGATGACGCGGACGCCCCGGTTGGCAAGTTCGTTGCACACGGAGACCAGCCCCTCGTCGAAAAACTGCGCCTCGTCGATGCCCACAACCTCGATGTCGGCCGACAAAAGCAGGATTGACGACGACGTATCCACCGGCGTGCTGGGTATCGAGTGGCGGTCGTGGCTCACCACTTCGTCGTCGGAATATCGCGTGTCTATGGCCGGTTTGAAGATTTCCACCTTCTGCCTTGCAAACTCGGCGCGCTTCAACCGCCTTATAAGCTCTTCCGTCTTGCCCGAAAACATCGAGCCGCACACTACTTCAATTCTACCCGGGCGGTGTGCCTCGCCTGACATATTGTTAACCATCGTGGCGCAAAAATACAAATACGTTTTAAAAATTGCAAAGAAATACGCCGTTTTTTTGCCGTAGTGTATTAATTACCTATATTTGCATAGACTATGGGTTTGCTATACATCGTACCCACCCCGGTGGGCAATCTTGAGGACATGACGCTACGCGCCGTGCGCATACTGCGCGAAGCCGACCTCATACTGGCCGAGGACACGCGCACGTCGGGCGTCCTGCTGAAGCATTTTGACATAAAAAACCAGCTGATGTCGCACCACAAGTTCAACGAGCACGGCACGTCGGCCGCCATCGTAGAGCGGCTGAAGGCCGGGCAGACTGTGGCCCTCATCAGCGACGCCGGCACGCCGGGCATCAGCGACCCGGGCTTCTTCCTCGTGCGCGAGGCCGTAAACGCAGGCGTAGAGGTGCAGTGCCTGCCGGGAGCCACGGCGTTCGTACCCGCCCTCGTATCGTCAGGCCTGCCGTGCGACCGCTTCTGTTTCGAAGGCTTCCTTCCGCAGAAAAAAGGCCGCGCCACGCGCCTCGAGGCACTGAAGGACGAGCCGCGCACCATGATATTCTACGAGTCGCCCTACCGCGTACTCAAGACATTGCAGCAACTGGCCGAAAGCTTTGGCGGCGACCGCCGCGCCAGTGCCTGCCGCGAGATATCCAAAGTGCATGAAGAGAGCGTGCGCGGAACGCTCGACGAGCTCATCGCCCACTTCAAGGCTACGGAGCCACGGGGCGAGTTTGTCATAGTGGTGGAAGGCAAAGGCCGCGCCTCGGGCAAGCATGACGACACGCAGCACGAGCAATGAGACGAACAACATCAACAAAGAAAGACATATGAAAAAGGTACTATTTTTCGCAGTATGCCTGTTGACACTGGCATCCTGCAACAACGGAAAGTCATCGTCAGACATGTCCGAAGGAAGCCCCAGCGACTCTTTGCAGAGAGTCATAGAGCAGAAGGACAACGAAATCAACGACATGATGGGCATCCTCAACGAAGTGGAAGAGGGTTTCCGCCTAATCAACGAGGCTGAAAACCGCGTAAGCGTGGCAAAGAACGGCGAGGGAGCAAGCCGCCAGCAGCAGATACGCGAGAACATACAGTTCATCCAACAGCGTATGGCCGAGAACCGCGAACTCATCGCAAAGCTGCGCAACCAGGTCAAGAACGGCAGCATAAAGAGCGAACAGCTGCAAAAAACAATTGAGAACCTGACCGCCCAGCTGGAAGAGAAAAACAACCAGATAAAGGACCTCTACGCCCAGCTGGAAGCCAAGGACATACACATAGAGGAGCTGCAAAACACCACAAACACGCTTACAAAGAACGTTAACACGCTGCAAGAAGACAACGCCCAGAAGGCCAACACCATCAACACGCAGGACAAGCAGCTCAACACGGCATGGTATGTGTTCGGCACCAAGAAGGAGCTTAAAGAGCAGAACATACTCGTTAAGGGCAAAGTGCTCCAGGGAAACTTCAACAAAAACTACTTTACAAAGGTAGACATACGTTCGCTCAAGGCACTGAAACTGTACTCAAAGTCGGCAAAACTGCTCACCATGCACCCCTCAAGCAGCTACCGTCTGGAGCGCGACGCGCAAGACCAGTACGTGCTCAACATCACCAATCCGCAGCTGTTCTGGAGCACGAGCAAGTATCTCGTAGTGCAGGTAAGGTAAACAGACCATGCCGCCGCGCACATTCCAAGGCGCGCAAGTGGCATCATGATACAACAATCCCCGAAATGTCGCTCAACCTTTCGGGGATTGTCATTTTTACAAAAACGCTCTTTCTTACAGCAGCGCGTCAAACTTCTTTTGCAGGTTGGCCTTCGTTGTGGCTCCTACAAACTTGTCAACCACCTCGCCGTTCTTGAAGAACAGGATGGTGGGAATGTTCCTGATGCCGTACTCCATGGCGATGTCGTCGTTCTCCTCGACGTCGCATTTGCCTACGACAAGCTTGCCGTCATACTCCTCTGCCAGCTCTGCTATCACCGGAGCGATGGCCTTGCACGGGCCACACCATGTAGCCCAAAAGTCTACTACCAACGGCTTCTCGCCGTTTTTCAAGCTCTCAAAGTTCTCTGTCGTGATTGTTACTTCCATTGTTTCTATCTTTTACGTTAATAAAATATTTTCACACATAATCCATACAACAAACAGCGTGCCAATAATCAATACATAATTCACAATGCACAATTCATAATTGCCTGCCAGATAGTTTGTGGCGTATGCCCTAATTATGAATTATGCATTGTGCATTATGAATTAATTTATCTTGTACCCCAGTGCCTCATTGTCCTTTATGAACGTTATCAGTTCGCGGCACACGTCCACCTTGCCGACACTGCTGCGCAGTGTAAACGGGCGGTTTGACTCTCCGTCGTGCACAGAGAAGTACAGTTGCGTGTTGCCGGGGCTGTCTTTTATCACCGTGACAAGGTCTGACACGGTGGTGTCGTCAATCTTTCCGGCGTCAACGGTGATGGTTAGCCGCTCTATCTGCATGTCCTTTACGGTTTGCAGATACTGTATGTCGGTGACGCGCATCTCCATCATGTCGCTGCCGCGGAAACGCTGCACGAACTGCGCCTTCACCAAGACGGTGCAGCCTTCTACAAGCATTCCCTTCCACTTGCCCCACTCTTCGCCGAAGAAAGCCAGCTCACCGGAACCCTCAAAGTCCTCGATTGTGACGAAGCCGCACGGCTTGCCGGTCTTCGTAAACTTGCTACGCACCATGGTGACGATGCCGCCCAGCAGCACTTCCTGCTTCTTCTGAAGCTCTATTTTGTCTGCAAGTTCGGAGCAATGCGTGTTGCAAAGGTTGTTGAGTATCACCTCATAGTCGTCCAGCGGATGAGCGGAGAGGTAGATGCCGACAAGGTCGCGCTCGCGGTTAAGCTTCTCTATGGTGCTCCACGGCTCGCCTTCAGGTATCGGCGGAGTGGCTATGTCAACATCGTCAATGCCTCCGAAGAGTGAGTTTTGCGCCGCACTCTTCTCCTGTTGGTACAGCTGTCCGTAACGGACGAGCGTGTCAAGGAACACATCTCCCTTGGCGTTGCGTCCGAAATAGTCCTCACGCTTTATCTTGAAGCTGTCGAAACCGCCGCTCAAAGCCAGGCTCTCAAAGCACTTGCGGTTGCAGGCGGCAAGGTTGACGCGCTGCGCCAGGTCGAACACATCCTTGTAAGGGCCGTTCTTCTCGCGCTCTTCTATTATGGCTTCGGCGGCGGCCGTGCCCATGCCTTTTATGGCGGCGAGACCGAAACGGATGGCTCCCTGCTTGTTGACGCTGAACTTCTGGCGGCTCTCGTTCACGTCGGGGCCGAGCGTCTTTATGCCCATGGCCTTGCATTCGTCCATGAGCTTGGTTATTTCGTTTATGTTAGTGACGTTGCGGCTCATGTTGGCGGCCATGTATTCGGCCGGGTAATGCGCCTTGAGATACGCCGTCTGGTAGGCCACCCACGAGTAGCACGTAGCATGGCTCTTGTTGAACGCGTAGCTGGCAAACTTCTTCCAGTCTTCCCATATTTTGTGCAGCGTCTCGTGCTTGTAGCCGTTCTTCTCGCCGCCCTCGTAGAAAAGACCCTCCAAGTGGTTCATCTTCTCTATTTGCTTCTTGCCCATCGCCTTGCGCAGGGTGTCGCTTTGGCCGCGCGTGAAGCCAGCCAACTGGCGGCTAAGGAGCATGACCTGCTCCTGGTAGACGGTTATTCCGTAAGTGTCCTTGAGGTATTTCTCCATGCAAGGAATGTCATACGTTATTTTCGACGGGTCGCGCTTGCGCTCGATGAACTGCGGAATGTAGTCCATAGGACCCGGGCGGTAGAGGGCGTTCATAGCTATAAGGTCCTCGAAGACGGTAGGATGCAGCTCGCGCAGGTACTTCTGCATACCGGCGGACTCAAACTGGAACGTGCCTATTGTGCGGCCTTCGCTGTACAGTTTATATGTTTCCGGGTCGTCAATCGGTATGGTATCAAGGTCGATTACCTTGCCCGTGGTAAGGCGGATGTTCTCCACAGCCTCTTTAAGTATGGACAAAGTCTTCAGCCCGAGGAAGTCCATCTTGATTAGTCCGGTCTCCTCGATGACGCTGCCTTCATACTGCGTGCAGAGCAGCTTGTGGCCTGTCTCCTTGTCGTCGGCGGTGGAAACGGGCACCCAGTCGCTTATAGGGTCGCGGCAGATGATGGTGCCGCAGGCGTGTATGCCGGTGTTCCTTACGTTGCCCTCAAGCATCTTGGCATACTCTATGGTCTCGTGCAGGCGCGGGTCGGGCGAAGCCTCGGCCTCGCGCAGCTCCGGCACGCACTTGATAGCGTTGGTAAGGTTCATCTTTAGGCCGTCGGGCAGGCGGTCGGGGATGGCCTTGCAGAGGCGGTTCGACTCCTCCAGGGGCAGCTTCTCCACGCGCGCCACGTCCTTGATGGCCAGCTTTGTGGCCATGGTGCCGTATGTTATGATGTGCGCCACCTTGTCGGCGCCGTACTTCTCGGTAACCCAGTCGAGCACCTTTCCGCGCCCGTCGTCGTCGAAGTCGGTGTCAATATCGGGCAGCGAGATACGGTCGGGGTTGAGAAAACGCTCGAACAGCAGGTCGTATTTTATGGGGTCGATTTTCGTTATGCCAAGGCAATAGGCCACGACGGAGCCTGCCGCACTGCCACGTCCCGGCCCAACCATCACCCCGAGCTGGTCGCGCGCGGAGTTGATGAAGTCTTGCACGATGAGGAAGTAGCCCGGGAAACCCATCGTCTTCATGATGTAAAGCTCGAAGTTGACGCGCTCCCTTACCTCGTCTGACAGCGGGTCGCCATACAGCTTCTTGGCTCCTTCGTAGGCAAGCTTTGCCAAATAGTCGGCCTCGAACTTTATTCGGTATATTTTGTCGTAGCCTCCGAGCTTCTTGATTTTCTTCTCTCCTTCCTCGCGCGAGAGCACAACGTTGCCGTTCTCGTCTTGCGTGAACTCGTCATACAGCTGCTCCTCGGTGAACTTGCGGCGGTATTCCTCCTCCGTGCCAAACTCCTCCGGGATGGGGAAAAACGGCATGATGGGGGCGTGGTCTATGCTGTACGTCTCCACCTTGTCAAGCACTTCGCACGTATTCGCCAGTGCCTCGGGCACGTCGGCAAACACCTCGTTCATCTCCGCGCGCGTCTTAAACCACTCCTGCTTGGTGTAAAGCATACGGTTGGGGTCGTCCAAATCCTTGTTGGTTGACAGGCAGAGGAGGCGGTCGTGAGCCTCGGCGTTCTCCTCATCGACGAAGTGGCTGTCGTTGGTACATACCAATTTTATGCCATACTTGGCGGCCAACTTCATCAGCACCTTGTTGGCTTTCTGCTGCAAGGGGTACGTCTCGCGGTTGGCGCGGATGTGCGGGTCCTTGACCTGATGGCGCTGGAGCTCGAGATAATAGTCGTCGCCGAATACGCGCTTGTACCACTCTACGGCCTCCTCGGCCCCCTCGATGTCGCCTTTCAGTATTTTTGCGGGCACCTCGCCTGCTATACATGCCGAGCAGACAATCAGTCCCTCGTGGTACGCCTCGAGGTCGGCGCGGTCGGTACGGGGGCGCATGTAGAAGCCGTCAACCCACGCGCGGCTTACCAGTTTGATAAGGTTCTTGTAGCCCTGGTAGTTCTTCGCCAGCACAATCAGGTGGTAGCCGCCCTGGTCGCCGTGCTCTTTCACCTTGTCTTCCTTCGAGTGGCGCGCCACGTACATCTCGCAGCCGAGGATGGGCTTGAACTCCGGCTTGCCCTGCTCTTTCAGCTCCCCGTTCTTCTTCTTGCAGTAGTTGAAAAACTCCTTTATGCCCATCATGTTGCCATGGTCGGTCACGGCCATGCCCCTCATGCCGTCGGCTATGGCCTTGTCGACGAGCTTCTTTACACTGGCCTGCCCGTCGAGGATGCTGTAATAAGTATGTACGTGAAGATGGACGAAATCTTGCATTGCTTTTCTACGTAGTATTTCCGTTGGAGCGTCAAAGTTAAGGCGAAAAAACGAGACCGCCAAAATATCAGTATTAAAAAACCTTTGCACTGACAAACAGTCACACTCCGCCCTGCGGCTGGCAGACTGCCGGGCGGCGCATTCATGCCCTTCAAAACGTGCATTACGTTCTTTCGTAACACATTGGCACACAAAGCATTACGCCGCTCACGGCAAACAGCCATGCAAAAGGCCGTCTTTTAGCCTGTAAAAGGCGGCCTTTTGCACGATGAAAGACGGCCTTTCACGATGCGAAAGGCCGTAGATTGGGTTCATCCGCAGTTTGTTTGGATAGCGTAAAAGTATCTATACGTTATTTTATCCCTACAATCAACAGACTCATCCTACTTTAATCCAGGCAGTCGGTATCCGTCATTCCGCGCTCCGACGCGGAATCCAGTGTACGCAGCCTGCATCATTTGATGTCTCAGATGTTTTCTGGATTCCGCGTCGGAGCGCGGAATGACGGATACCGACTGCCTGGATTATAGCAAAGTGTATTCGTTAATATACTTAATGTTCCATCCAAACAAACTGCGGATGAACCGTAGATAGGAAAACGACCGACATGCAGGCGCACTACAAGCTACTTCACATCGCTGCCCGTTACCTGCCCCGGCTTGTCGCTGACGGGGCGCAGCGGCGAGGCGTAATAGTTGTTGGTAAGCTCCATGAGACTGCCGCCGCCGTGCAGACGGGCGTATGTGGCATTGCCGCCGGTTGCCTCCTTGGGCACGGGACGCGCGAAGTACGTAGTGTACACATGCGCCCGGCCGCCGCGAACGTCAACGGCGGGCGCGCCGCAGCTGGCGAAATTGGCCTGACGCAAGCACAATGTGCCGTTGTTTACAATCGCCCCAACCACCGGACTGCCCCAAAACGCGCTGTTGCAGAGCGTCAGCCGCGCGGAGGGATGCACCCCGGGCGTGCCCGGGCGGTCGCCCATGAGCACGTAAGAGCGCACGGGCTGCTCCTCGATGCGGGTGTTGACAAGCTCGGAATTGACGGCGGTTATTTCGGTGTCCTTGTCGGCATCCTCTACAAACAGTGAGAAAGTACAGCCGTCAGAGCCGTGGCCTATCATGGTGATGCTGCCGGGACAGCGGCCCGTAACGGCGTCTTTGAGGAAATGGATGCCGTAGATTGAGCCGTACACAAAGTTGTTGAAGATGGTCTGGTTCTTGACGTCGGCAAACTTCAACGCACTGCAATTGGACTGCACGAAGCGCGTCATCTGGAGGTCGGGATAGCCTTGTCCGCCCTGCGGAAGGCGCGAGCCGTAATGCGGATTGAACTGCATGTTGCGGATAAAGCCGCCCTCCGCTCCGCCGCCTACCCATATGCCGGCGCGCAAGAGCACCCCGGCGAAGTAATCGACGTAGTGGCCTCCGGTGTCGTAAGACGCAAGGTCGATGCCCTTGTCGCCCATGGGCACGGTGACGTTGACCACGTACACCCCACGGCCTTGCCCCTGGATGAGGAACGGCGTGCGGCGCGGGTTGTCGCGGCTGAAGCCTCCCGAGGCTATGTTTAGCTGCACTATGTTGAGCCCGTTGAGCCCCGCGCCGGCCTCAAGCTGTATGAGCGAGGGGCCATGCTCGCCCTCCGTGCCGCCGTCATAATTGGTGAACAAGGCCGTGCCGCCGCTCTGTGTATGGTGCTGCACGTCCCAACTGCCGCGCAACTCGACGCCCGACGGCACGCGCACGGGGCGGTCTACGAGGTAGCGTCCGGCCGGAAGGTAAAGCGTTCCGCCGCCGTCGCTCCCCAGAGAGTCGAGCAAAGACTGCAACAGCGACGACACGTCTACCGACGGCACGTCGTTGTTATACCCCTTGGCGCAGGGCAGGCAGGCGCGGATGACACGGTCTGACGCCGGACGGGGGCGCACGCAGATGTCTGTCTTGATGTCTTTCGGCACCGGTTTGAGCCCATACTTGGCGTCATTGACAACCTCTACCTTGGCCGAAAGGCTGCTGTCGGCTACCTGCAACCGGCCTTTATAACCTGAATTGACCGCCCTCAGCACACCCGCATCTGCCCCGAGGCATACGTGGCGGGCAGACTTGGCGAAACTGCACCGGGTGAGCAGGGCGTTGCCGCCGTTCAAGCGGAGGGCGTAATCACGGCCTGCGCCGAACGAACAGTCGTCAAACGAGACTACGCCGCCACTGCCGTTGCTCACCACCGGGCCGGTGAAGCTGACGCCGCAGAACTGTACCGACGTGCTGAAATCACGCCCGAAGCAGACCGCGTTGCCGCCATCGGCTGAGCCGAAAGATGAATTTGAGATGAGAAGTCCGTAGGGATTGACACCCTCCACGTACAAACCGCTGGCGCAGTCGTCAATGCGTATGCCGTAGAACTGGGCGTTTGGCGTGTCAGAATAGCCCGGCTCGCGGCCCACCCACATGCCAGTCTTGCAGCCCGTGATGTCAAGATAAGACACATACTCCCAGTCGGAACGGTGCATACGGTAGCCAGTGGCGTGCGCCTTGGTGTAAGCCCTGGCGGCGGCAAGCGACGGCGCGCCGGGCAAAGCGGACTCCGCCCAGTAGCGCGGGGCTACTTTCACGTTCTCGATACGCCCGATGTCGGTGCATACATGCACCTCGATGCCGGTATTGAGGGCGGTGATGTAGCAGTTGAGAAGGTAGTGAAGCTCGCTCGGTGCGGAGTAGAAGCCATTATAAGAGTTGACAAGCGTAACGCTCTCCACCGTGGCGCAGTCGCCCCCGGCTTGGAACAACGTCCAGGGATATGGCCTTACGTCGCAGGCGTCTTGCTCGGGATACCATATCGAGAGGTTGCGCACGCCGGTGCCGGCGTTCATCTCGATGAAGCGGTCGGCTATGCTTGTATAGGTGGTATGCAGAGCGTTGCCCGCCTGCGGGTCGTTCCACCAGCTCTCCACCGCGCCGTCATGGTTGGGCGAGTCCTTGCCCACACGCACCTCGAGCACCGTGCCGAGCACGCGTCCCCGGTGCTGTTCGGGGTCTGCCCAGTCGCCGCGCAGCTGAACGCCGGGCGGCAGACGGAGCACATACTCGTAGCTGAAGCTCTGCCAGGCCTCGTCCTTTCCGCGTCGCACGCGCACGTCCTTGGTGCCGGTCTGCGTGCTGCGGAACTCATAGTGGCCGTCAGGCACGTACACAACGCCGCCGCCGTCACGCCAAGCGGCGTCGATGGCGGCCTGGAAAGCCTCCCTGTTGTCAAATCCCGGCTCGGCCTTCGCGCCGAAATCGGTCACCACATAGTCTGAAACGACCCAGTCTTTGGCCGGGTAGACGGTCTTGACGGCACGCCCGTCAACTGCATACGGCGCGCCTGCGGCCCTGCAATGAAGCAACGAAACAACGGCAAAGGCCATCACCACAACCCGGAACGGGACTGCTGCCATCAATTTTCTCATAATCGAATAACGGTATTAGTTAAAAATCATACTCAACGCCTGCTACGTCAGCGGCGGCCGACCGACAACGCGCAAAGCCTGTCCGCGGGGCACGGATAGCCATGCCCCATGGGTGTATGGTTGTAAAGTGTGGTGATAGCCTTGCAAGCAAGCGGCCTGAAACAATGCCTGCGCCCATGCGCCGAGGCTCGTCCGTGCATACGCATAACGGCCAAGCGCAATGCAGACGGCGGCTGCGCCTTAACTTGCCAGACTTGTATGGATGTGTGTTTAGACGCTTCAAAATTAAGACTAAAAAGCGAAACGGCCAAGAACAAAGCGCCCTAATATTGATTTTTTAACCTTTAAATACAGTATTTTTACGACATACGGAAGCGTTGCAAACCTGCACCGAAACAGCCATATGCCATGCCTCGCGTAACAGCCTGTAAACCAGCGCGTTGCAAAAGGCCGTCTTTTAGCCTGCAAAAGGCGGCCTTTTAGAGGGCGAAAGACGGCCTTTTGCACGACGATTTGCGGCCTTTTGGAATGCAAAAGACCGCCTTTCGCTATATTTGCTTCACGAATATAGGACGCGGCTCGGCCATGTCAAGCCAAAAAACTGCGTTTTTTGCTTGCCATTGCGCTCGCCTTTCACTATATTTGCAATGGTGTTTGAAACGCCGGGAACTAACCTCGAAACAACCGTATTTTGAATTATGACACGCGAAGAAGAACTGATAGAGAAGATACAACAGATGTGCGACGACGACCGCGAGGAGGAGGTGGTGCGGATGATTGACGCCCTGCCCGCAGAGGAACGCACGTACAAGATAGTAGGATTGCAGGCGAGGACACTGTCTAACCTGGCCGGCATGATACGCAACGGATATTACGACTGCGCCCTTGACCCTGACACGCTCGACCGGCGCGCGCTGAAAATACTCACCGACACGACCGACGAGGGGAAGGACGACCCTAACTGGTGGTGCCGCAACGGATATACGCGAATGAACCTGGGGATGGAGGCCGAGGCCATACCTTACTTCGAGCACGTTATGACGCTAATCGACGACGACCCGGAGACGCTGGAATTCTGGAGCGACGTGCCCGAAGCGATAGAGAAATGCCGCCGAATAACAAGCTTCCTCGAGCGTCCGTCGGAACAGGAACCGCCTTACGCTAAGACGCGCTCGTGGATGATAGCCATACCGAGGAACGAAAGCTACGCGCTCGACATCGATTTGACGACGGCCCGCATAAGGACACTTGAAGGCGTGGATGACGTAGAGCTGAAAGAGGTCGGCAAGGAGCTGACGGGCACGGTATTGAGCCTTACAGGCAGGTTTGGCGGTGAAACGTTTGAATGCGAGATTGACGAGGTGACGGCGTTCAACCCCAACGGTCTGAAATACGGCACTTACTTCAACGCAGCCGACACCGAGATGCTGACACAACGCCTGTCGGGCTACGCCGTAGACATGAAGCCCGGCCGCGGCAAACCGCTTGACTGGCTGCACCTGCAACTGCGCATAGCCGACATTGTGGTGCCCGACATGCTGGTGCTTCACGACCTGTCGTCACGCCAGGCCCTTTCCGGCCTGTGGGTGAAGAGGGCAGCCGGCTCGGCCGTCGCTCCCCCACCCGACTTCGCGTTCAGCATAAACCGTGAGCGCAACGCCGCAGGCGGCGACGTGTGGCTGTACACATCGGGACTGGAACGCTTCGGACTGCCCGACCTGGAAATAATGCACGGCACGCCCAACCATGAGGAATGCCACAACCTGCTGCTGACCGTAACGGCACGGACGCTGATGGGACGCACCGACACACGCACGGAAGCATACGGCGCATATCCGCCGAAAATAGAACAGCCAATAGCCATGATGGACGGCGGAGTGCCGCTATACATACGCCTGCTGCCATGGCCGGAAGCCATAAAGGACGGCGACAGGAACACATGCGCACCGGGCTCGATACGCACAAGACTGGAACGGATGAACTCAAAATCGTGCGTGCTCTTCGCCTGCCCTGACGAACAGGCCGCAGCGGAAGACAAATATCAGCCGCTATGGACCATGGACGACTTCCTGACCAACGACTTGGCGGCCGGAATGAAATCGTTGGTTGACAGCGAAGAAACCGAAAGACGCAGCCGCATAGCAGCCGAACGGCTCGACATAATGGAACGCGCCGCACGCAATGCGCCACAGCAAGAAGTGCTGCTGATGCTCTGGCTTGAAGATGAAGACGGCGAACCAATGGACAAATGGGCAAGAATAACAAAGTATTCCGACCGCCATAACTTTGAGGCGGAGATTGAGGAAGACGGCGACAAGACGGGCATAAGGTTTGTAAACGAGCCTGACGGACGCATAATAAGCTGGGCTATACCGGCAGGGAACTTCCTCATCACACCTGACAACGCCTACGTCCTTGACGCTGAACCTAAACTGAAAGCAAAGCTCGGACTATAAGTAAAATAACGAAGCTCCGGCCATTAACCAAAACCTTGCGGCAAAACATGGCCAATTCGGCTGCGACACAACCTCAACCGAGGCTGGAATATCATAAAAAAACATGCGTTCCCAAATTGAGAACGCATGTTTTTTATTTATGGTTTTTTATAACATTTTTACTTCAAAACACTCAAGGCCTGGGTTGCCGTGGGGTTCTGCGGGTCGATGGCTATCACCTTCTCATAGTATGTCTTGGCGTTAGCGTTATCCTCCTTAACGATGTAATAATAGCCGAGATAGAGGTAAGGCTCGATAAGGAGCTTAGGATTGTCAGCGTGCTCTGTCTGTGCGAGCTGTGCATACTCCTCATAATAAGGCTTTGCAAGGCCTTGTGTCGTCTCCGGGTCAAGCTGCGAATTGATACGTGCACGCATCCTTGTTGCGTATAGCTTGTTGCTGGGAGACTCAGTAGCAATACGTCCGTAAATCTCGTCCGCCTTCTTGAAAGCGTTGATTTTATCTGTGCCTAGCGAATCGATGCTTGCAGCCTGCTGCATGTACAGCTGTGCAAGGCCGTCAAGGTCAGGTACTGACGGCTTCTCTATCTTGCCAAGATACTCGTCATAGTAAGCCAGACCATTGGTGAAATCGCCCTTTGCGATATACGCGTCAGAAAGCTGCTTGCGCACATCGTTAAGCTCTGCGTTCAATTCCAAAGCACTCTTGAACTGCTCGATGGCCTTGTCATAAGCACTGTCACCCATAAGGGCATAGCCGTAATACTGGTGGTCACGGGCAGAAATCTTAGCACTGTCTGACTTGTTGAACAACGCATCAGCATACTTCAAAGCGTTCTTGTAATCCTTCAAGTCAGTATAATTGTAGAACGTGATACGGTTCATCGCAGCGTCACGGGGATTTTTGTTCACACCGAACAATGACACCTCAAGGCTCTTCTTGGAGTCTGCCATGAGCAATGCGGCGGTAGCATATTCTGTAAGGTAATTCTCCTTCAACTGGTTCAAATCAACCTTGCCATAATATTCGATGGCCTTGTCAAACTTGTTCGCGCCATAGAAGAAGTGTGCAGCCTCGGCGTCAACAGGATAGGAGGGGTCAACACTGCGCAACTCCTCAAGCTTCGCCACAGCGCCTTCGGGGTCAACCTTACGATAAACGGCCGCATACTTGATGTAACCCGTAGGATTTGTCGGGTCGAAATGTATCGCCTGGTTGTAATAACTTGCTGCGCCTCCACCCTCGTTGCTGCTCAAAGCGGCAAGGTCGCCAAGAAGGATAGACGCAAGAGCCTTACCCTTATTGTCCTTTCCACGGTCAAGTGCCATGGTAGCATACTCACGAGCCGACGCAGTGTCCTTGATTTCAAGGAAAGCACGGCCTAATCCGGCCAAAGCTTCGGCGTTTTTCTTGTTTTCCTTAACAAAGTCTTTCACCTGGTCCTCAATAGCGGCTGGGTTTGACTTGTTATCAACTACGACCTTGGTTATAGTCTCTACTTGTGACTTAACGTCTTGTGCTACAGATGGAGCAGATACAACTGATATCAAAGCTCCTGCTAACAAATATTTTATTGCTTTCATAATCAAAATGTTTTTACTAACAATCATTTTTACTAATATCAAAACGTCCGAAAAACACTCTTGTTCAACACAGTCTTCTACTTACTAAGACCAAACTGCCATCAAAAAGTTTAATCGCTGCTGACGTTCACAGTCCTGACAGTTATGTCGCCACGCACAGGCAACAAACCGGACTTGAATATTATAAGCTGCCCCTTGGGCTGTTCTATAAAATGTGCGAACCCCCACGGAAGTCCGTTTATCGGGTCATTGAGCAACGCATATATTGTTCTTACCAACGGATATCGTCCGTCAAGCAAGTATGCCTGATAAGGCTTCCAGCTGTTCATATAAGTAGCTGTATCAAGCCTGCTTACAGACATTACAGTTATATTCTTCTTGAATGTGGTGTTTGTGGTATCACGCTTGTCGTTCAACCAGTTGGAACCGATTATTCCGATAGCGTTTGGAGTCTTCTCTACATAGTCAATTACTTCCTTACTGGTCTTGGCCGCCACAATGTTTGGACTATTTATAGGCTTGCCGTCAAGTAATGAATCTACACAGAAATGAACCGCACTCGACTTCTTATTGTCGAAAACCACTAAAATATCACCTCGTTTTGACCCGGGCACAATGTCGCTCCAAGTCTTTGCCTGCCCACTAAGAACACGCTTAATATCCTTGACGGTTATACACGAGTCTGTATTTTCCTTGTTGATGATAAGCGAAAGCCCGTCATATGCCAAACGTATGGCAACAGGCAGATAATTACGGGCCTTTAAATTCTCAAATTCCTCTTTGGTAAAATTCCGTGAAGTAATGGCAAGCTGTATGCTGTCCGTCATAAGCATGTTGACAGCATCAAGCTCGTTTGTATAAATCGGAGTCAGCTTGGCCTCACGATATATACTTTCAAAAACTTGTATCTGTTCGTCTATAATAGGGCTAAAACTTTCGTCAGAAGCGAAAGATATCGCTCCTGACGAATAAGTATCTGTCCTACCGTTCTTGGGTTTGTCGGCACAAGCCGATACAAACCACAAGAGCAGTGTAAATCCTACTAAACCGTAGAATAGTCCTTTCTTCATATTGCTTTATTTACTGCAATTTGAACGTTACAGGCAGTGTGTACCTAACGTTGACGCTGGTACCGTTCTGCTTACCCGGAGTCCAGTTAGGCATACTGCTTACCACACGTACAGCCTCTCTGTCCAATGACGGGTCTACACCACGGGCAACCCTTACGTCTGAAATAGAACCAGTCTTGCTTACGACAAACTGAACGATAACTCGTCCTTCTATGCCATTCTCCGCTGCGATGACAGGATATTTGATATTATCTCTTAACCACTGCATCAAAGCACCTTGGCCACCAGGGAATGAAGGCTGCTCTTCAACAACGTCGAAGACCTTGTTCTCTTCTTCCTTCGGAGGCTCCGGCTGGGCGATTTCCTCTTTTGCCTTAAGCACTTCACCACCAACTTCGTCGTTACCTACAACGTTGAAAGCACCGATGGTTGTCTTCGTCTTCTGGAGGTCGTCCTGATTCTTCATTTCTTCTTCAGGTTTCACATCCTCGTCTTTCTTAATGACAGGTGCCGTAAACTTAATTGAGCTCTTAACCTTCTCTACCGGCTTCGGCGGTTCAATCTTGACGGGAGCCTTCTTCTCAACCTTTGCCTCTTTCTTCGTCTGTATCTGAGAAAGTTCGACAGCGGTTGTAACAGCAACCCTCTGATTGGCCTGAATCACATTTTTAATCGCTATGGCAGAGAATATGACAACAGCAGCAATAAGCACGATTAAGATAGACCAAATGTTGCGCTTGCCAGTGCTCTTGCGAAGCCTGTATGCTCCGTAAGACTGGTTTCTGCCTTCAAACACAAGGTCACACCATGCATTAGATATTAAATCTACTTTTGACATTGTCTTTACGTTTTAAATGTTAACCAACGATAATTACCGTCAGTTGATGCGCACGCCCTTCTTACCGAGGAGCTGCTTATCTTCCGGAGTAATGTTGTCGATGACATACTTACCAATACTGCAAATCTGCATCTCGTCCAGAGCGTCAACCAAATTCTTATAAGAAGCGTCGTCCGTAGCCTTGATGATTATAGTCAAGGTAGGTATCTTCTGTCCGGCAACTTCGCCGTTCTTCAGTTTCTCAAGCTCCTTATTGTAAATGGAATCAGGATACTTAGCCGGGTCTTTCAGCTTTTTGGCGTCAAGCTCCAACTTTGCTTTCATAATAGCAGCCACTGGCACAGTACCATCTTCTGTCACGTGGTTGATAAGCACGCTACGGATGCCATCCTTTCCCCATGTTGTCTCCTTCAGACAAGAAGGGTCTTCATAGTTAGGTATTCCCGCAACATAATAAATCTTATCATTGCCCGCTACAAAGATAGTGATGGTCTGCGAAGCCTTGGTCGCTGTCTTGTCTTGCTCCTGCACGTTCTTATCATTACTCGGCATGGTCAAGAGCATAGCCTGAGGCTTGCTCAAGGATGTACACAGCATGAAGAACGTAATAAGAAGCATCATCATGTCCACCATAGGCGTGAAGTCCACGCGAAGGTCGATTTTCTTCTGTCTACTTGTATTCTTTTTTGCCATGACTTAGTCCTCCACCTTTTTATAAGAAGTGATAAGCTCGTAACGGTTCTGGTTCATGTCCTGTAGTTCAGACATAACTTTTTTGATGACCTTATAAGGAGTCTTCTCGTCTGCCTTTATGGCCAGCTTCATGTCTGAATTAGCGTCAGTTACAGTCTTCACCCAAAGTTGGAACTCACTCATACCTCCGTCAATGCTGTCCGTGGGAACACCTTTATCCTGCTGAAAAGCATTCATTTGGCTGGATTCCTGATTAAGGAACGTTCCCATATCGTTCATTGACACACCGATATTCGTAGCACTACGTACATTCTTCATCTGTGTCCCGTTCAGTGAAACCCCGAACTGGTCAGCCATGGTGCCAAGAGCGGCCTCCATGTCACCCGGCTTATCCCAGCCCAAGAACACCTTACCCTTATTGTCAATAAGGATTGTCAGGACATTCTTGTCTGTGACCTTGACCTCGGAGACTGAGCCTGGAGTAACAACCTTGACAGCCTCATTCTTCACAAACGTAGACGTCAACATGAAGAACGTAAGCAGCAAGACCATCACGTCGCTCATCGGGGTCATGTCTATCCAGATGGACTGCCTCTTAATTTTTACTTTACCCATAGTAATTAAAATTTAAAGGGTTAGTAAAATTAAGCTTCGTCCGTATGATTGGCTTCGTATGTCTGAGCAATAGAATAACCAACCTCATCGAGTGCGTATGTCAGCTTGTCGATCTTGTTTGTGAATGTGTTATATGCAATAACCGAGCACCAAGAAGTCAAAATACCGAACGCGGTGTTAATCAACGCCTCAGAAATACCAGTAGAAAGAGCGAGAGAGTCGCCGCCACCACCAGCTGCCAAAGCCTGGAATGAACGAATCATACCGATGACGGTACCGAGAAGTCCCGTAAGGGTACCAAGAGTAACGATGGTTGCAAGAATCGGGAGGTTCATCTGCAACGTAGGCATTTCAAGCTGTGTAGCCTCTTCGTGAGCCTGCTGGATTTTAGCCACCTTCTGTGCTTTCTTCAAGCCGGGAGCCGTTTCCATCTCCTTGTATGCGCGGAGAGAAGCAGAAACGACATTGGCAACAGAACCTCTCTGCTTGTCACAAATGCTCTGTGCGCCTGCAAAATCGCCCTTGCTTACGGCTGCTTTCACATTCAAAACGAACTTAGCCAAAGAGCCTTTGCCGAAAGCGGTGCGGAGAGCGAGCCAGCGCTCGATGCTCAATGCGATGACGGTAAGCAAAAGGGTCTGGATGATAGGCACGATTATACCACCTTTGTAAATAGTTCCGAGAAGGTTTGTCGGATGACCTGCGGGGTCGTTGCCTGCGAAGTTAGAAGGATTGCCGAGCAGGAGCGTGTATATGCAAATCGCGATGATAAGACATACAACGATAACCCAAATCGCTGCTCTAATTCCCTGGAAGCCCTGGCTTTTCTTAGGGCTTGCTGCCTTTTGTGTAGTTGCCATAATTTTAATTTAATTTGTTAGTTAATTATTAAGTTATAAAGTTTCGATTTAACGTTAATAGACGTTTCTGTTTTTCATTATAAGGTCATCAGCTTGTGAAGTAGCACACAAAGATAACCATATTACAAGTAACAAAAGCATCAACAGCCAAGTTTTTAACAATGTTTTTGACTTTTATCAATATCTTTTCGTTACAAGAAACGTTTTATTCAGAAACATTTACTTTAATTTAGCCAAAGTGTCTTTTACACGAGCCATTGCCTCACGTATATTCTCGTCACTCGTGGCATAGCTGATACGGAAACAGTTTGGGTCGCCGAATGCATCACCTGCTACCGTCGCCACATGTCCGACTTCAAGCAAGTACAGGGCAAAGTCGGTAGAATTGCCTATTGTATGCGTTCCGTCGCTCTTGCCAAAGAAACTGCTACACTTTGGGAACACATAGAAAGCGCCCTCTGGAACGTTTACCTCCAATCCAGGGATGTCCTTGATAAGACTTACTATCAAGTCGCGGCGGCGTTCAAAAGCCTGCCTCATCTCCTCCACACAATCTTGAGGCGCGGTGTAAGCCGCAACGGCCGCTTTCTGGCTCACCGAGCAGGGGCCGCTTGTGTACTGGCCTTGAAGTTTGTTACAGCCTTTGACAATCCATTCCGGAGCTGCGATGAAACCGATGCGCCAGCCTGTCATGGCATAAGCCTTTGACACTCCGTTCACAACGATTGCACGCTCCTTCATTCCCGGAACATGAGCTATACTATTATGCTTGCCTATATAATTAATGTGTTCATATATTTCGTCGGCAAGCACGTAAAGGCCTTCATGGTGCTTTATGACCTCAGCAAGCGCCTCAAGTTCAGCCTTGGAATATACGCTGCCGGTAGGGTTGCTTGGCGAGCAAAGTATCAGCATACGTGTTTTCGGCGTTATGGCCGCTTCAAGCTGTTCAGGGGTAATCTTGAAGTTCTGCTCGAAACCGGCCTCGATTATCACAGGTACGCCGCCGGCCAACTTAACCATCTGCGGATAGCTGACCCAGTAGGGGGCTGGAATTATCACCTCTTCACCGTCATTCACCAAAGCCATCACAGCGTTGCATACGCTCTGCTTCGCACCGTTAGACACAAGTATCTCATTGACGGTATAGTCAAGTCCGTTCTCGTTCTTCAGCTTTGCCACGATTGCCTCACGCAAATCCATGTAGCCCGGAACAGGAGAGTATCTCGAATAATTATCGTCAATAGCCTTCTTGGCGGCTGCCTTTATATGGTCGGGAGTATTAAAGTCCGGCTCGCCTACACTCATGTTGATAACATCGATACCTTGTGCCTTCATTTCGCCGCTTTTCTGCGACATGGCGAGAGTAGCCGAAGGAGCCAAACGATTAAGACGGTCTGATAATTGTGTCATAATAATATTGATTTGTCCCTGCAAAATTAATTAATTTATTCGTTTCACGGAAATAAAAGAAGTTATATTTTCATGTCAAAACCCAAAAACCGTTTTCATAACGGCAACTGCAAAACTGTTCACAGATGCAATGTATGCCCCATGCGGTCTTTTTTGGTCTTCAGATATTTATAATCATACTCGTTGGGAGTTATTTCAATTGGTACGTTTTCCACAATCTCAAGGCCATAAGCCTCCAGCCCCACGCGCTTTGTAGGGTTGTTCGTCATAAGCCTCATCTTGTGTACGCCGAGATGGCGCAGCATCTGCGCCCCACAGCCATAGTCGCGCTCGTCGGGCTTGAAGCCGAGATGCACGTTGGCGTCAACCGTGTCATAGCCCTCTTCCTGCAACTTGTATGCCTCGATTTTGTTCATCAGGCCTATGCCGCGCCCCTCCTGCTGCATATATATCAGGACGCCCTTGCCTTCCTTCTCTATCATCTGCATTGCCTTATGCAGCTGCTGTCCGCAGTCGCAACGCTTGCTGCCGAGGATGTCGCCGGTCGCACATGACGAATGCACACGTACAAGAATGGCCTCGTCCTCACGCCATTCGCCCTTTATCAGGGCAATGTGCTCAAGGCCGCTGCTTGTCTGGCGGAAAGGGATGAGCTTGAAATGCCCGTACTCCGTAGGCATGTCCACGGTCTGTCCTACAGTTATAAGCGACTCGCGCTGCAGGCGGTATGCGATAAGGTCTTTTATCGTAATGAGCTTCAGTCCGTATTTCCCGGCAAACTCCAACAGTTGCGGCAGGCGCGCCATCGTGCCGTCTTCGTTCATGATTTCCATCAAAGCACCGGCCGGGTAAAGCCCTGACAACTTGCACAGGTCTATGGCCGCCTCCGTATGTCCGCTCCGCCTCAACACCCCGTTGTCCTGTGCGTAAAGCGGATTTATGTGTCCAGGGCGGCCAAACGTCTTCGGCGTTGAAGCCGGGTCGGCAAGAGCCTTGATGGTCTCGGCCCTGTCGTGTGCGGAAACGCCCGTAGTACAGCCCTCCAGCTTGTCTATTGTAACAGTAAACGGCGTACCAAGCACCGACGTGTTCTCAACCACCTGGCGCGGCAGGTCGAGCTCGTCACAGCGGCTTAGCGTTATCGGTGCGCAGAGCACTCCGCGTGCGTGCTTCAGCATGAAATTCACCTTCTCGGCCGTAATCTTTTCCGCCGCTATTATCAGGTCGCCCTCGTTTTCACGGTCTTCGTCATCAACTACGATGACAAACTTCCCTTCTTTGAAATCGGCCAAGGCTTCCTCGACTGTATTTATTTTCAATTTTTCCATATCATTTACACCTTTCTTTATTATATGCGGACACTCACTTTTCCGCAGCCTGCATTTCGTCAATCCTGCGCAGCATGGCGTCGTTGGTGGCCTTGACTACCTTCAAGTCGCGCAGCAGCCGCAACCTGAACCGCCACATCCTAAGATAGAGGAACACTCCGACAGGCACGACCACGGCAGCCACAACGTTGAGCCACTTGCGCTCGAACGGCCTTGTGTGCGCCTTTACCGCCATGAACGGGTAATCGTTTAACAGGGCGAGCACCTGCTTGTCTTTCGTGTTCGACAAATCTTCTATCACAGCCTCCATCCTTTCGCTTATTTCCTCGATGGTATGGTCTGGACTGTATTTGAAGAACACCTTGCCTACGTTAGGAGCCAGCAGCAGGTTATGCTGCCGGGCATAGTCGGCTATCTCCGCGCTTATACGCCTCAGCTCTTCGGCGTCGGCCGCATAGTCGGGGTCGGTAATGATGACGTCCTTCCTGTACACGGCGCGCTTCATGCGCAACCCGAGCAGTTTCATGAACAAGTTGCGGTAGAAATCCACATTGAACACCACAGAGTCGTTGTTGGCCTTGTACGTGAAGAACACCGCAAGGGGCGTGAGCACAGCCAGCGATATGGTCTTGCCGAACCATATAGTCCATTCTCCGATGCGCGCCATGCGGTAACCGGAATTGTCAAAGATGAAGAACACGATGAACACCAGCACTGATATGATGACCGGCACACCGAGGCCGCCCTTCCTTATGATGGCTCCGAGCGGCGCGCCTATGAAGAAGAACAGTATGCACTGCAACGCCACGGAGAACTTGTTGATTGCCTCTATCTTGTGCTGGCGTATGATGCGGTCGCCGTCTGACGTAAGCATACCCTTGAAGTCGAGGTCGCTCATCTCGTTTCTCACCTTCCTCATGGCCGCATCAACGGCCGCGAGCTTCTTGTCGGCCGACAGGCGGCCGTACACGGAGTCGAAACTGAACGTGCGCGTGCCAGCCATCTTGACGGCGCGCAGCGAGTCGTCGCGGCTTATACCGGGAGCGGAGTAATAGCGCGTACGCGCGTCTTTGTAGAACACGCGCCCCACGCTGTCATACACATGGGTAAGGGAGTCAACGTCGAGGGCGATTTGCCTTACGCACTTTCCCTTCGAGTTGTTTGACAACGCACTGGCATCGGCCACGTTGAAGTCGGAATCGAAGTCGAGCAGTATGGTTTTCTTTACAAAAGTCTCCCTGCGATAAGGCACCCCCGTGCCGCGTATCACCTGTTGCGACTTCATGTTCTCAAACCACTCGCCGCTGTAAAGCGTAAGCAGCAGGTGCTTCTTCTCCGCCGTAGACTGCAACATTCCCGAGTCGGCCAGTATTATTGCGGCGTCCTCGTAGCTGTCGGTCATCTTGTATATCATCACGCCGTACAGCCGGCCGGTGTTCAGGTCTTTCTGTTGTACGTACAGGTTGCACCCCGGTATGCCGTCGTAGAACACGCCTTCGGGTATTTCCAGCTCCGGGCTTTTCTGCTTCATCGAGAGCAGCAGACGCGAAAACGACATGTTGGCGTTAGGCCCTATGACGTTCTGAAAGTAAAACGAACCGAACGAGATGAACACCACAATGACTATCAACGGCCTGAACGCCTGCATCAACGATATGCCGGCGGCCTTGATTGCGGTAAGCTCGCTGCTCTCGCCAAGGTTGCCGAACGCGATGAGCGACGACAGCAGTATGGCCAGTGGCAGTGCCTGCGGCACGAGCATGAGGCTCATGTACCAGAAGAACTGCGCCAGCACGTCCATCGACAGGCCCTTACCTATCAGCTCGTCGATGTACTTCCAGAGGAACTGCATCATAAGTATGAACTGGCAGATGAAGAACGTGCCGACGAAGAGCAGCCCGAACTGCTTGGCTATGAACTTGTCTAATTTCTTTATCCGAAGCATTGTTTTCTTTACGATGTGGTTTCGGCACAGCCTTACCAGCGTGCAAAATTAGCATAAAAATATCAGAAAACAATATATAAAGGTGAGAAAGTGAGAAGGTGAGAGGGTGAGGAAGTAGGAAGGTGAGAGGGTTAAAAGGTAAACACGTTTCACTTTTTCATGCCCTCTTTCTCACTTTCCCACTTTCTCACCCTCTCACCTCTCACAGTCCCGTGGAGCGGTGCAGGGTGTCCATGTTTGCGTCCCAGATATCCTCAAGCGTGGCCGTGTCGCCGTCGGGCGCATAGTCGGTTATCACCAGGATGTAGTCACCCGTAATGTCGCTCTTTTCCATACGCAGCTCAAGGTACGTGTCGCGGTATTCATCCTCGCTCCACCTCAGGCGTATGTACTCATAGTCTTTCCTGTCTATTACGGCGGCGGTCCTCGTCTCATGGTGGCTCCAGGTGTTGCCCCAAGTGAAGGTCAGCGTGTCGCCGTCGCGCGTCACCTCGTCGGCAAGCCACTTCGCAAGGCCTTCGGGAGTGCTCATCAGCGCCCATATAATATTGGCCGACTTGGAGCGCAACTCCCTCTCTATACTGATTTTATTCGATTCCATAAGTCATGGCATGAGAGTATTATGCCACAAAAATAATAATTTTACGCAAGAAAACAACAAAAAAGCACGATATTTTTTGGTATGTAAATAAATTGTATTACCTTTGCACCCGCAAAAAGGCAATTCTTTGGCGGGATAGCTCAGCTGGTTAGAGCGTCGGATTCATAATCCGGAGGTCGTGGGTTCGGGTCCCACCCCCGCTACAAAGACAACCGAAGCCCCGATGGAACACCGTTCCGTCGGGGCTTTTTCTTTACTCCTCGCCGGGCGTATTGGCATGTATCCAACAGCCGCAAGGCACACGCGCCGCAGCGGAATGAATGCAGGCGCAATATGAAAGGCGGCCAATCCGTAGTTTGTTCAGATGGAACATTAAGTATATTAACGAATACACTTTGCTATAATCCAGGCAGTCGGTATCCGTCATTCCGCGCTCCGACGCGGAATCCAGTGTATGCAGCCTATATTGTTTGAAGCCCTGGATGTTTTCTGGATTCCGCATCGGAGCGCGGAATGACGGATACCGACCGCTTGGATTGAAGAAGGATGAGTCTGTTGATGGTAGGGACAAAATAAGATATAGATACTTTACGCTATCCAAACAAACGGCGGATGAACCCTGAAAGGCCGCAAATAGCCTTGCCAAAGACGGCTTTTTAGCGTGCAAACGGCGGCATTTCGCATTGCGAAATGCCACCGTTTGCCAAACTGTTGATTTTCAATGTGTTGCGCATCCGCGTAACACCGGCACACGTTACAGCTTCAACGTAACCTTCTTTCCAGCATAGTCTACGGTCCTCTCCTTGCCGTCCGGCGTGCGCACGGTGAACGTGCGGCGGGCGAGCATACCCGGATAAGAGCCGCGGCGGGCGCCTATTGTGAGGCGGCGCGACGACTCGTCCCACGTAATCGGGATTTCGCTGTATGCGCCGCGCTCGTAGTTGTAGTTGTCGAACTCGTCCTCATAGAGCACGAAACTGCCGTCGGCACCGGGATATACGCACAGCGTTAGCGCGTCCCAAGGCTTCTCCGTGGCATACTGCACATCGGGACCGAGCGGCACAATGCTGCCCGCGTGGACGTAAAGGGGGATGTCGGCCAGGGTCACCGTGCGCTTGACGTCCTGTCCGCCATCGTGCCGCTCGCCGGTAAAGAAGTCGTACCACGACGCGCCTTCGGGCAGATAGACCGTAGCCTGCTTCTCTTGCGTGAAGTCAACCGGCGCAGCCGCGCTTCCGGCCGTGCCCTTGTTACTGCTGTTCCAGCCAGTCAGCGCGTCCATCTTGACGGCCTTTTCGGTGGTGTACTGGGCGTTGAGCACGGGCGCAACGAGTAGCGCGCGGCCAAACATATACTCGTCGCCCATGTCGAGCACGCGGCTGTCACGGGGGAAATCCATAGCCAACGCACGCATGAAGGTGCCCTGGCGGCTGGTTACTTCCCATGATGTTGAATATATGTAGGGCAACAACGAATAGCGCAGGCGTATCATTTTCTCGATTGCGTCATACACGGGCTCGCCCTTCTTGCCGAACAGATAGATTTCACGCGGCGTGTCGGCACCGTGCGAGCGCATCATCGGCGTGAACGCACCGAACTGCATCCAGCGCACAAACAGCTCCTGATACAGCGGGTTCCTTGTGGCCGTGCCGTCGCTGAGATTGTACTGTCCGGCGAAGAAACCGCCTATGTCGCAGTTCCAATGGGGCATTCCGCAGAGCGAGAAATTTAGCCCGGCGGGCACTTGCTTGCGCAGGTTCTCCCATGAGGAGGCCACGTCGCCCGTCCACACGTTTGACCCGTAGCGTTGCTGTCCGAGATAGCCGGAACGCGTAAGGATGAACACGCGCTTGGCAGAAGTGGCCTTGCGCTGGTGCTCGTACACGCCGCCGACGCACATCAGGGGATAAGCGTTGCGCACCTTGCGGAACGAGCCGAGGCTGGTTTTCTGGTCGAGGTCTGACGGAACGGCGTCGAGATGGTCGGGGTCTGTCGAGTCCATCCACCACGCGTCCATGCCATACTTGAATATTCCGGCGTCGATATACTTCCAGTAAATGTCTCGTGCTTCGGGCGAATAGGCGTCATACACCTTCACACCCGAGGGATAATCGGGATTGGGAGGCCACCCCTCGGTGCCCGAAGGGGGCCACGTCTTGAAGTCGTAGAGCAGGCCCTTGGCCGCGAGTTCGCGGTAAGGCTTTGTATTAGGGCCGAACGACTGCCAGATAGAAATAGCCATGTGGGCGTTCATCGAGTGTACGTCGTCGAGCATCTTCTGCGGATTTGGGAACGCGGTGTTAAGAAACTCCATGGCGTTCCACAAGTAATTGTTGCCCCAATACTGCCAGTCTTGTATTATTCCGTCGAGAGGCACGCCCAGCTCGCGGTACTTGCGCACCACGCCCACCGTCTCGTCCTGGCTCTTGTACCGCTCCTTGCTCTGCCAGAAGCCGTAAGACCACAGCGGGAACATGGGCACCTGCCCCGTCAACTCGCGCACGCGGGCCACCACGCCGTCGGCCGTGCCGCCATACATGAAGTAGTAATCCACGCACGAACCCACCTCGAAGTCGAAGCGCGTGCCGTCGGCGTTGTCGGTGAACGTCACGGGCGAATAGTTGTCAAGGTATAGGCCGTAGCCTTTTACGGACTGGAAGAAAGGGCTACTGTCCTCCAGGTTGCTCTGTATAAGGTATTTCTGCTGGTCGCGCTGACTCATCTTGCCCGTCTGGAGCTGGCCCAGGCCGTATATCGGCTCATCCTTGTCGAGGCGGAAAGCCTGGCTTACGCGGTAGAAGCCTTTGTCTACACCGCTCTCTATGGGTGTGAACACGGGCGCGCCCTGCTCCTTAAGCAGGCTGTTTCCACGGGCGTCGGCGAAGGTGACGGTGCCGTCATTCCGGTCAACAGTGACGCTCACCTCGCGGCTTGCCAGCGTCACCGCGCCGTCGGTTTCGGCCACCTTGAGTTTCGTCTCTCCGGGAGACATCACCACGGCGAGACTTTCCTCCGCGGGCATCGATGCCTGCGGAGCCTTCACCACGCGGACAATCGAGGGCGAATAGAAAGTCACCTCACACTTCAACTTGCCTCCTTCCACGCCAAGGCGCACGCCGCCAACCGTGCGCTCCACGGTCTGCGCCGCCAAGGGCTGGGACAGACCGAAAGCCAGCAAGGCCGCTCCCAAATAACAAAATGCTCTCATTGATACGTGTTTTTTTATTAGACATTAACGGTTTCAACGGCAAAAGTACAAAATAATCTGGCACAAAGCAAACATCTGCCGATATTTAACCGGCAAACGCCGTGATTTCAACGGTTTTGCAAAAGACCGCCTTTCACCCTCCAAAAGGCCGTCAACCGCATTGCTAAAGGCCGCCTTTCGGAATGCGAAAGGCGGCCTTTTGGAAATCCATACGAAAACACCGCGCAGGCCGGTGCCGCAATCACGGCATCAAAGCGGCCAACGAATCAAAAACAAGCTGGTATTCATCGCCCTTGTTTTCGCCAAGGCGCACAAGCACATAACCGTTTTCAGGACAGATGAAAACCACCTGCCCGTACAGCCCGAGCATATAATAATGGGGTGAAGGCATCAGCCCCGACCATGTGCCGTCGGCGTACTCAATGTACTTCCGGCTGTCGGCCGGAACGCCTGTTGCATCGAAACGGCGCGCAACAGACAGTGAATCGGCAAAAGCCACGCCTCCGCCATCGCCGCGAAGCATCCACTGCATGGTATAGAAACCATGCGAATAGCCCTCATTGTACGGTTTTCCGTGAGCCGTAACGTCAACCCAGGCCGTATCCACAATCTGCCGCCCATGCCAGTTTCCACGGCTGACATAGAGCCGGGCGACCTTGGCCAAGTCTCTTGCACACGCCGATATGCCGCCGTAAGCCTTAGCTACGCGGTGACGCCTGCCGTCCAAAGCCACCGTGGCGTCATACTCCATGCCAAGCGGACGCCACACCTTTTCACTCATGTAACGGGCGAACGGCATGCCAACCGCACGCTCTATGACTACCCCGAGCAGGGCCGTCGTCAGGCTATTGTAACCGTAACGCTCGCCGGGAGCATGCCTGAAGCCTGCCCCAAGGATGCTTTTCATCGAGTTTGTGCGGTAATACAGACGCGCCATCTTGCTGAAAGGGTTGAACGAATAGTTTTCATCAAAATCAAAACCGGCGCGCATATCCAGCAAATGTCGGATTGTAAGGCGGCCGAACATAGGGTCGCAGTCTTTCAACTCGGGCACATAATCGGTAACGGCATCATCCACGCTGCGTATCTTCCCCTCCCTTACAGCCACGCCGCAAAGCAAGGCCGTCAACGACTTTGACACTGAAAACACGCAGCTGCGCACATCACGGGCATAGGGTTCGACATAATCCTCATACACAACAGTGTCGCCATGAAGCACGAGCAAGGCCGAACCGCCGCGCGTCTGCCGCATCCACTCACCCAAAGTGAATGCACGCCCATGCCTGTACACTATGTGCAGCGTGTCAAGCACGCGCTTGTTTGCAGGTTGTTCTACAAAGCGGAACGCCGCCCCTCCCCTGCTCACAGTGTCCTGAACAAACCTGCCGGCATCCAAAGCATCGGCCATACCCCACTTCAAAGCCCGGAAGCAAGTGCACGAGCACAATACTGGCAACATGGCGGAAAGCACAAATATCGGAGAAAAACACCTTTTCATGGGAAATCAGACTTGAAAGTTGAAAAGTTTATATACGTCAAAAAACAAAGCGTCAGGCAGACGCCTTCCATATATGAACCATGCAAACTTCATCCATAACAGGGTGGAACGCACGGGAACCAATGCAAAGATATGCAAATAAGCTTCACCAAATAGCGGGCTGTATGTATTATTAAGACTGTTTAACAAGCCACGGGCGCAGCCTGACTACGGACGGGCGGGGGAAACATTACATCATTCCGACACACCTACGACACGCCAACTGATGTTTTTTTTGTATTTTTGCATGGCAACAACAAGAATAGACATGGACAAGACGGTTATAATAATGAACTTCTCGGGTGTGTACAAAGAAGAGACTTTTGCGCGGAACCCACGCTTCACTCACCTTGACTGCTCCCACCTGCACGGCACCGACTGCTACTGCGACGAGGAAGGGCAACGCGCCATACGCCGCATGATAGAGCCATATCCGGCACGGGGCATACACTTCATAGACTCGGGCGACTACCATTACGTAACCAAATTCTGGACGGACAAGATAAAAACGCCCTTCTCGCTCGTTCTCTTCGACCATCACACCGACATGCAACCGTCGCGCTGGAGCGGCGTTTTGTCATGCGGAGGCTGGGTGAAAGACATGTTAGACGGCAACCCCATGTTGTCGCACGCCGTAATACTGGGCATCCCGGAAGACAGCGTAGCCACAATACCCGCAGCTTACCGCGACAGGGTTATCGCATTCACCGACGTGCAAATGCACGCCCATGCCGCCGAACGGCGTCCCTTGGCAATATCGGAACCGCTGTACATATCCATTGACAAGGACGTGCTTGACACCAACTCGGCACGCACCGACTGGGACCAAGGCACACTGACGCTCGACGAAATGAAGCGCGTGCTGCACCTAACAATGAAACACGAAGAGGTTATCGGCATCGACATCTGCGGCGAATGCCCTGTTACGCTCCGCCTGTTTGACGCAGACAACTCCCTCGCCATTGACGACAAAGCCAACCGCGAGCTGCTTGCCATGTTCAAACAGCAGGGGCTGTTCTAAGCGGGAAAGCGGCTATACTTCAGCTTCCGCACCGTATTTCGGCGATACTCCGTAACGGTTGGGTTCCGGGTCGCTGTCAATACACAGCATTACGATTAAGACAATCTTGTAAACCACAACCAATACTACCAACAAGATATACTTTCCCAGCAGGAAAACAATGATGCCTGTATCGTCAAAACCCGCAGCAACAGGGTACAGGCTGAGACGAAGCGCATCATAGACGAAAACAACAAAAAGCACAACCTTGAGCAGGGCGAGTCCGCCCCACCACCATCCGCTGAGCCCAGTGTCGTGTAAACGGCGGAACGTAAGCGGTATAGTAAGAAGTGAAAGCGCAAACGCACCGAACGGCGTAAGCACGAAATTGGCGAGGAACACGACAAGAAACGTCCACCAATACTCCGAACGGCGCGAACGCCCGGTAAACTGGAATATCTTATTACCGGCAGCCTTCAATGCCTCGGCAATTCCCAACATGGGATAAGATTCGTATTCAATCATTGCAGCCATGTTTTAACGTAAGCCCGGTATAATGGCAATGACTTATAAATGTCATGACTTATCCTTTGTAGAGACATGATTATACCGAACCTGCGCTGTATCATTATCACTTTACAAAAGTAATAATATTTTGCCAAAACAAGAAATCAGAGCCGACTATTATGGCAACTTACAAAAACAGCTGCCTGAATACACATGAAAAAACGCTCCTTTACGGAAAGGAGCGTTATAATAGAGATATACTTTTTAACTTGATTATTCAGCCTTTGCTTCTTCAGCAGGAGCTTCAGCCTTGGCCTCTTCAGCGGCAGGAGCCTCGGTTGCTGCTGTTTCCTCGTTTGCGGCTGCCTCTGCGGCAGGAGCGGTCTCGGCACCCTTCGAGCGGCGGCTACGACGGGTTTTCTTGGCAGCCTTCGGAGTCTTAGCCATGTTCTCGTCGAAGTCTACAAGCTCGATGAAGCAAACGTCAGCAGCGTCGCCCTGGCGTGTGCCTAGCTTGATGATGCGTGTGTAGCCTCCGGGACGGTCTGCTATCTTCGGAGCGACCTCCTTGAAAAGCTCGGTCACTGCGTACTTGTTCTGCAAGTAACGGAATACGACACGGCGGGAAGTCGTTGTGTCAGTCTTCGAGCGGGTAATCAAGGGCTCCACATACATCTTGAGAGCCTTGGCCTTTGCGAGAGTCGTAGTGATTCTTTTGTGCATTATCAGC
>ENA-OPIO01000074-OPIO01000074.1-human-gut-metagenome-genome-assembly--contig:-NODE-74-length-36377-cov-8.213039_pt1 | contig 36377 bp, 28 predicted proteins | sample MGYA00241395_ERZ501636 | MGnify/ENA primary metagenome ERZ501636 (study PRJEB25962, sample SAMEA2042198) | human gut metagenome | biome: human gut; feature: human-associated habitat; material: faeces... | reverse complement strand
CAAACCACACTGCCATGAGGTAAATGTATGGGTATGTGCGGATTGCAAATCCGCACTTAGGAACCGCCGGATTGCAAATCCGGCGGAACAAAGGGAGTTTGTCCGTCATATATCATTTTACATGCCGATGTATGAATAACTACGTGAATTAGACTTAAGAATACATCCTTTATAGGGACATAATTCATTATGTCCGCACGCCGCGAAGAGGCGTATTACCCAAGCGCAGCAAATGAAAAACGTTCTTTCAGAACGTGCGGACATAATGAATTATGTCCCTACAAAGGATGTATTCTTATGTCTAACTAAATTAAAACAGCTTCAAGCCGCGCTCACGGCGGCTGCCTTGTTCCGCTTCTTCCGCAGCCTGCGCAGCCACAGCCAATAGCCCGTAATGGGCAGGCTCGCGCCGAAGAGCGAAGCCAAGAACCAGAGGATGCGCGTCGGCAGTCCACCGAACGTGCCCGTATGCACGGAGTAGAGCCAGCCGCGCAGCTTGCCCGAGGGGGCTGCGTCGGCGTATGGTGTGGCGGAGGTGATGCACCCCGTGGCGGTGTCGAACGTGTAGCGGTCGGCCGCACGGGTGTTGCCGAAGCCGCCGTGCGATACGGATGCCGTGCCGTCCGACACGGTTATGGAGCGTGCTTCGGGATTGTCTGCACGCAGGCGATTGTACACCGTCTGCCATGCGGAGGCGTCAAGCGTAGCCGCAGGCTTGCTTCCGCTGCCGTGTCCGCCCTTGCGCTGCGGCGCGTCGATGCCGAAGGCGGCGTAGACCGCCCTGTTGTACCACTGGAACGACCACGTAAGCCCCGTCAAGGCCATGGCCAATAGCAGCACCAGGGCATACATACCTCCGGCCACATGGAGGCTGCGCCACAGGCGGACGCGCCCCTTGTGCACCGCCACCTTCAGGCTCTCGCGCAGCGCGCGGCGCGTCTTAGGCCACCACAGGGCCACGCCCGAGAGCAACGCCACGACGAACATCAGCGTCGATACGCCCACAACGAGCTTTCCCCAAGCCGGTCTTCCTTCGGGCCGCGCGCTGTCGAGCAGCCAGCGGTGGAGCCTGAACATGGTGGAGAAAAACGCCGTGCGCTCCTGCCACCCGATGACTTCGCCCGTGTACTGGTCTACCGTCACCGCTGCATGTTTCGGCTTCGACAGGTTCACACGGTACGCCTCTTCGGGGTCATGGCTTACCGTAACGCCCGTTATGCGCACGCCCCGGGGCAGCGTAGGCGCAACATTCTCTACAATGACGCTCATCGGCAGAGACTCGCCCACGGCTCTCTCCACCTTATATGTATTATCGCCAAACAGCCGTGTCAGCTCCTTCTCGAACACGAGCATGGCTCCCGAGAAGCACACGAGGGTGATGATTAAGCCGAAAGGCACCGACAGCCAAAGATGGATTTTGCGTAATAATCCCATGACCTTACAACCTTATAACCGTAAAACCGTATGACCCCATAACCTCAAAACCGTACAACCACATGCCTTAATCTATCCTTCCGATGCCGGTAAGGGTGGTAGCCATGTTGACGGTGAGCGTCTTCATGGCCGTGCCCGATGCCGGGTCGATGCGGTAAACGGCCGGATAGCCGCTGCCGGTGTTCACCGAAACGTAGGCAAAACCGTTCTCGAAGTAAGGCGCTTTGCCGAAACCTGTCACGTCAGTGGGCAGTCCTGTCACCTCGGTCAGCGTCTTCGTGCCGGCGTTGAACACGGCAAGGCGGTTGGCAGTCTTGGTCGACGAGGTTATGGGGGCGTCGTACATGAGGAACAGGAAGCTGTCGCCGCCCATGTACCAGCTGCGCTGAAGACCGTTGGGCGACAGCTGTTCGAGGTTGCAGTAATAGTCGTCAAACTGCTCTGTCTGCGTGTCTATGCGCACAACTCCGGCAGGCAGCGTGGTCTGTTGCCGCGCGTCGGCCATCGTCTTGGCGTAGCTGGGCGAGATGACGTACACATACCGGCCGTCGTCGGTAGCCCAGAGCATCTGGTAATACTGCGACTTCATGCGTCCGCAGGCGTAGCTTATGCGGTCGGTCTTGATGAGTTTCTTGCCCGTAAGCGTCTTGTCGGAGAATATTGCGACCCAACACTCGTCGGGCCACTGCGTCCATTGCAGCTCGCCTTTCTTGTAAGCGCTGCTGTTAGAGCCGCCGTCCTCGGTCTTGACAAGGTCCTCATAGCCCGGGCGGACGTACTTGTACTGCGTCCTTTCGGCGTCGGTGAACTGCTGGCAGCCGTACTGCGACAGACCCATCGGTATCGCCGCGGAATATATTTTGCGGCCTACCTGCTCTATTCCGGCCAGCGTTACGTACTCGCCCGTGCCCAGATAGTCCTCGCACACGTAAGCATCGTCGGCCACGACGGCCTCGCTTCCGCCGTCGGTTGTGGTGTTAGAGTAAAACGTCTCGTCGTCAACGTCAAGGTGAGACACCTTCAACACGTAAGGAATATACCCCGTAACAGGGTCTGCCCAGGCAGGATTGCCCACGCCGCTCGACGTTGTTATGATTTCATCATCATACGTTCCGTAGCTCGTGAAGCGCGTAACAAAATACTCCATAGCCCTGCGCTCAAGGTTGCCCGTTGACTGATTGCGCACGTAAGAGTAGGTAGTGCCGTCCTCGCCGTCCTGGTAATTCAGGGCGTAAAGGTACTTGCCGGAGTGGAACACCCAGTAAGTAGCACCGTCGTTGGCAAGTCCGCCAAGCGTGATTTCGCCTTCGAGCTTGTCCGTAGTGGTAAGAATGTTGGCCGTAGAGCCAGAGCCTGACGTGGTGCCTGTTATGACGTAAGGCTGCGAGAGGGCGCCACCTGCGCCGCCTCCGCCGCCGTTATCGTCGTCGGAACATGACGTAAAGGACACGCCGGAAGCCGCAATGGCGAGCAGTCCGGCAAAGAAACATGATTTATTCATTGCTTTATCGTTTGATGATTTATATTATACAAATGTGGCGAATGAGCCAAATGAACCAAATGGGAACAAGGCATTTAATTCTTCATTCTTAACTCTTAATTCTTCACTTTCCAAGGTTTACCCTGACTTTGGCGTAGAACGCACGCCCGGCTTTCTGCAAACTGAAATTGTCGTAAAGCTTCTCGTCGGTGAAGTTGCGGCACTCCAAGGAGACGTTGTACCGTCCTCCGGCGATGCTGTAGGCCAGAGTGAGATTGTGCGAAAACTGCGTAGGCACCATATAGTCGGACAAGTTAGACACCTGCACGCCGTCGGAGTAGTAGCAGAAGCTGTGCAGATACTGGTTGTCGTAGGTAAGCGAGAGCACGTTTTCGTCTCCGCCGAGGCCGTGCCAGTACAGGTTGACGTCGCTGTCGGCGAACTGATAGGGCACGTTCGGCATACGCGAGCCGTAGACGGGATTCTCGACTGACGTGCTGCCCACCATCATCGGCTCGTTGTCACGCACGTCCATGCGGGTGAAGTTGCCGCCTACGCTAAGCCATCGGCCGAGGTTGTAGCGCACGGAAAGGTTGTAGCCGGTGGTCTTCACGCGACCGTAGTTCTCGTAGAACGCACCCTCGCGGTTGCCGCTTAGCTCGGCGATGGAGCGCTGGATGTAGTCGCGCGTGTCGCGGTAGATGAAGCCGGCCTCGGCGTATAGTGAGTGTTGGCCGAGCGTCTTCTGCCAACTAAGGTTCACGTTGACGTTGTGGCTGCTCTCCGGACGCAGCATCACGCTGCCCGTCTCGAGGTCTTCGTCGCCGAACATCTCCTCTATTGTGGGCAGGCGGTAGGCCTTTTCGTAAGACAGCTTGGCCTGAAGGCCGGGCAGGATGTAGTACGTTCCGGCTGCGCCGAAGCCCCAAGAGTCGAGCGAACGGGAGCGGCGAACGAAGTCGGTAGAGTTCTCGTCCGTAGCGACAGGACCTGAAACGTACAGGCCGTAATACTTTCCGAAGACGGACAAGTTCCACCGTTCCGTCGGCATCAGGCGGTACAAGAGGCCCGCGATGTTCTTCCTTGTGCGCTTGCCGATGGGCTCTGTGGTCTCGGTGTTATATAATAAAGAGGTGTTGTCGCGGCTGAAGGCGTTGAACACGTTGTTCAGCGTCAGCGTGTGACCGTAGGCAATGCGGTAGTTAAGGGTCACGGTGGCGTTCCAGTTGTTGTTCACGGAGCGCATGTATTGGTACGACTGCTCGCCGGGGTCGCTCTTTTTCTGTCTTTCGCCGAGCCAGTTGTAACGGTAGGTGGCGGTGTCTACGTTGGTCGTCGAGTTACGGTTGTAGTTGGCCGTAGCCACGATGCTGAGGCCTTTCAGGAAGAGGTTGCGCTTGGAGTATTCAACGGACGGCATCAGGGAGTGGCCGTATCGGTGCTTCTGTCCGTACACAGTCTTCTGCCTTACGCCCGTCTGTATGTCCTTGTACATGTGTGAATACGTAAAGCCGAGCATCAGGCGGTCGGCCCACGGCTTGCCTGTGAAGCCGAGCTTTGCCACCACCGCCTCGCTGTGGTACGTGTCGTTGAAGCGGCGCACGCGGTGCAGTGTCTTCGTGTCAAGGCTGTTCGTGGCGAAGTCGAACACCGGGGCGTCCACGCAGTAGTCGTTGTCCGAATAGTTTTGGAAGGCGTTTACCTCGTAGGTAAAACCGTTCTTGAACGTCTGTCCGAAGTTTACGTGCGACTTGTGCGTATTGAACGAGCCGTAAGAATACGCCGCATCGACGAACCAGCGGCGGCGTTTCTTCCCGGTGACAATGTTGATTACGCCGCCTATTGCGTCAGTGCCAAAGCCCACGGGGACGACACCTTTATATACTTCTATGCGCTCGGCGAAGTTCACCGGGATGTTGTTCAGCCCGAACGAGGAGCCTACTCCCTCCTGCGGCACACCGTCGATGAACACCTTTACGTGCTTGCCGCTGAAGCCGTCGAGCATCAGGTTCATGTCAGAGCCTACCCCGCCGCTCTCGCGCAGCTTCAGTCCGGGAGCCTTGGCGAGGGCCTCGCCGAGCGTCTTCGTCGTGTTGAGCATGTCGCGCGTGTCAACGGCCACGGCGTTGTATGCCGAGTTCTTTACGCGGCTTACGCCGCTTGACACCACCGTGACCTCGGCCAGGTGGATAGTGTCGCGCTGTGCACAAACGGGCATAGCGGCGGCTAACAGCGTAGCCAGCAGCGTTGTCTTCAATCTTTTTACCTTAAACATGATGAGTATTATGTTGTCTTTGGAATTGCGCTGCAAAGGTAGGCACACGGCCGAAAACCCGCAATCGCCAAAAGTAGGTATTTTGACGGTTGCGCGAAAGGCGGCAAATCGCGATGCAAAAGGCCGTCAATCGCACGCTAAAAGGCCACCTTTTGCAATGTAAAAGACGGCATATTGGAAAGCCGTTGATAATCAGCGTGTTAGCAAACGGCTGCCGGGCATCGGCAAAACAGCCATGCTACGCCCTGCCACACGCACCGCGCCGCACCGAAAAAGGCTGTCAAAAATATGCCCCATTCCTTCCTATCTTCCCGGAAAAATATTAATTTTGCACCGTTAAGTAGATATTTCACAGCTGCCCTATGGTACAGAAGCTCATACAGACACAGGCGCAAAAGCAGGTGCAGGCGCAGCGGCTCACGCAGCAGCAGATGCTCGTAGTGAAGCTGCTCGAGATGCCTTTGACCGAGCTTGAGCAGAGCGTCACGGCCGAACTTGACGACAACCCGGCCCTTGAAAGCCGCGGCGAGGGCGACGAACCCGTGCACGATGAGGCGCACGACGGCGGAGGCGACGACACGGCGGAGGAGGACTTTGACGCCGCTTCGGAGCGCGAGGAACGCGAGTCGGCGCTCGACGACGCCCTGGCCGGCATCGGCATGGACGACGAGATGCCCGAAGCCGTGACGCAGCAGTCGGCCGACCGCCAGACGGCTGACTACGAGGAGATGACCTACGGCGACACGGTGTCGTTCTACGACAGGCTCAAAGAGCAGATGGTTGACGTGGAGCTAACCCCCAAGCAGCGCGAAATAATGGAATACATCATCGGCTCGCTCGACGACGACGGCCTGCTGCGCAAGGACACCGGCACACTGAGTGACGAATTGGCGATATACCACAACGTCGATGCAAGCGAAAAGGAAATAGACGAAGTGCTGCACACGCTGCAGACGTTCGACCCCGCCGGCATCGGCGCGCGCGACCTGCGCGAGTGTCTCCTGCTGCAAATAAGGCGCAAGCCGGCCTCTCCGCTAAGGCAACGGATGGAGGACGTGGTGACAAAATGCTTCGACGAATTCATGAACAAGCGGTGGGACAAAATCAAGGCGCAGCTCGGCTACGACGACGATACCGCCGACAAGGTGCACGCCGAACTGCTAAGGCTCAACCCGAAGCCCGGCTCCGCCCTCGGCGAAACCGAAGGACGGGGGGCGCGCCAAATCACTCCCGACTTCATAGTTGACACCGCCGACGACGGCACCGTTACCTTCACCATCAACGGCGGCAACGTGCCCGAGCTGTACATATCGCCATCGTTCGCCTCGATGGTTGACGCTTACCGCGGCAGCAAGGGCAAGATGAACCGGCAGGAGAAGGAAGCCCTGCTCTACGCAAAGGAGAAAGTGGAGCGCGCACGCGGCTTCATCGACGCCGTGAAGCAGCGGCAGCACACCCTGTACGTCACCATGAAGGCCATCATCGACATACAGAAACGCTACTTCCAGGACGGCGACGAGAGCGACCTGAAGCCCATGATACTCAAAGACGTGGCCGAAAAGACCGGCCTCGACATATCCACCGTGTCGCGCGTAAGCAACATGAAGTACGCCCAGACACGCTGGGGCACGTTCCGCCTGCGCCACTTCTTCAGCGACAGCGTGAAGACCGACGGCGGTGAAGAGATGTCAACCCGCCGCATAAAGGCCGCCCTCAAGGATATAATAGACAAGGAAGACAAAGCCAGTCCGCTTAGCGACGACGCCATAACGGCCATGATGAAGGCCGGCGGATACCCCGTGGCGCGCCGCACAATAGCAAAGTACCGTGAACAGATGGGCATCCCCATAGCCCGGCTTAGGAAAAAATGAGAGAGAAACAGATAATCTTCGCGGCCAAGGCGCTTAGCGTAATATTCACCCCGTTCTACCTTCCGCTGGTGGGGCTGGCCGTACTGCTTACGTTCACTTACCTCAGCTTGCTGCCCTGGGCATATAAGTTGTTCCTCGTTGCGACGTTCTGGGTGTTCACCGTAGCCCTGCCGTCGCTCCTCATACGCCTGTACCGCCGCTACCAAGGGTGGTCGCTATTCCAAATTGCGAGCAAGGAACGCCGCGTAATACCTTACGTAATATCAATCGTCTCCTACCTGCTTTGCTACTACATCATGGCCGCCGCGCACGTGCCTCACTTCATGGGGAGCATCCTCATGGCCGCACTTGTAATCCAGGTGGTATGCGCCATAGTCAACCTTTTCGTCAAAGTGTCCACCCATATGGCCGCAATCGGCGGCGTGGCGGGTGCGCTCATGGCCTTCGCAGCCATCTTCGGGTTCAATCCCGTGTGGTGGCTCTGCGTTGTACTGGTGCTCGCCGGACTGGTAGGCACCAGCCGCATGATACTGCGCCAGCACTCACTTCACGAAATAACGCTCGGCTTTCTCGTAGGCACTGGTTGCGCCTTCGTGTCGGTATTGGTGCTATAAATGGGCCGGACAGGCCAAATTAGCCTAATAGGAGGATGGTCCAAATTAGCCTAATAGGCCCAATGCGCCGCGGCGTATCAGGCTCATCTGGCCCATTTGGCCTATCGAAAACAAGGCAATAATCAAAAAACAAGATATTATGACACCATTAGTAAGCATCATCATGGGCAGCACAAGCGACCTGCCCGTAATGGAAAAGGCGTGCAAGTTCCTTGACGACATGCACGTTCCGTTCGAAGTAAACGCCCTGTCTGCACACCGCACGCCCGACGCAGTGGAGCAGTTTGCCAAGCAGGCGAAGGCTCGCGGCATCAAGGTAATCATCGCCGGAGCCGGCATGGCAGCCGCACTGCCCGGCGTAATAGCAGCATCGACCACGCTGCCCGTCATCGGCGTGCCAATCAAAGGTATGCTCGACGGCCTCGACGCGATGCTAAGCATCATACAGATGCCGCCGGGAATACCCGTGGCAACGGTCGGAGTGAACGGCGCAATGAACGCCGCCATACTCGCGGTGGAGATGCTTGCCCTGGCCGACGACACCGTAGCGGCGCGCCTTGCCGACTATAAGGCCGGCCTGGGAGCGAAAATAGAGAAGGCCAACAAGGAGCTGGCCGAGGTCAAGTATGAGTATAAGACTAATTGATTGAATGAAAAATGAATAATGAGCAATGAATAATGAGCCTGCGGATTTACGGTTCTTTTTCATTGTTCATTATTCATTTTTTTCATTATTCATTGTTCTTGATTCATTTCTTTATTATTCATTGTTCATTTTTCATTATTCATTTTAGTATGATTGACTTGTTCAATTACCGCCGCCGCGCGGCTTCCGAGGTGCAGATTGGCGGCACGCCGATGGGCGGCGGGTGGCCCATACGCGTGCAGTCGATGACTACCACGCCCACCACCGACACCGAGGCGAGCGTGGCGCAGGCCGAACGCATAATCGATGCAGGCGGAGAGTACGTGCGCCTGACGACACAAGGCGTGCGCGAAGCCGAGAACCTGCGCGACATCAACGCGCGGTTGAGGGCCGACGGGTACATGACTCCGCTCGTGGCCGACGTACACTTCAACCCCCATGTGGCCGAAGTGGCCGCGTTGTACGCCGAGAAGGTGCGCATAAACCCCGGCAACTACATCGACCCGGCGCGCACATTCAAGCACCTGGAATATACCGACGAAGAGTATGCCGACGAACTGAAACGGCTCGAGGAGCGCTTTATACCTTTATTAAATATATGCAAGGAACACCACACGGCCCTGCGCATAGGCGTCAACCACGGCTCGCTGTCAGACAGGATAATGTCGCGTTACGGCGACACTCCCGAGGGAATAGTTGAGAGCTGCATGGAGTTCCTGCGCATTTGCAGGCGCGAACGCTTTGACGACGTTGTCATTTCAATCAAGGCGAGCAACACGGTTGTGATGGTGCGCTCGGTCCGCTTGCTGGTAAGCGAGATGGAACGCGAGGGCATGAGCTATCCGCTGCACCTCGGAGTGACCGAGGCCGGAGAGGGCGAAGACGGCCGGATAAAGAGCGCGGTGGGCATCGGCGCGCTGCTGGCCGACGGACTGGGCGACACCGTGCGCGTATCGCTTAGCGAGGAGCCGGAGGCCGAAATACCCGTAGCGCGCCACCTTGTAGACTACATCACGCGCCGTGCAGGCCATACGCCCATACCCGGCAGCGAGGCTCCGGGCTTCGACTGGCTGCGCCCGGAGCGGCGGAAGACGGCGCCGGTGGGCAACATCGGCGGAGAGAACGTGCCCGTTGTCATAGCGTCGATGCTCGACGGGGGCTACCCCTCGCGGCTAAGCGCGGGCGAGGACATCGTGCCCGACTACGTATATACCGGCCAGCGGCTGCCCGAAAAGCGCATCCCCGGCCAGCGTTACATCGTTGACTTCGGCGTGTACGCTGCTCTTCATGACACCAAGGACGTATATCCCATATTCCCGTACAACGCCGTTCCGCTCATAGCGCAGGTCAAGGCGGAGGTGAAGTTCCTCGTATTGCCATACGGAGTGAACACCGACGAATACATACCCTGCCTCAAGGCGCACCCCGAAGTGGTGGCGGTGAGCATGTCGAACCACAAGAACCGCCTCGGGGAGCAGCGCGCTCTGGTGCACGAGATGATGTCGGCCGGAGTGCAGAACCCCGTAGTGTTCTGCCAGATGTACAGCCACCCGCAGGAGGAGAAGGGTGACTTCCAGCTGGAGGCTGCCGCCGACATGGGCGCGCTGATGTTCGACGGACTGACGGACGGCCTCTGGCTGATGAACGACGGCACGATCGCGCCCGGCGACATAACGGCCACCGCCTTCGGCATACTCCAGGCCGCGCGCCTAAGAACGTCGAAGACGGAGTACATAAGTTGCCCCGGATGCGGCCGCACACTGTACGACCTGCGCTCAACCATAGCGCGCATCAAGGAGGCGACGGCGGGCATGAAGGGACTGAAAATAGGCATCATGGGCTGCATAGTGAACGGTCCGGGCGAGATGGCCGACGCCGACTACGGCTACGTAGGTGCAGGCCGCGGCCGCATATCGCTGTACAAGGGCAAGCAGTGCGTGGAGAAGAACGTACCCGAAGAGGAGGCCGTGGAGCGTCTGCTTAGGCTAATCAACGACGCTTCCAATTGAGAATTGAGAGTTGAGAATGGAGAATTATGATTACTTTTGACGTTTGAAAGCCGGTAGGGGTAATCATAATTCTCCATTCTCAACTCTCAATTCTCAATTACCTTGATTTTCAACTACTTACAAAAGGCCGTCTTTTAGCTTGCAAAAGGCGGCCTTTTAGCGTGCAATTCATGGCCTTTTACAATGCCAAAGGCCACCTTCCACATTTTCATTGGTAACAGGCCGCCGCGCAACAGACCGTAACGGTAAAATTAAACGGCCACATGAATTTAAGCGTTTTTTAATCGCCGGTTATCCGTTATTTTATCGGTTTTTTATCGCCAAAGCGTACTTTTGTGCTCCGTAAGCCGCCGACGGCAGCGGCGTTTCATGAAAAACAACCGATAAGTAACACTAAAAAGGAAATGAAGATAAAGACAATCATCGCGGCGGTATGCCTCTCTACGGGTATCTGTTCGCAGGCCGCCACGAAGCACGCGCGGCAGACCGCATACCCGGAATACAAAGGCCTCATCATGGCCGGCTACCAGGGATGGTTCCGCGGGCCGGAGGACGGCACCGGCCAAGGCTTCGGCCACTACGGCGTAGGCAAGGAGTTTGACGAAGACCACTGCACCATAGACGCCTGGCCCGACGTGAGCGAATACGAAAAGACATACGAGACGGCGTTCCGCCACGCCGACGGCAGTACGGCATACGTGTTCAGTTCAGCCGACAAGTCTACCGTAGACCTGCACTTCAAGTGGATGGCCGAGTACGGCTTGGACGGCGTTTTCATGCAGCGTTTCTTCGACTATACCCGTCCGTCGGGCAAAGGCGGCGCGCCGGACAAGATACTCGGCTATGCGCTTGAGGCCGCACGCAAGTATGACAGAGCCATAGCCGTGATGTACGACCTGTCCGGACTGCGTGGCGACGGCGAGGACTGCTCCTCCGTAATAGCCGACTGGAAAAGGCTGGTGGATGAGCTTCGCGTCACCAATCCCGACGGACACAACACCTACCTGCACCACCAAGGCAAGCCCGTGGTGGCAATATGGGGCGTAGGCTTCCCCGACCGGCCGTACAACATACGCGACATCGGGCTGGAGCGGCTCATCGACTTCCTCAAGAACGACCCCGACTATGGCGGCTGCGCGGTTATGCTGGGCGTGCCGACGTTCTGGCGCACGCTCGAAGCCGACTGCGTGCACGACCCTTACCTGCACACGCTCATCCGCCAGGCCGACATCGTGTTACCTTGGACCATACAGCGTTTCTCGCCACTGCTGCACAACGACATGGACCGCTACCGAGACCTCATAATAGGCGACATGCGCTGGTGCAAGGACAACGGCGTGGCCTACGTGCCAGCCGTTACGCCCGGCTTCAGCTGGCACAACCTAAGCAAGAGGGAGTTTCCGGACGACGTAAAGCCCGTAGGCAGCATCCCCCGGCAGGGCGGCCGCTTCTACTGGCAGCAGCTGTCAACGGCCATGCTCGCTGGCGCGGAGATGATATACGTAGCCATGTTTGACGAAGTAGACGAGGGTACGGCCATCTTCAAGTGCACCGACAACCCGCCCGTGAGCGGCAAGGCCAAGTTCATCGACATGGACGGCCGCCCCTCCGACCACTACCTCTGGCTCACGGGCGAGGCCGCCAGGATGCTGCGCAAGGAGGCACCGCTAAGCCTCGACATGCCAGCAAGGAACATGGCGGAGACGAAACGACACTAACCCGATAAACAATATCCAACATGAGACTTTTCAATGTTATTGCCGCAGCGTGCCTGGCAGGCTTTGCAGGCATGTGCGGTGACGCTTCGGCAAAGGTAAAGCTGCCCGCGCTGTTCTCCGACGGAATGGTGATGCAGCAGGGCGGCAAGGCTCCGATATGGGGCGAAAGCGACAAGAAGAACGGCAATGTGACGGTGAAGACATCGTGGAACGGCAAGGAATACGCCGCCACGGTGGACGCCGAAGGACGGTGGAAGACAGCCGTCGAAACCCCGGCATACGGCGGCCCTTATTATATAGAGGTAAGCGACGGCCAGACGGAGCGCATCAGCGACGTGATGATAGGCGAGGTATGGCTGTGCTCAGGGCAGTCAAACATGGACATGACAATCAACGGAGGCTACAACGACCCGGTAATAGGCGCGCTCGACGCGGTGGTGACATCGGCCGACAACGGCCTGCGCATGTTCAACGTAGGCAAGAAGATGGACTCCAAGCCGCTGGCCGACTGCACCGGGCAATGGCGTCACGCGTCGTCTGAAACGACGCCCCACTTCTCAGCGGCGGCCTACTTCTTCGCCCGCAAAATACGCCAAGTGCTCGGCGTGCCGGTGGGCATTATCCACTCCAGCTACGGCGGCTCGCGCGTAGAAGCGTGGATGAGCGCGGAGGGTGTGGCGCCATTCAAGGACATGGAGGAGGTGCAGAACGAGTGCATACTGTACAACGGCATGATGGCTCCGATAGTAGGCTACGGCATACGCGGCTGCCTATGGTACCAGGGCGAGGCCAACGTTGACTATCCCAAGCTGTACACGAAGCTGCTGCCGGCCATGGTAAAGGACTGGAGGGACAAGTGGGGACGGGGCGACTTCCCTTTCTACTACGCGCAAATAGCCCCATATAAATATGGTAGGGGCGAAGGCATAGGCCGCAACTCGGCCTACCTGCGCGAGGCGCAGACCAAGTGTCTCGACCTCATCCCCAACTCGGGCATGGCCATTCTCACCGACGTAGGCTATCCCAACACCATCCACCCGATGAAGAAAGAGCAGGTGGGCGACCGCTTCGCCTACCTTGCGCTGGGCCTTACTTACGGCATGAAGGGTTTTCCCGTCAGCGGACCGCTGTACAAGGAGATGGCCGTCAACGGCAAGGAGGTTACCGTAACGTTCAAGAACACCGGCCGCGGACTCACATCTTACCGTCAGGACATAAAGGGATTCGAGGTTGCCGGGGACGACAGAGTGTTCCATCCGGCCAATGCCAAGATTGACCGCGACGTAAAGAAGGTGGTGGTATGGAGCGACAAAGTGGAGCATCCCGTGGCCGTAAGGTTCGCCTTCAAGGACTATACCGACTGCACTCTGTTCAGCATGGCGGGCCTGCCTGCATCGTCGTTCAGGACTGACGATTGGGACGATAAATAGCCATGGCGCAACTGTTGTGCACCGGTGCGCAACGCTTTGATAATCAACTGTTTTGCAAAATGCCGCCTTTCGCACTGCGAAAGACGGCATTTTACCTTCCGATTGACGGCCTTTTGCCGCCTGAAAGACGGCCTTTTCACTTACACTTTGTCGCCGTAGCACAAGTCACCGGCGTCTCCGAAGCCCGGCACTATGTACTTGTGCTCGTTCATGCCGGGGTCGATGGCGGCGCACCACACGGTGGTCTTGTCGTCGGGGAACGTGCGTTTGACGTGCTCTATGCCGTCGGGCGAAGCTATGACGCAGGCCACATGGATGCGCTTTGGCGTGCCGCGGGTGAGGAAAGCCTTGTAGCCCAGCTCCATGGAGCCGCCCGTTGCCAGCATCGGGTCAACTATAATGAGCGTCTTGCCCTCGACGCTCGGCGTGGCAAGATACTCAACGTGTATGCCCACCTGCGTGTGTTCGTTGTCCGTGTACTCGCGGTATGCGCTCACGAAGGCGTTGCCAGCGTGGTCGAACACGTTGAGGAAGCCCGCGTGGAAGGGCAGTCCGGCGCGGAAGATGGTAGCCAGCACCACCCTGTCGGCAGGCACATTGACGCGCGCCGTGCCGAGAGGCGTCTCGACGTCGCGCGTCTCATAATCAAGCGTCTTGCTTATTTCGTAGGCCATCATCTCGCCTATGCGCATGATGTTGTTACGGAAGAGCAGGCGGTTCTGCTGGTAGTCCTTGTCCCTCACCTCGGCCATGTACTGCCCGATGATGGAGTTCTCTTTGCTAAGGTCTATTATCTGCATGGGTATTTATACTACTGCTTTATTATCTGCAAAAGTAAAAATATTTCCCGTCTTTTGCAAAGTGTAAGTTGCAAAAGCAGTTCATGGTGTTTAATTTTTCAATACTTTAACCTAAAAACGTTTTAAGGCGGTAATTTTTACACTATCAGCCGATTGCACAATGCCGATTTTTTACTAAATTTGCAGGCGATTTAAGAAACACGGTTCAGGAACAAATATTCACTTTCTAATATTTCATTAAAATGGCAAAGTTTGATAAGTCAGTTTTAGAGAAGTACGGTATCACAGGCACGACCGAAGTTCTTTACAATCCTTCTTACGAGACATTGTTCGAGGAAGAGACAAAGAGCGACCTCACAGGTTTTGACAAAGGCCAGGTGACCGAGCTTGGCGCGGTCAACGTTATGACAGGTGTTTACACCGGACGTTCGCCCAAGGACAAGTTCATCGTAATGGACGAGACATCAAAGGACACCGTATGGTGGACTTCAGAGGAATATAAGAACGACAACAAGCCCGCTTCAAAGGAGGCTTGGGCAGCCGTTAAGGAAATAGCGCAGAAGGAACTCTCCGGCAAGAAGCTTTACGTCATCGACGGCTTCTGCGGCGCCAACAAGGACACACGCATGGCAGTGCGCTTCATCATGGAAGTAGCATGGCAGGCACACTTCGTAAAGAACATGTTTATCCGTCCTACGGAAGAGGAGCTGGAGAGCTTCGAGCCTGACTTCGTTGTTTACAACGCGTCAAAGGCAAAGGTTGAGAACTGGAAGGAACTGGGCCTCAACTCTGAGACAGCGGTAGTGTTCAACGTTACTTCAAAGGAGCAGGTTATCATCAATACATGGTACGGCGGCGAGATGAAGAAGGGCATGTTCTCAATGATGAACTACTTTTTGCCTCTCAAGGGCATCGCTTCAATGCACTGCTCTGCAAACTGCGACATGAACGGCGAGAACACTGCTATCTTCTTCGGCCTGTCAGGCACCGGCAAGACAACCCTGTCTACCGACCCGAAGCGTCTCCTCATCGGCGACGACGAGCACGGATGGGACGACAACGGCGTGTTCAACTTCGAGGGCGGATGCTACGCTAAGGTCATCAACCTCGACAAGGAGAGCGAGCCCGACATCTACAACGCCATCAAGCGCGACGCCCTCTTGGAGAACGTTACTGTTGCCGCTGACGGAAAAATCGACTTCAACGACAAGAGCACAACCGAGAACACCCGCGTGTCTTACCCGATTTACCACATCAACAACATCGTTAAGCCCATCAGCCACGCACCCGCTGCAAAGCAGGTTATCTTCCTGTCGGCTGACGCGTTCGGAGTGCTTCCTCCCGTGTCAATCCTCGACCCGGAGCAGACAAAATACTACTTCCTCTCCGGCTTCACGGCTAAGCTCGCAGGTACAGAGCGCGGCATAACCGAGCCCACTCCTACCTTCTCGGCTTGCTTCGGCCAGGCATTCCTCGAGCTGCATCCTACAAAGTACGCTGAGGAGCTGGTTAAGAAGATGGAGAAGAGCGGCGCAAAGGCTTACCTGGTGAACACAGGCTGGAACGGAACAGGCAAGCGTATCTCTATCCGCGACACACGCGGCATCATTGACGCTATCCTGAACCACTCTATCGACGCTGCTCCTACGAAGACAATTCCTTACTTCAACTTTGTTGTTCCGACACAGCTCGAAGGCGTAGACCCGAACATCCTCGACCCGCGCGACACTTACGCTGACGCAGCACAGTGGGAAGAGAAGGCGAAGGACCTCGCAGGACGCTTCATCAAGAACTTCAAGAAGTATGAGAGCAACGAGGCCGGCAAGGCTCTCGTAGCAGCAGGCCCGAAGCTCTAATAAGGCTTTTGAAAGGTTAATCAGATTATAATAAGGTAAGCCCTTGCTCCTGACAACCGGAGCAAGGGCTTTCTTTTATGCCCGATTGTATGCTCCACCGATGAAATGAAAAAGCATTTAAAAATTCCTTTTATGTATATAAAAAAGACCAAATTCCGGCCATTTTAAATAATAAAGGTAGCAAAAGGCGTTCTATTTAAGGAATTCTGATTAAATTTGCAGCTAAAAATAAATAATATAGAAAGAATGAGAAGGATTATCAGGCCTTTCGCCGTCCTTTTCTCGGTGATGCTGTTGATGGCATCATGCCTGGAAAGTGACGATTACAGCGATTATGTTTATTACAGCGACACTGCGATAACGTCGTTCTCATTGTCGACAATCAACAGGTACATGGTTACCAAGTCAACGACCGAGAAAGACGAGGACGGGAATCCGGCAGACAGCATATATGTGGAAAACGTGGATGAAAGCGCCTACGATTTTTATATAGACCAGCAGAAGAAGAAAATATACAACCCGGATTCTCTTCCTACGGGATGCGACACGACGCATGTAGTATGCGCGATAAACAGCAAGAATGGAGGTGTCATAGTCTTGGGATATGAAAATGCCGAAGGCGAAGACTCTTTGGCTGTTTATAGCAGCAATGATTCGATAGACTTCTCGAAACTGAAGGATTTGAGGGTCTATGCCAATGATGGCATGAGTTATCGTTCTTATGAAGTCAGCCTGAATGTTCATAAGGAAGAGGGAGATACTGTAAACTGGCAGTACATGGGAAAAAACAGCGCGTTCATCAACATGTCTGGCATGAGGGTTGTAGTTGTCAAAAAATACAAAGACAAAGACAAAAAAGAGAGCAAAGACTCTTTGTTCGTATTTGGAGCAACGGGCAGCAACACGTCAGTGTGGGCTATGCCCGTGGACGGAACTGACTGGTTGGAGAAGCAACCGTTGGGCGATAACAATGCCTACAAAAGCATCATTGTCAAGGATGGCTGTTTATACACGCTATCCAACGGTAAAGTTGTCTGCTCGGCTTACGGCACAAAATGGAATAATATCATATCGGCTACGGACATAAATCAATCGGCTACGGACATAAATCAAATTGTAGCCGCAGGCAGGGACAGTCTGTATGCGACAACTGAAGATGATAAAATAATGTGGTGGTGGCACGGACATGAGTGGACAGCTGACGCCATGTCAAACGACGTAATATTGCCATCTGAAAATATAAGCTACGCCATTCTGCCACTTGCCACCAACGCCGATGCAGAACGCATCGTAATGATAGGAAACCCTGAAGAGTCAAAAAATGACTCCGTAGCCACAGTGTTGGGCAAGATAGAAGAATATTCCGAAAACCCACGCAACCATTCGTGGACAATGTACAGCGAGGACAACGGCTACCGTCTGCCGCGACTGTCAAACCTATGCGTGGTGGTTTACGACGGCAAGCTCTTAGCCCTTGGCGGACGCGGACTTGGGCAGAGCAAGGCAAAGGCATTCTCGACGTTCTACATCAGCGAGGACAACGGTATAACGTGGCACGCCACTGACAAGATATACCTGCCTGCTGACTTTAACAACGGAGACAAAGACGTGTTCGCCATGACTGTTGACGACGACAACTACATATGGGTTGTGTGCGGAGGTACGGGCGAAGTATGGCGCGGAAGGCTCAACAGGCTCGGCTGGAAAGAAGAGCAGACCTCGTTCACCGAATAACAGGAATTAAGGAGTTACTGTACATAAGCAATGAACAAAGTCCTGCTCTTGACCCTTTTACTACTTGCCCCGCTTGCCGCAAACGCGCAAGACGAGTACGAGTATAAGATGGAAATAGGCGTGGGAGCAGGCGTGGTAAGCTATCAGGGAGACTTCAACGGCAGCATAGTGAAGAACATGCAGCCGTCGGCTTCGCTGATAGTGAGGCGTGTGTTCAATCCGTATATGGGCGTGAAGCTCGATTTCTCATACGGCAAGCTAAAAGGAAGTTCGGCCGATGTAAAAACATGGTACCCTGAATTGCACGACAACCCTGTGGAGTTCAGCAACACGATGATGGACCTCGGGCTTACGTTCGAGTACAACTTCTGGCCATACGGTACAGGTCGCGAATACAGAGGAGCCAAGAGGCTTACCCCGTTTGTGTTCATGGGCATTGGCGCAACATACGCCGATGCAGGAGATGAAAGCGTGTTCACGGCCAATGTCCCGGTGGGAGTCGGCGTGAAATACAAGATAGGCAGGAGGCTAAACCTCGGCTTGGAATGGGCGATGCACTTCTCTCTCAGCGACAAACTGGACGGAGTGGAAGACCCTTACGGCATCGAAAGCGCAGGCTTGTTCAAGAACACTGACTGCTACTCGATGCTGAAACTTACATTGACTTACAGCTTCATGCCAAAATGCAAAATATGCAACAAGGATGACTGAAACGACAATAGACATGAAACGCATACCGCGCCACATCGCCATAATAATGGACGGCAACGGCCGCTGGGCGACGGAACGCGGCAAGGAACGCAGCTACGGCCATCAGGCCGGAGTTGACTCGGTGCGCAGGATTACGTCAGAATGTACAAGGCTGGGGGTGGAATACCTTACTTTATATACGTTCTCGACCGAAAACTGGAACCGGCCGGCCGACGAGGTGGCCGCCTTGATGGGACTTGTATTAACGTCTCTCGAGGACGAGATTTTCATGAAGAACAATGTGCGTTTCCGCGTAATAGGCGACATGGGCAGGCTTCCGGCCGAAGTGCAGGCCAAGTTGCAGGAAACCATGGAGCACACAAAGGGCAACACGGCCATGACTATGGTCGTGGCATTAAGCTATTCGTCAAAGTGGGAAATCACCAATGCGGTGAAAAGCATTGCTTCCGATGTGGCATCAGGAAAGCTGGACATTGACGAGATAAGCGAAGACACGGTAAGCACACACCTGCAAACTAACTTCATGCCCGACCCTGACCTGCTCATCCGTACCGGCGGAGAGGTGCGCATCTCCAATTACCTGCTTTGGCAGATAGCATATTCCGAACTTTACTTTTGCGACACATATTGGCCTGACTTTGACGAAACTTGCCTGCATAAAGCGATTGCAAGTTACCAAAGCAGGCAGCGGCGCTTCGGCAAAACAGAAGCACAAGTGGAAAACAATGATTAATTCAAGACAACAGACAGACAAGATGGACAGAATCAAGGGATTTATCATGCTGCTCGTCACGCTGGTATTTTGTACCGGTGTGTCGGCGCAGGAGAAAATAGTCAATCCTGACATATCATACGCCGGAATACCACGCTCGGGAGTAATCGGCGGCATCGCCGTTTCCGGAGTGGAAGGTTATGAGGACTACATGCTTACGGGCATATCCGGATTATCGATAGGACAAGCGATACAGGTGCCCGGTTCCGACCTTACCGACGCCGTGAAGCGTTACTGGCGGCATGGTCTGTTCTCCAAGGCGCAGGTGGCTGTTGACTCTATCGTAGGCGAAAAAATCTACCTTCACTTCTATCTGGCTTTGCGTCCACGTGTTTCAACAATCAATTATGTCGGTGTAAAGAAGTCGGAAAGGGAGGATTTGGAGAGCAAACTCGGCCTTCTTAAGGGCAGCCAGATAACCCCCAACATGATTGACCGCGCCAAGCTGTTGGCCAAGAATTACTTTGAGGACAAGGGTTATAAGAATGCCGACATCAACATAATGCAGCGCGAGGACGTCGTTAACAAGAACCAGGTCATCCTTGACGTCATCATCGACAAGAAAGAGAAGATGAAGGTGCGCCAAATCATCATCGAAGGCAACAAGAACCTTAGCGACTCGAAAATCAAGGGAGGGCTTTTCAAGAAAGGCGCTTTCAAGAAAATACACGAGGCCGGCAAGCTGTCGTCATTCCTCAAGTCAAAGAAATACACGCCTGAACGTTATGAGGAGGACAAGAAGAACCTCATAGACAAGTACAACGAGCTGGGTTACCGCGATGCAGTTATTGTACGTGACAGCGTGTGGAACGTCGATGACAAGCACGTAAACATATTCATAGAAGTAGACGAGGGAAAGAAATACTACATCCGCAACATTACGTGGGTGGGCAATACGGTGTTCTCAAGCGACTATCTCGGCCGCCTGCTCGGAATGCAGAAGGGCGACGTGTACAACCAGAAGTACATGAACAAGCGCCTGTCGGAAGACGAGGATGCCGTAGGCAACCAGTATTGGAACAGCGGTTACCTGTTCTACAACCTGCAACCTACCGAGGTCAACATCGTCGGCGACTCCATAGACCTTGAGATGCGAATAATGGAGGGGACGCAGGCCCATATCAGCCATGTGCGCATAAGCGGCAACACGAGGCTGTATGAGAACGTCGTGCGCCGCGAGCTCAGGACGAAGCCGGGCGACCTCTTCTCGAAGGAAGCCTTGGAGCGTTCGGCGCGTGAAATCGCTTCAATGGGTCACTTCGACCCAGAACAGGTAGCTCCAGACGTGCAGCCTAACTACGAGGAAGGAACGGTTGACATCAACTGGCCGCTCGTGCAGAAGTCGAACGACCAAATCGAGTTCTCGCTCGGTTGGGGACAGACGGGCGTTATAGCGCGCATCGGCTTGAAGCTCAACAACTTCTCAATGGCCAACCTGTTCAACAAGAACAAGGAACACCGCGGCATCCTGCCTGTAGGTGACGGTGAGGTGCTGTCCATCGGAGCGCAGACCAACGGTACATACTACCAGTCGTACAACGCGTCTTACTCAACCAACTGGTTCGGCGGCAAGCGTCCTATCCAGTTCACCGTAGGAGCATACTTTTCCAAACAGACCGACGTGTCAAGCAACTACTACAACTACGGGTACATGAACAATTATTATAACTACCTCTACGGCTATGGCAACAGCTGGAGCAACAGTTATGAAAACTATTATGACCCTGACAAGTATGTACAGTTGTTCGGAGTCTCGGTAGGCTGGGGCAAGCGTCTGCGTTGGCCTGACGACTACTTCCAGCTGTCCGTCGAGCTGGCTTATCAGCGTTATATGCTCAAGAACTGGCAGTATTTCATCATACGTAACGGTAACTGCAACAACCTCAACCTCGGCATAACGCTCTCGCGTGTGTCTACAGACAACCAGCTGTTCCCACGCCGTGGCTCGGAGTTCATGACATCTATCACCATCACCCCGCCTTGGTCGCTTTGGGACGGTAAGGATTACAAGGGACTTACAGACATATACAACGCCGAGGCTGCCAACGGCAACTATTATTCAGAGCGCGCAACGGCCGCACAGAAGGAGAAATACAGCTGGATTGAATACTACAAGTGGAAGTTCCGTTCAAAGACATATACCGCACTGACTAACGGTGCCAAGTGTTTCGTGCTGATGACGCGCGTAGAGTTCGGTATACTCGGTTCTTATAACAAATACAAGAAGTCGCCGTTCGAGACATACTACATGGGTGGCGACGGCATGAGCGGATACTCTACCGGTTACGCCGAGGAAACCATCGGACTGCGCGGTTACGACAACGGTAGCCTTACCCCTTACGGTTATGAGGGTTATGCTTACGACCGCTTCACACTCGAGTTGCGCTATCCGTTCCTGCTTGGCAACACAACCATTTACGGCCTTGGCTTCCTCGAGGCGGGTAACGCATGGAACGACCCCAAGAAGTTCAACCCGTTCGACATGAAGCGTTCCGCCGGTCTGGGCGTGCGCATCTTCCTCCCGATGGTCGGCCTCATGGGTATCGACTGGGCTTACGGTTTCGACACCGTGTTCGGCCAAAAGGGCGGCAGCCAGTTCCACTTCATCCTCGGACAGGAATTCTAAGGAGTGAAGAGTTAAGAATTAGGAGTTAAGAAAACATGCTTATACCGCAGGTCTCCCAGTTCTCGCAGGACTCCCAGACACACAATAAATATTAAAGAAAGGAGAACTTATAATGAGAAGAATATTGTTTGCGGCAATGTTCGCCATTGTGGCTGTGGCCGCCAATGCGCAGAAGTTCGCGCTTATCGACATGGAGTATATACTGAAGAACATACCGGCTTACGAGCGTGCCGACGAGCAACTTAACCAGGTTGCAAAGAAGTGGCAGGCTGAGGTTGACGCGCTCAACACCGAAGCTTCTACCATGTACAAGAACTATCAGAACGAAGTAGTGTTCTTATCGCAGGAGCAGAAGCAGGCGCGCCAACAGGAAATCAACGACAAGGAGAAACAGGCGGCCGAGCTTAAGCGCAAGTATTTCGGTCCTGACGGCGAACTTTTCAAAAAGCGCACCAGCCTAATGACGCCAATACAGGAGGAGATTTACAACGCCGTGAAGGACATCTGCGACCTGCGTGGCTATTCTCTTGTGCTCGACCGCGCGTCAGACACGGGCATCATCTTCGCCTCACCGCGCATCGACATCAGCAACGAAGTGTTGTCAAAATTAGGCTATTCAGACTAAAAACGGCATCTTTCGTCTGTTAAATGGTTGTGTTGTATAAGATTTTCATATATTTGCACCAAGAATAAAAACAAAAAATAGAGATTAAACAGAAATGAAAAAATTAGTTTTAATGTTACTCATGTGCGTGCCTTTCGCGGCATTCGCACAGACAGCTCCGAAGTTCGGACACGTTAACGCACAGGCAATAATGCAGGAGCTTCCCGAGTTCATCAAGGCCCGCGGCGAGCTTGAAGCACAGTCAAAGCAGTATGAGAACGACATGAAAGCCATGCAGGACGAAATCCAGCGCAAGGGAGACGAGTACGAAAAGAACCAAAGCACAATGAACGCTACGGCGAAAGCCGAGGCCGAGGCAGCCCTCAACCAGCTCATGCAGAAGTACCAGCAGGCCTACCAGGACAACCAGCAGGCTCTTCAGAAGGCCCAGCAGGAGAAGATGCAGCCCATCATGGACAAGGTCATCACTGCCATCAGGAACGTGGGCAAGAACGGCGGATATGTTTACATCATGGACGTATCAAGCGGAATACCTTACATCAGCGACACGTTGAGCAAGGACGTAACCGCCGACGTGAAGGCTGAAATGAACAAGATAAAGTAAAGCGCCATCCTGGCGGATAATCAACGGGCAGACAAGTGACAAGGATATTTGCCTTGTCTGCTTGTCTGCCCGTTGATTGCTTTTATTTACATAGTGCCCCTAACCGTTTCAGGGGTGTTGGCATAACCCATAAAAAAACGTTTACCATGCGTAAGACTGTTTTCCTGATTATCCTTACGCTGCTGCCATTGGCGGCCGCCGCACAGATGAAGTTCGGGTATTTAAGCTATTCGGAGGCTATCAAGGCCATGCCCGACTATGCCGTGATGCAGAAAAACCTGGAATCGCTCAGGGCGCAATATGCAGACGAAACAAAACGCTCGGAAGAGGAATTTAACGAGAAATACCAATATTTCCTTGAAGGCCAGAAAGAACTTGCCACACCGATACTGCGCAAGCGGCAGGCCGAATTGCAAGAACTTCTTGAAAAAGGAGTGGCTTTCAAGGCGGAGGCCGACCGGCTGCTCAAGCAGGCTGAGGCCGACATGTACGCGCCGCTTAAAAGCAAACTCGCCTCATTGCTGCAACGCATAGGCACCGAGCGTGGCTACGCTTTCATCCTGAACACCGACGGCGACGCCCTGCCGTTCGTCAATCCTGCCTGTGGTGAGAACATTACGGCGGAAGTCATTGACTATTTAATTCATAATTCATAATTCACAATTAGCTTGACGCTGACCTTCGGTTCATAATCAGGCTACGCCAAGTGAATTAAGAATTAAGAACTAAGAATTAAGAATTAAGAGTTCACCGCAAGGCAATTATGAATTGTGAATTATGAATTGTGAATTAGAAAAAGGCCCTATCGGAGTATTCGACTCCGGCTATGGCGGACTCACCATCCTTCACCAGATGCGCAGCGTGCTGCCGCAGTACGACTACCTGTACCTTGGCGACAACGCGCGTGCGCCTTACGGGCCGCGCTCGTTCGACGTGGTGTACCAGTTCACGCGCGAAGCCGTGATAAAGCTCTTTTCCATGGGCTGCCATCTCGTCATCCTGGCCTGCAACACGGCGTCGGCCAAGGCTCTGCGCACCATCCAGCAGAACGACCTGCCGCAGCTTGACCCCGACCGCCGCGTGCTCGGCGTTATCCGTCCCACGGCAGAATGTATAGGCAACATCACGCGGACACGCCACGTAGGCGTGCTCGCCACCGAGGGAACAATCAAGAGCGAGAGCTACGTGCTCGAAATAAACAAGCTCTGGCCCGACATAAAGGTTACCGGAGTGGCCTGCCCGTTGTGGGTGCCGCTCATTGAGAACAACGAGTACGACACGCCCGGCGCCGACTATTTCGTAAAAAAGCGCATAGACACCCTCATGTTCCGCGACCCCGAGATTGACTCCGTCATACTCGGATGCACTCACTATCCGCTGCTGCTCGACAAAATCCTGAAATATACGCCGCGCGGAGTGCGCATCATACCGCAGGGCGAATACGTGGCGGCCAGCCTTAAGTCGTACCTTGCGCGCCATCCCGAGATGGATGCCGCGTGCACAAAGCACGCCGCGTGCCATTATCTTACTACCGAGAACAAGGACAAGTTCCGCGAGTCGGCTCGCCTCTTCCTTCATGAGGATGTCGATGTGGAGACCATCACCTTAGGCTAAGCAGCCAAGCGGAAGCTTGCCTGCAATGGAGCAATACATTGGCACATGCCATGCAAAAGGCCGTATTCCGCAATATGGAATACGGCCTTTTGCATGGTTGAACGTTATCTCCTGTGTGAGTTCGGCATAAGGAATAACCCTTCAAACAATGGTACAGCTACTTGTTTTTTCGGTCCGAACAGTCAGTTGGTAATTGTCATTCCGCGCTCCGACGCGGAATCCAGTGTAAACAATCTGTTTTTCCATGTTTGCGTAATGGATTCCGCGTCGGAGCGCGGAATGACAAATACCAACCGACAGCTTGAAGTTGGATGATTGCCGATGCATCTTACACCGAACCCACGTTATCTCCTGTGTGCGGGCCTGCGTCTTCCGGCCTTCTTGCCGAGGCGGCCCATCATGCTTTTCTCAAGCGAGTAGACACGCTGGATTTGCTTGGGTGTAAGGAATTCGCTGTACTCCTTGTAATACTTCTTCCTTATGTCGAGCAGTTTCTGGCTGCGTTCGAAGCGGCTTTCTATGGCTTCTTCCGTCTCGGTGTCGGTCTTTGCCGCGCCCCTAACGCCCTTTTTCAGCGGCGCGAGCGTCCATATTTCCTTCTGGCAGCGGCTGTATGTGTCAACGAATTTTGCGGTGGTCTCGTCGTCGAAGGCCAGCTGCTGCGCTATGTGGCGCGCCTGCACTTCGGCCAGCTGCTCGCGCGACATACGTTGCTTGTCACTTTTCTGTGCGTAGGCTGTTCCGCAGAACGCCGCCATAATGACGGTAAGGAACAGCGCTTTGATGATGCTTCTTGTTTTCATAATCCGTATAATTTATTGGTTGATGAATATGTCTTCGCTGTATATTTCGAGCATATATGCCTGGTCTTCGCTGTTAAGGTTGGCAAAGGCCTGCTCCACGCTCTCCATCGTGTAGGCAGGGCCGGGCTCGTGGTGTCCGTTCAGCACAAGCGGCAAAGCTATTACTGCGGCCACGGAGGCCGCCGCGGCCATCATGATGTGCCGCATCAGGGCCTTGCGCCTCGGGGCGGCGGCAGGCTTGGCGGCTATGCCGCTGCGCACGCTGCGTTCCAGTTCGTCGAAGAATCCGTCGGGAACGGTGTATGGCATACGCTTGCCTATCTTGTCGAAATCAAATCGGTTGTCCATCTTTTTCAGTCGTTTTTGTTCATGTATTCTATTATTTTCTCCTTCGCCACGTGGTAGTTGGCCTTTGCCGCGGCGGCCGTAGAGTCGGTTATCCGGGCTATCTCGTCATATGTCAGTTCGTCGTAGTAACGCAGGTTGAATGCCAGCTGCTGCTTCGTCGGCAGCGACAGGATTACCCTTTGCAACCTGACGGCCTCCAGGTCGGAGTAGTCCACGTAGCCGTCGGCCGCTATGGCCTTGGCTGCCGGGGCTTCGGTGTCAAGCCCCGTGTGCTGTCCGTTGCGGCGTGAGAGCAGGCGCAGTGCCTCGTTCGTGGCTATGCGGTACACCCATGATGTGAAAGAGCTGTCGCCGCGGAACCCGTCTATCGAGCGGAACACCCGTACAAAGGTCTCCTGCGTGGCATCCTGCGCGTCGGCGTGAGCCGTCACCAGTCGGCGTATGTGCCAGTACACAGGCTCCTTGTACTTGTCCATCAGCAGCCGGAAGCCGCGTTCAGGGTCGGCCTTCACCGTGGATAATATGTCGTTGTCGCTTGTAGTCATTCTTTGTCTTGCGTTTTATCCGGCTTGTTTTTAGCGGACGTTCTGTATTGATGACCCCGTGCCGGGCGTAAAGTAAAATCGCCGATGTGTTATTTTTCATTAACGTCTGCCTGGCGCGTTGTTGCCGGTGCGTTTCCCGATGTTTGTCCGCCGTTTTGCGGAAGGCGGCCTTTGAGCCTGCAAAAGGTGGCCTTTGGCAACGTAAAAGGCGGCCTTTTGGAAGACGAAAGACGGCCTTTCGCAACGCTGTCTGCAAGTGGTTGTCAATCAATATGTTACGCGCTGGCCTTCGACGGGCGCAAAAATACGATGCCGACAGGCCGTAAATCCGATATTTTTCAGTAATTTTGCACCGCATATCAGGCCCATCCGGCCCATTAGTCTTATTATAACCGATTATGGAAGAGAAGAAGAATTATAAGCGCACCACCGTCACCGCCGCGCTGCCTTACGCCAACGGCGGCGTGCACATAGGCCACCTGGCCGGTGTGTATGTGCCGGCGGACATCTACGTGCGCTACCTTAGGTTGAAGAAACAAGACGTTAAGTTCATCTGCGGAAGCGACGAGCACGGCGTGCCCATTACCATCCGCGCCAAGAAGGAGGGCATAACGCCGCAGCAGGTGGTTGACCGCTACCACGCGATGATAAAGAAGAGCTTTGCCGACTTCGGCATATCGTTCGACATCTACAGCCGCACCACGTCAGAGACGCACTCGCGTGTGGCTTCGGAGTTCTTTAAGAAGCTATACGACGAGGGCAAGCTGGTGGAGAAAACGTCGATGCAGTATTACGACGAGGAGGCAAAGCAGTTCCTCGCCGACCGCTACATCACGGGCGAGTGCCCCCACTGCCACAACCCGAAGGCCTACGGCGACCAGTGCGAGAAGTGCGGCTCTGACCTCGACCCGACGGAACTCATCAACCCCGTGAGCGCCATAAGCGGCTCGAAGCCCGTGCTCAAGGAGACGAAAAACTGGTATCTGCCCCTCAATGAGTACCAAAACTGGCTCAAGGAATGGATACTCGAAGGCCACAAGGAGTGGCGCCCCAACGTGTACGGGCAGTGCAAGTCGTGGCTCGACCTCGACCTGCAGCCCCGCGCAATGACGCGCGACCTCGACTGGGGAATACCCGTACCCGTAGAAGGAGCCGAGGGAAAGGTGCTCTACGTGTGGTTCGACGCGCCGATAGGCTATATCTCAAACACGCAGGAACTGCTGCCCGACACGTGGAAAACGTGGTGGAAAGACCCTGAGACGCGCCTCGTCCACTTTATCGGCAAGGACAACATCGTGTTCCACTGCATCATCTTCCCCGCCATGCTCAAGGCCCACGGAGGCTACATCTTGCCCGACAACGTGCCTGCAAACGAGTTCCTTAACCTTGAGAACGACAAAATCTCGACCTCGCGCAACTGGGCCGTTTGGCTGCACGAGTACCTTGAAGAGCTGCCCGGCAAGCAGGACGTGCTGCGCTACGTGCTCACGGCCAACGCCCCGGAGACCAAGGACAACAACTTTACTTGGAAAGACTTTCAAGAAAGAAACAACAGCGAGCTGGTGGGCATATACGGCAACTTCGTCAACCGTGCGCTGCAACTGACAAAGAAATACTGGGACGGCGTAGTGCCCGCCTGCGGCGAATTGCAGGACATCGACCGCCAGACCATAGCCGAGTTCCACGACGTAAAGGCCAACGTGGAGCGCCTGCTTGACGGCTTTAAGTTCCGTGAAGCGTTGAAGGAGGCCATGAACCTCGCGCGCATCGGCAACAAGTACATAGCCGACTGCGAGCCGTGGAAGGTGGCAAAGACCGACATGTCGCGCGTAGAAACCATCCTCAACATATCGCTCCAGCTCGTAGCCAACCTGGCAATAGCCTTCGAGCCGTTCCTGCCTTTCAGCAGCGCACGCCTCAGGAAGATGCTCAACATCGACTCGTTCGACTGGAACCAGCTCGGCTCCACCAACCTCTTGCAGCCCGGACACCAGTTGGCCGCGCCCGAATTGCTTTTCGAGAAAATCGAGGACGACGTCATCCAGTACCAGCTCGACAAGCTCGAGGCTACCAAGAAGGCCAACGCCGAGGCGCAGTACAAGGCCAAGGACATCAAGCAGACGATAGCTTTCGACGACTTCGAGAAAATCGACATACGTGTAGGTCTTATCAAGGCGTGTGAGAAAGTGAAGAAGGCCGACAAGCTGTTGAAGTTCACCATCGACGACGGCAGCGGCCAGGACCGCACCATAGTGTCGGGCATCGCCAAGTATTACAAGCCCGAAGAGCTTGTAGGCCGCCGCGTATGCTTCGTCGCCAACCTCGCTCCGCGCACCCTGAAGGGCATCGAGAGCCAAGGCATGATACTCTCGGCCGAGGACTTTGACGGACAGCTTAGCGTCATAACAACATCCACCGACGTGAAGCCCGGCAGCCAGGTGTGCTGAAAAGTTTGGTGAAGTAATAAGGAGGTAAGGAGAGAAGGAGTAAGTAGATTTGCGTTATTTGTTTTCAATTAAACGATAACGATGCAAATCTCCTTACTCCTTTACTTCTTTTCTCCTTACTACTTAATTCTAAATTTAACATTATTTGTCCGCTTTTGTTTATTTGGATAAACAAAAATACGTTATTTTTGTAAAGCCCTATAAACATTCATCGCATGGAAAAACTGTTTGAGACATTCCTTCGCAAGTTGGCCGCCGTAAACACAGAGTTTGTCAGAAGCATTGACGGCAGGATAGAGTGGGATGCAAGGCTGATAGGTCTGCGTGGTGCACGCGGCGTAGGCAAGACCACGTTGCTGCTCCAGCATATCAAGCAGAACAACGCTTTGGACGGCTCAGTGCTTTATGTCAGCCTTGACAATATTTGGTTTAGCGAACACAAGCTGTATGATTTGGCTGACAATTTCTACAAGCATGGCGGCAAGACTCTTTATCTTGACGAAATTCATAGGTATCCGGATTGGTCGCGTGAACTGAAAAACATTTACGACGATTTTCCCGAGTTGCATATTGTTTTCACAGGTTCGTCGCTGCTTGAAATACTTAACGCCCGGGCCGACCTTAGCCGCCGGGCCGTAGTTTATGACATGCAGGGGCTGTCGTTCCGTGAGTATCTGAACATCAGCAGGCACGTCTGCCTGCCCGTTACGAGTCTTGATGACATATTGGAGAAGCATGTGCAGATAGCCATGGACATGGTTTCATCCGTCAGGCCGTTGCAGTTTTTCGGCGAATATCTTAGGTCTGGCTATTATCCTTATTACCAAGAGCAGCCATTGTTGTATTATTCGCGCATAAACGAGGTTGTCAATCTCATCATTGACATAGAGATGCCGCAGCTCAGGAGTGTTGACATTGCAAATGTGAACAAAGTCAAGAAATTGTTGTTTGCCGTTGCGGAGTCTGCCCCTTTCACGCCTAACATAAACAAGTTGAGCGAGAGAATAGGCATATCACGTGTCTCTTTGTTGCAGTATCTGAAGGCTCTTGAGGACAGTGGGCTTACCATCAATATGGCGAAAGACGCGAAAGGGATTAACCGTTTGCAAAAACCCGACAAGCTGTATCTTGAAAACACCAATCTGATGTATGCCATTGCGCCGGGCGTTCCCAACATAGGTTGCGTTCGTGAGACGTTTTTCGCCAACCAGTTGAAGGATAGTCATAACGTATGTGTGTCGCATCAGAGCGATTTTTTGGTAGATGGCAAGCATACGTTCGAGATAGGCGGCCACTCGAAAGGGTATCAGCAAATAGATGGTTTGCCTGATGCCTATGTCGTGGCAGACGACATAGAGACAGGCATAGGCAACAAAATTCCACTTTGGTTGTTCGGCTTTTTATATTGAAATGTAGTAAAGGAGTAAGGAGTAAAGGAGAGAAGGAGTAAGTAGATTTGCGTTATTTGTTTTCAATTAAACGATAACGATGCAAATCTACTTACTCCTTCTCTCCTTTACTCCTTACTACTTCTATACCAAGTATTTACTCCATACTTTCCATTCCGCCGTCTTCGCCGCCCATGTTGGCACTGTTGTTCACCTTCTTCTTTGGAGCCTTGGCCTTCATGTTGCCGAAGCTGTACGTGAGGGTCATGTTCAGCGTGCGGCCGCTTCCCCAGTTTTTCTGGTGGCGGGTGAAGGTGTCCGAGCTGGTAAAGTTCTCGAATTTGCGGGTGTTGAGTATGTCGCGGCAGTTGAGGGCGAGCGTCAGTTTGCGGTCGAGGAACGTCTTGCGCACGCCGAAGTTCATGCTGAAGTTGGCCTTGCGGTAGCCCTGCGTGATTACCTGACGTGCTCGGTAGCGGCCCGTAAGCTGTACGGATATGTCGTAAGGCAGCATGAGCGACGCCTGCATACGCGCGTTCCAGGTGAAGTTGTCGTCGCCTTCGCCGGTGATGGTCTGCCCGTCAATGTCGTATTTGAAGCCGTTAAGCTTGTAGTAGTAGGCGTTGGCCGTGGTGGTGAGGTTGAGTATTTTGAAGAGCTGGTTCTTCATTACGAGCTCGAGGCCGGTGCTTAGGCTGCTTGCCACGTTCATGTACGTGGAGTACATCTGGTTGTCGCTGGTGCTCTGATAGTTGATGCGCTGTATCACGTCGTCGGTCGGACGGTAGTACGCGCTGACGAGAACGGAGTTTGCATCCCATTTCTTCAGGTAGTTCAGCGAGAACGAGTTGCTGTACTCCGGGGTAAGCCTCGGGTTACCGAAGGATATCATCGACGCGTCGCGCGTGTTGCGGAAGCTGTTTAGCTGGTGTCCGCGCGGACGGCGCAGGCGGCGTGTATAGTTGAGCTGCAGCTGCTGGCTGTCGTCGAACGCGTAAGAGAGGAACACGCTGGGGAACAGCTGGAAGAAGTCTTTTTTGAACGGTTTGTCGCGCTTCGAGGGGTCATGCTCCTGCTCGTAGTTGTAGCTTGACGTGTTGACGCGCCAGTATTCGCCGCGCAGTCCGGCCATTACGCCGAGCTTGCCGAACTTCGTCGTAACCGTGGCATACATGGCGTGCAGGTCCTGGTTGTACATGAAGCGGTTGTAATAGTCCTTGTCTTCAACCTGGTTTGCGCCGTTCCACGAAGTCTCGTCGATGTAGCTTTCCTGCGGAGAGTTGTCGCGGTCGAAGTTGGCCTGGTATCCGGCTTGCAGCAGCCAGCCTTCGGCTATGGGGTTCTCGTAGTCGAGTTTCACCTCCCATGAGTGCGAGCGGTTGTACATAGGGCGGTACTGGTAGTCGTATTCCGTGGGCAGCGGCTCGTCGAAGTACGTCGTGCTGTCCTGGTATATGTTCTCCTGGTCCATGCGCCAGTTGTGATAATCCACGGTAAAGTCGAGGAAATGCTTGTCGGTGAAGCTGTGGCGGTAGTTGAACTCGCCGTACATCATGCGCATGTCGTTGTGTCCCGACGAGTTGCGCAGCATTATGTACGAGTCGGCCTCGGCGCCTATCGTGCCGTATCGGTAAGGCGTCACGCCTCCGTTCCTGTGGCTTCCTATCATCGTCATGCCGTTGAGCGAGAAGGCGTCCTTGTCCGTAGCGTTGTAGGTCAGGCCTGCACGGGCGAATAGGTTGTTGCCCATGCGGTCGTTGTCGGTGGTGTATGTCTGATACTGGTTGGTGTTCAGGTATTCCTGGTAGCTGTACGAGCCGCCCTCGTTGGCGCGGTGGCGGTAGCCGATGTTGGCGTAACCTTCCCAGCGGCCTATGTTGAAGTTGATGTTTCCGCTCACGTTGGCGTTGCCGTTGGTGTTGCCTCCGGCCTGCACGGAGCCGTAGTAGCCGGCCGTGCGGTTCTTCTTCAGCACGATGTTGATTATTCCCGCGCTGCCCTCCGCGCTGAACTTGGCCGACGGGTTGTCGATTACCTCTATGCGGTCGATGCTCTCCGAAGGTATTTGTTGCAGTATCTCGGCGCGGTTGTCGCTGGTCAGTCCGCTGGCCTTGCCGTTTATCCACACCTCCACGCTGGTGTTGCCGCGCAGCGATATGTTGCCGTCGGTGTCAACCTCTACCGACGGTATGTTCTCGAGCACGTCGGTGGCGGCCATGCCGGCGTTGTTGATGTCCTGCGACACGTCGAACGACTTGCGGTCCACCTCGAGCCTCATGCCGGGCCGCTGCGCCGTCACCGTGACTTCCTCGAGCGTCTGGCTGTCTTCTGTCATATGCATGTCGCCCAGGTTCTCGTGCTTGTGCTGCTCGCCGACGGAGAACTTGCGGCTTACGTCGGTGTAGCCGATGTACGACAGCTTCACGGTATAGTCGCCGTAGGCCAGCTGCCTTATGTTGAACTGCCCCTTGTCGTCGGTCACGGCTCCGGTGACGAACTTCTGCGTCGCACTGTTGAAGATGGACACGTTCACGTAAGCCATCGGCTCCCCGGTGGCCGAGTCGATTATCTTTCCCTTGGCGCTGCCCTGCGCGTGGCATACGGCTGCGCACAACAAAAACATCCAAAAAGCGATAAGTTTCTTCATAACACTTATTCTGATTAAAGTAATGTCAAAAAGTTTAATCGATGACATGTTTTTTTGCAAATTATTTGGTTTTACGGCACAAACCGATTACCTTTGCACGCAGATTTGGTCTCATAGTTCAATGGATAGAACAAGTCTCTCCTAAAGATTAGATTCGAGTTCGATTCTCGATGAGACCACTTCGGGCATCCGTCAGGGCGCGCAGACACCAAGTCTGCGCGCCTTTTTCATTGCGTAAAGGCCTTGCCGGCAAGGCGTTTGCAGCCCGATTGCCAAAGCACATGCACCGCCTTTGTAACCCGCTGACAGTCAACGCCTTTCCAATATGCCGCCTTTTAGCCTCTAAAAGGTGGCCTTTTACATTGCAAAAGACCGCCTTTCGGAATGCAAAAGACCGCCTTTTGAAATCCACACAACCACGAGCCATGCCTGCGGAGGCGGCGCGCGGCATGGCACTAAGCCGTCCGCACACCTATTTAATATATAAACCGGGCGGCAGACGGGCTACCGCCCGGCAATGAGGAGAATGCCATCCAAACCCCTGTTTTATTGCACACATGTTACCGATGTGTGCAAAAGATGAAACATTTTTGTTGAAAAAATTTGCACACTTAAATAAAAATTCGTTCCTTTGCACCGATTTTTGAGATTTGACTATTATTACAAACTTTTTTAAAACATTACAATCATGTCAGAAATTGAATCTAAAGTAAAAGCTATCATTGTAGAGAAACTTGGTGTTGACGAGGCTGAAGTAAAGCCCGAAGCAAGCTTCACAAACGACCTCGGCGCAGACTCTCTCGACACAGTAGAGCTGATTATGGAATTCGAAAAGGAGTTCAACATCTCTATTCCTGACGACAAGGCAGAGACTATCGCCACAGTAGGCGACGCCATCAGCTACATCGAGGCTAACATGAAATAATAATTCCAGACTGCGATAAATGGAATTGAAAAGAGTAGTAGTAACGGGACTGGGCGCGGTTACGCCGGTGGGCAACAGTGTCGAGGAGACATGGAAGAACCTGCTCGACGGCGTAAGCGGCGCAGCACCCATTACACAGTTCGACTGCTCCAAGTTCAAGACACAGTTCGCCTGCGAGGTCAAGGGCCTCAACGTAGGCGACTGGATTGACCGCAAGGAAGCCCGCAAGATGGACCGCTACACCCAGCTGGCACTCGTCAGCGCGGCGCAGGCCGTCAAGGACAGCGGCATGGACCTGGAGAAAGAGGACAAGAACCGCATTGGAGTAATCTTCGGCGTAGGCATCGGCGGCATAAAGACCTTCGAGGACGAAGTGTCGTACTACGCACAGAACAAGGAGAACGGCCCCAAGTTCAACCCGTTCTTCATACCGAAGATGATTAGCGACATAGCGGCCGGCCAGATTTCAATCCAGTACGGATTTCACGGCCCCAACTATGCCACGACCTCCGCGTGCGCGTCATCTACCAACGCCATAGCCGACGCGTTCAACCTCATAAGGCTGGGCAAGGCGAACATCATCGTAAGCGGAGGAGCCGAGGCTGCAATCTGCGCCTGCGGCGTAGGCGGATTTAACGCCATGCACGCACTCTCCACACGCAACGACGAGCCCGCCAAGGCGTCGCGCCCGTTCAGCGCAAGCCGTGACGGCTTCGTGATGGCGGAAGGCGCAGGATGCCTTATCCTCGAAGAATTGGAGCACGCAAAGGCACGCGGAGCCAAAATCTACGCCGAAATGGTAGGCGAAGGTGAAAGCGGCGACGCATACCACATCACCGCTTCACACCCCGAAGGCCTCGGAGCGAAGCTCGTGATGCAGGCGGCTCTCGACGACGCAGGCCTGAAACCTGAAGACATAGACTACATCAACGTCCACGGCACATCGACACACGTAGGCGACATATCCGAGGCAAAGGCCATAAAGGACGTGTTCGGAGACGCGGCTTACAAGCTGAACATCAGCTCTACGAAGTCGATGACCGGCCACCTGCTCGGCGCAGCCGGCGCGGTGGAGGCCATGGTAAGCGTGCTGTCGGTACAGAACGACATCGTTCCGCCGACCATAAACCACGACGAAGACGACAAGGACGAAGAGATAGACTATAACTTGAACTTCACTTTCAACAAGGCACAGAAGCGCACAGTGCGCGCCGCCATGAGCAATACGTTCGGTTTCGGCGGACACAACGCGTGCGTCATATTCAAGAAATATGATGATTGACAACTTCATTGACAAGATAAAGCTCCCTTTCCGCAAGGAAAAGGAGCTTTATTGTTCTCTGCGCGACATCATCGGATTTTACCCACACAACATCGACTTCTACAAACAGGCGCTCATGCACCGCAGCGTCTCCAGGCGCAACGCCAAGGGGAAGCCTGTCAACAACGAGCGTCTTGAGTTCCTGGGCGACGCCATTCTCGACGCCATAGTGGGCGACATAGTGTTCCGCCACTTTGAAGGCAAGCGCGAAGGATTCCTTACCACCACGAGAAGCAAGATTGTACAGCGTGAGACTCTCAACCGCCTGGCCCACGAAATAGGCATAGGCCGGCTCATCGTGTCCAGCGGACACATGTCCTCCCATAACAGCTACATGGAAGGAAATGCGTTCGAAGCCCTCGTAGGGGCCATATACCTGGACCGCGGCTACGGCGCTTGTATGCGCTTCATGCAGAAACGCATACTCTCGCAGCTAATCAACCTCGACAAGGTGGCCTACAAGGAGGTAAACTTCAAGAGCAAACTCATAGAGTGGTGCCAGAAGAACAAGGTGAAGCTTGACTTCGAACTGGTAGAGCAGCAGCGCGACAACAGCAACAGCCCGATGTTCGTCTACAAGGCGAAAATAGAGGGAATAGAGGGCGGCGAGGGGCGCGGCTACTCGAAGAAGGAGAGCCAGCAGACGGCCAGCAAGACCGCATTGCAGAACCTGAGACGCCAACCGCAGTTCATCGACGCCGTGTTCGCCGCGAAGACTGAGCGCACCAAGATGGAGGAAGAGCCTGTGGAGACCGTGCCTGACGTGGAAACGAAGGACGACTTCATCATCGCAGCAGCCGACGAAACGATATTCAACGATACGGAAGCGGCAACCGACGCTACGGTAAAAGCCGGCGCGGCGAAGAGCGAGAGACGAAAGAAGAAGGAAGAGGAGGACGAGTTTGACCTGTCAGACATCAAGGCCTTCTCCGAAAAAATGACAAAAGAGGACATCGTGGCGGCCGCCGAGGCTGCGGCCTTCGCGGAGTAAACAACAAGCCAAACACAGGCTGACGTCATTCAAAAACCTGACACCCACCCCACCCCTCCCAAAGGGAGAGAGCTTGATTGCGTGTTTCAGGATATGGTGCTTGCAGTCATACTAAATATAATAGGCGGCCTTTCGCAATGCGA
>ENA-OPIO01000069-OPIO01000069.1-human-gut-metagenome-genome-assembly--contig:-NODE-69-length-37513-cov-5.374660_pt1 | contig 37513 bp, 32 predicted proteins | sample MGYA00241395_ERZ501636 | MGnify/ENA primary metagenome ERZ501636 (study PRJEB25962, sample SAMEA2042198) | human gut metagenome | biome: human gut; feature: human-associated habitat; material: faeces... | reverse complement strand
GGCGGCGGTTGCGCTGCCGCAATACGAAAAAGCGGTGGAAAAAAGCCGTATCAGCGCGCTGTTCCCCATCGCCAAAGCGGTGGAAACCGCACAGAAAACGTACTTTATGGCGAACGGTTCCTACAGTAATGATATGAGCAGTTTGGATATCACCGTTCCGCTTCCCACCGCCTTGGCCAATCCGCCCTGTTCTCTGGCACACGAATCAAGCGATTCTTCCCGCCAGGACGCCCAAACGGTGGTGGCGCTGAATAACCGGACTTCGGCCAAATCCTACTTTGTGGCCGCCGCGCGTTTGACGGGGCCGTATGCCTGCTCGGGCATTAAAATCCCGATGACGGACGTCGGCGCGCTGGAAGCGGGCCGCACGTATTGTTATGAACACGTCAGCCATTTTACGGGCACCGCCGGAAATTTTTGCCAGCGGCTGATGAACGGCAAATATGTTACGTCATTTGACTCCTGCCGTTTTTACCAACTGCCGTAATAGCGTTTATTTCAAAAAACCCCGGGTGTGAACCCGGGGTTTTTTCGGAAGTTTACAGAATCATCATACTGTCGCCAAACGAATAGAAACGGTACTTTTTTTCCACCGCTTGCAGATAGGCCTCGTAGATAAAATCCTCGCCCGCAAAGGCCGACGTCATACACAGCGGCGTAGAATCCGGGAAGTGAAAGTTGGTAATCAGGCAGTCAATGGCTTTAAACCGGTAGCCGGGGTAAATGAACAAATCCGTCCACTTCCTGCCGGAATGGGTGATATGGTTTTCATCCGTGAAACTTTCCAGCGTGCGGGTGCTGGTGGTGCCGCAGGAAAATACGCGTTTTCCCGCCGCGCGCACGGCGTTTAGTGCGGCCGCCGTTTCTTCGGACACTTCACCCAGTTCCGCCAGCATATGATGCTGTTCGGGTTCGCCGCGCAGGGGTTTAAACGTACCCCAGCCCACGTGCAGGGTAATGTAGCAGATTTTTACGCCTTTATCTTTCAGTTTTTGCAAAAGTTCGGGAGTAAAGTGAAAGCCCGCCGTCGGAGCGGCGATGGAGCCGTCGTACTTGGCGTAGACGGTTTGGTAGCGGTCTTTATCGGTTTCAATGCTGGGGGTCATCCCGTCGTGCTTGCGGGCTTTTTCAATATATTGCGGCAGGGGCATGAGGCCGTGCGCGTTGCAAAACGGCAGGATGTCCTGCTGGTTAAATTCCAAAACGGCTTCGTTGCTTTCGGTTTTTCCGCGCACCAGGGCGTTTAGTCCGCCGCCGAAGTCCAGCGTTATGCCCTCTTTATAATCGCGCGTCAAAACGGCCCATACATTGGGTTTTTCCAGCGGGCGCACCAGCAGCACTTCCACCTTGCCGCCCGTCGGTTTATGGGCAAAAAGCTTGGCGGGAAACACTTTGGTGTTATTGATAACCAGCGCGTCGCCGGGGTTGAAGTATTCGTGAATATCGCGGAATATGCGGTGTTCAATGGTGTGGCTGTCGCGGTGGAGCACCATCTGGCGCGAGCTGTCGCGCGGAGTGGCGGGCTGTTTGGCGATGAGGGGATCTAAATCCAACTGTTTAAAACGTTCAAATGCCATGGTTGTCCTTTAGGGGAGTTTTTTAAGTTCCGCTCCGGGGTAATAATTTTTCAAAATCTTTTTGTAGTTTTTGCCGGACTTAGCCATCCCGTTTGCGCCGTCCTGGCACATCCCTACGCCGTGCCCGTAGCCTTTGCCTTCAAAGTGCACGTCGTTCCTGCGCACCGAAAGCTTGGTGATTTTGCAGCTGCGGATGCCCGTCGCCAGGCGGAATTTGCCGCAGGGCACCGTTTTGGTTCCTTTGGAGGTTTTGAGGGTCAGGTTGGTGGCGCGGCCGGTGTCGGTTTTGCGGGCGATTTTAATGCTCTTTAAATTTCCCGAGAGGCCCACGCTTTTGGCATAGGTTTCCACTTTGGCGTGGGAGATATTCATCTGCCAGCTGTGGCTTTTGGAATGGGAATCGTACTTGCAGGAAGCGCCCGAAAGCGGCTTGATGGACTGCGCGCCCGGGTTCCAGCTTCGCACGTCGTCCGTGCCGCCGCCGCAGTTGGCGTGATAATAAGTAAAGAAAAGTTTGTCCTGATACGAGAGCACTTCGCCGCGCGTTTCGTCCACGGCTTTTTTAACGGAGTCATACTGCTTGCCGCCGCCTTTGTACATTTGGCTGCGCACGTCGGAAAATACGTCAAAATTTTTATTCTTTACGCCTTCCAATGTTTTAAGCGTATAGGTGCGCGCGGCCACGGCCTGCGCTTTTAACGCTTCAATCGGCCAGGAATGACTCATTTCATACGGGAGCACGCCGTAAAGGTAGGTTTCCAGCGGCGCGTGCTCCACCAGGTGAAAGGTGTTGCCCGCGGGAATAATATAGATTTTGCCGGAATAAGCGTTTTTGTTCCATTCCAACAGCGTCCCCGTCGCGGGCTCCAGCACAATGGTTTGCGCGGCCTGAAGCGTGCCCACCTGTATTTTGCCTGCGCCCAGCGCTTTGACCGACAGGGTGCCGGGGGGAGAAACTTTATATTTTTTGTCCAAATTTAAGGTGTAAACATATACCCGGCCCGTATGCTTGATAAGGGCGGATTTCTGTTTTTCGGCCAGCAGTACGCGCACGGTTACGTCGGAAGGGGAAGCTTTGGTTTGCGGGTCCTGCGGCGGCGGTTCGGGGGCGCGTTCCAGCGCGGAGGAATCAAGGCCTCCTTTGGCGGCCTGGAAATTGTTGGCGGCGCGTTTGGAGGGCGCGGCGCACGCGCAGAGAAGCGCGGCGCAGAACAGGAACAGGCTGGAGCGAAGCAGGTGTTTCATACGGGACCCCCGGTTAAAAAAGTAAATCGGCGTGCTGCTTGCGGCCCATATGTTCGTAGGCCTTGCGCGTGGCGACGCGGCCGCGCGGCGTGCGCGCGATAAAGCCCGCTTTGATGAGGAACGGCTCAATCACGTCCGTCAGCGTGTCCACGGCTTCGGACACGGCGATAGCCAGGTTGTCCACGCCCACGGGGCCGCCGGAAAAGCGGTCAATAAGCGCTTCTAAAATCCGTTTGTCCACGCTGTCTAACCCTTCGCAGTCAATGTCCAACGAGTCCATGGCGGTGTTGGCAATGTCGTACGTAATAACGCCTTTGCCTTTTACCTGCGCAAAATCGCGCGCGCGGCGCAAAAGGCGGTTGGCGATACGCGGCGTGCCGCGCGAACGTTTGGCCAGTTCCGTGAGGCCTTCGCGGTCCGCCTCAATATCCAGCAGGCGCGCGGAGCGCTGCAGAATATCGGTGATTTCCGGGATTTCGTAGAACCCCAGGTTGAAAACGATGCCAAAGCGGTCGCGCAGCGGGCCGGTTAAAAGGCCGGAGCGCGTGGTGGCGCCCACCAAAGTAAAGCGCGGCACGGCGAGTTTTAAAGTGGTGGAACCCGCGCCTTTGCCGGTATTGATAAAGAAAGTAAAATCTTCCATGGCGGGGTATAAAGCTTCTTCCACGGCGGGGTTTAAGCGGTGGATTTCGTCAATAAACAAAATATCGCCTTCGGAAAGTTCGGTCGTCAGCATGGCGGCCAAATCGCCGGGGCGCGCAAGCACGGGGCCGGAAGTAACTTTAATGTTTACGCCCATTTCGTGTGCCAGGATATTGGCCAGCGTGGTTTTACCCAGGCCGGGCGGCGCGTAAAAAAGGCAGTGGTCCAGCGCTTCTTTGCGCGATTTGGCCGCGGCGATGAAAATACGCAGATTGTCTTTTAGTTTTTCCTGGCCGACAAATTCGTCCAGCGTCGTCGGGCGCAGGGCGGCTTCCATGCCGGCGTTTTCGTCGGAGAGTTGGGTTACGTCCAGGATTTCGTTCTGGTTGCTCATTTTTTCAGCACCCGCAGGGCCTCTTTAATAATGTTTTCAATCTTATCATTGGGGTTGATGCCTTCGGCGTAGAGTTTTTCAATCGCGCGGCGCGATTCCTGCGCGGAATAGCCCAGCGCGCCCAATGCTTCCAGCACGCCGCTCATATACGGCGCGTCGTCTAAGACTTTGATTTTGCTTTCGCCCTGCACGGTTACGGCGTCCATCTTGTCTTTCAGGGAATTGATGAGTTTTTCCGCCGTTTTGGCCGTAAAGCCGAAAATGCCCGTTAAAATTTTGGGGTCGCGTTTTAAAATGGCGTTGTGAAAGTCCGCCACCGAGCGCAGGGCTTTGTTTAAAAATTCCATCGCTTTTTTGGGGCCCGTGTTGGGGATGGCCGTTTTGAAAAGATACCAGAGTTCTTTATCCTCTTTGTTTAAGAAGCCGTAGAGCACCGTGCCGTCGTAGGGAGAGATGGATTCCGCCACATGGAGGCTTACGTCGTTTCCCGCCGTCAGTTCCAGCGCCGAGCTGTGGGCCAGATTTACTTCGTAGCCCACGCCGCCGCAGAGGATGATGGCTCCGTCTTCTTTCACTTCCAAAATTTCGCCTTTTAAATACGCAATCATATTTTCATTTTAGCATATTGGGCACCCGCCCGGGGGCCTTGCAGGCCGTGCAGACTTTGCGGTGCTTGGCAACATTGTTTAAACAGGGTGGCTCAATTAGTCGGATGGCACCGTCAGGGAAAGGAAGGGGCGGACCCTGCGGGCGGCGGTATACCAGGCGGGTGCATACCCCCTTTGTTGTTCCCATCTAACTAATAGCACCGTTTATTGCTTTAGCCCTGGCCAGGCCAGATTGCCTGCCCCCGGCAAGGGGGTTGATTTGTTTTTTTTTTTTGATAAATTGGGAATATCAACTTATATAAATAGGGGGATATATCCCGTGCAGAAAAGCTTCGGATTTACGCTTATAGAGTTATTAGTAGTCGTTTTGATTATCGGTATTTTGTCCGCTGTGGCCCTGCCGCAATACACCAAAGCGGTGGAAAAATCCCGCGCGTCGGAAGGTATTACGCTTGTGCGTGCGGCGGCCCAGGCGCAAAAAGCCTTTTATTTGGCTAACGGCAAATATACGGCCGATTTTTCCGACCTGGATTTTACCTTTCCGGGCAATCCTTCCGGAAGCTGTTTTAACACCAAAAATTTTTCTGTCTGTTTACATGATGTAAATGCATCCTCTATGCATATCCAGGCGATGCGTTCAGACCGGAACGCCACGGGCCTGTGGTACATTGTTTTTTATATCCAACGGGACAAGCCGGACTGCGTCGCCCCTGCTTCGGACGCGGCGGCCAACCGTTTCTGCCGCTCGTTTAACCCGGTATCGGAACCGTGTCCGGAAACGGGATTCAACTGTTACGCCATATAGCCGGGAGACGCGGGCGGGGAACCGGGCCCTTGCGCGTAGGCGGATTATTTTTTACACTGGGAGTATGATTTATTTTGCTCACCGCGGCGCGTCCGCGCAAATGGTCCAGAATACGCTTCCCGCTTTTGCGCTGGCGCGCGAAGAAGGCGCGACGCATTACGAGCTGGACGTTCATCTAACGAAAGACGGCTTTTTAGTCGTCCACCACGATTATACGCTGGCGAACACCGCGGGTGCGGACGCGCCTCTGGCGGATTTGACGCTGGCGGATTTAAAAAAATATCCGCTTAAAAATCCTTTTAACGGCGCACCCGTATTCGTGCCGGCGCTTAAAGACGTACTGCCGGTGATTGAAGAAGAGATGCAGCTGCTTAATATTGAACTCAAAAACGACGGCAACCGCTACCCGGGCCTGGAAGCCCACACCCTGCGGATGATGAATTGGTACAGCCCCGAAGTTTTGCCGAAAACGCTGTTTTCCAGCTTTGATTACGATACCCTGGCGCGGCTGCGCACTTTAAATAAAAGCGCGCGCATTGGCCTGTTAACCCGCTCTTTTGACGTTTCTCAGGCGCTTAGCCTGGGGGCGGAGAGTGTTCATCTTAATTATACGCGTTTTGCGCCGGAAATTGCGCGCGTCTGCCATGAAAACGGTTTAAAAGTGTATTTGTACACGGTGAATGATACCGCTCTGGCGCGTAAGCTGGAAGCCGAAGGCGCGGACGGGATTTTTACCGACCGGATAGATTTGTTCTGTAAAAAATAACGCGCTTAAAAATAAAAAACCCCGCTCAAACTGAGCGGGGTTTTTTATAAGACGAATAATTAATAGTCGTAACCGGAGTAAGCGGTTTCGGAAGAAGAGGTGTCTTCCGTCCCGCCCGCGTCCGCGCCGCCCTGCATGCCGTAGTATTCTTCGGGCGTGTAGCGTTTGGGTTTGGTCCACAGCCGTTTTTCCTTTTTATAATCGGAGTCGCTGGGCTGGCCGGGTACTTTGGGCTGTTGGCGTTCGTCAAAGAAATAAATGGTTTTTTCTTCTTCGGGCCCGACGTTAAAAATATATTCGGATTCCACATTGGGCGGCGTTTCGCGCCGTTCTTTTACCGCGTCTTTGGAAAGGTCTTCCATATAATCTTCTTCCGTCAGGTAGATTTTGCGGTTGTATTTTTCTTTTTTCTTTTCGTTCGTGTTGCAGGCGGCAAGCACGCCGGCGCATAACAAGAATACTAAGAGTTTAGAGAGTGTTTTCATTTGGTCTCCTTAATTTTCCTTTCACCAGATAGTATAATGTTTTCAAGCAGAACTGCAAGCGTTACCGGGCCCACTCCGCCGGGCACGGGGGAGTAGGATACCCCGCGTTTTTCAAGCGCTTCGGGGTCCGCGTCGCCGCACAGGCGGTTGTTGTTCCAGTTGGTGGAAATATCCGCTACCGTCGCGCCGGGGCGCAGCCAGGAGGCGTCCAGCAGGCCGGGTTTTCCGGCGGCGGTGCAAATAATGTCGGCCTCTTTGACGGCACGCGGCAAATCGGTTTTGGTATGGCAGATTTTTACGGTGGCGTTTTTGCAGGTCAGCAAATGCGCCAGCGGACGGCCCACCGTGCTGGAGCGGCCGATGACGGCGGCTTCCGCGCCTTCCAGCTGCACGCGGTGGTATTCCAGTAGCCGGATGACGGCCATAGCCGTGCAGGACACAAATCCTTTCAGCGCCTGGATTTCCGCCCAGGTTTTACACAAAAACAGATGGCCCGTGTTGATGTTGGACATACCGTCAATATCTTTTTGCGGGGCCAGTAAATCGGCAAAGGGGGTGGCGGCCAAATGCGCGGGCAGGGGGCGCGGGATTAAAATGGCGTCTACGGACGGATCGGCCGACAGTTTTTCCACCAACGAGAGAAACTCCTGCGCCGGGGTTTGGTTGTCCACTTCAAACACCCGGGTTTGCACGCCCAGTTTTTCGGCGGCTTCCACTTCTTTTTTTAAATATACGTACGCACCGTAATCCTCGGTAGAACCGATGGCGCACAGCTTAATGGGGCGGCCCAATTTTTGGCAAACGGCGTCCGCCCTTTGGTGCAGGGGTTCGCGGATTTGTGCGGCCAGGGTGCGTCCTTCTAAAATCATATGTACTATTTTAGCAAATTAATGGCGCTTGCTCCCGCCGCGCGCAAAGCGGCGGAAGCAAGCCGGTTGTTTGTGCGGCCTTGCCCGCCGGGGTTGTATTGTTTTTTTTTTTTGATACACTGGTTCTGGTATTGCGTTTCGGGTTCAGAACTACTAAATTAACAGCAAGCCTTTAAATCAGCTTGCTAAGGAGTTTTTTATGAAAAAAGGTTTTACTTTGATAGAACTGCTGGTAGTTGTGCTTATTATCGGTATTTTGGCGGCGGTGGCTTTGCCGCAGTACCAAAAAGCGGTGATGAAGAGCCGCATGAGCGGTTTGTGGCCGCTTTTAAAAAGTATTAAAGACGCGCAGGAAGTGTATTATATGGCGAACGGCGCCTATACGGATAACTTGAGCGATTTGGATATTTCCGTTCCCAAAGGGGATAAACGTTCCAACACGAGCGTCGGACAGGAGGATTATAACAACGGCACGTGCCTGGATAATATCTCCAGTTCTTCCAGTCCGTCGGGCTGGGAGGTGTTTGGCGGCGTGGGCAGTGCGTGCGGCGACGGAAATACGAACAGCTGTTTTTTGCGGCTGTATTTTGACCATTCCAGCAAACCCGGCGAGATTGTCTGCGGCGGTACGGCGGTGGGATGTGCGGAAGCGTGCCGGACTTATAATCTGAATAAATAAATCAAGCAAGCGTAAAAAACCCGGACTGTTGTCCGGGTTTTTTGTATTAGAGCTATCCGTATAGGTTTAGTATATGCCGGGCGGAGACGTTCACAAACGCTTTTCTTCCAAATATCTGCAGTACCGTATATTACTAAGCCCTGTCCGAGGCAGAACGCCATGACCCGGAGGGTCATTCTTCGTCAATTTTCAGCATGGCCACAAAGGCTTCCTGCGGAATGTTCAGGCTGCCGATGGACTTCATGCGTTTTTTACCTTCTTTCTGTTTTTCAAGCAGTTTGCGTTTGCGTGTGATATCGCCGCCGTAGCATTTGGCGATAACGTCTTTGCGAAACGCCGGGATGGTCTCGCGCGCAATCACTTTGCCGTTGACGGCGGCCTGTACGGCCACCTCGAACTGCTGGCGTCCGATTAATTCTTTGAGCTTGGCGCACAGCGCGCGGCCCATGGTTTGGGCTTTTTCTTTGTGTACGACGACGGACAGCGCGTCCACGGGCGTTCCGTGCAGCAGGATTTCCATCAGCACCACGTCGGAGCTTCTAAACCCCGCCACTTCGTAGTCAAAGGACGCATATCCCTTGGAGACGGATTTTAATTTGTTGTAGAAATCAATCACCATTTCGCCCATCGGCATTTCGTACTTGATAATCACGCGCTGGTTGGACAAATGGTCCATATTCATAAATACGCCGCGTTTGTCTTTTAACAGCGTCATCACGCCGTCCATAAATTCCACCGGGGTAACGATGGTGATGTGGATGACGGGCTCTTTAATGTCAATAATATCGCCGTGCGGCGGGAAGTTGGCCGGGTTATCAATAATCTTATACCCCGGGTCGTCCGGCGCTTCGGGCAGTGCGGCCAGCTCCTGCGAGTGGGACTTGCGCGGCGTAAATTTAACGTGATACACCACGTTGGGGCTGGTGGCGATGAGGGAAAGATTAAACTCGCGTTCCAGGCGTTCTTTCACAATTTCAATGTGCAGGATTCCCATAAACCCCAGGCGGAAGCCAAAGCCCAGGGCTTTGGAGGTTTCGCTTTGGTAGTGGAAAGACGAATCCGACAAATTGAGTTTTTCAAGCGCTTTTCTAAGCAGCGGGAAATCGGTCGTTTCCACCGGGAAAATGCTGGCGAATACGACGGGTTTGGCGTCTTCGTAACCCGGCAGCGCTTCTTTGGCGGGGCGTTCGGCCAGGGTAACGGTGTCGCCCACTTTTACCTGGTGGATGTCTTTAATGCCGGCCACCAGATAGCCCACTTCGCCGGCGGAAAGCGACTGCGCCTTATGGAGCTGTTTGGGGGTCATAAATCCGATTTCTTCGGTTTTGTACGTGGAGCCCGACGACATAAACTGAATGGTCTGGCCGGGTTTTACGCAGCCGTCCACAATGCGGATGTACATAATCACGCCGCGGAACGGGTCGTAATACGAGTCAAAAATCAACGCGCGCAGGGGGGCGTTCGGGTCGCCCTGCGGCGGGGGAACGTCGGTAATAATACGGTCCAGCAAATGCTCAATGCCCATGCCGGTTTTCGCGCTGACGCGTTCGGCTTCCAGCGGGTCTTTTAAAATGTCCCACAGCTGTTCTTCGGAAGCGTCCGCGTCCGACTGGGAAAGATCCACCTTGTTCATGACGGGAATAATTTTAAGCCCCAGGCTCTGCGCCAGATGCGCGTGGGCGACGGTCTGCGCTTCCACGCCCTGCGAAGCGTCCACTAAGAGGAGCACCCCTTCGCACGCACGCAGCGAGCGGGCCACTTCGTATGAAAAATCTACGTGGCCGGGAGTGTCAATTAAGTTTAAAATATAATCTTTGTACTGGATGCGCACGGCCTTGGCTTTAATGGTAATGCCGCGCTCGCGTTCCAGGTCCATCCCGTCTAAAAGCTGGGCCTGCATTTTGCGGCGGGGTACGGTGCCGGTGTCTTCCAGGATACGGTCGGAAAGGGTGGTTTTGCCGTGGTCAATATGCGCCACGATGGAAAAATTACGAATCTTCATTTTTATTGTTCTGTTCAATCAAACTTCTTATTTCTTCCGAACTTCCCATCAACAGAGCGGCCTGGGCGACGTCGGAGCAGTTCTCAAAGTTCAAATTCCTTATATTGTTTTTTACGCGCAAGTACATACGCGGGGTAACGGAAAGCGCGTCCACTTCCAGCCCCAGCAAAAGCGGCAGCATTTTCGCGTCCGAGGCTATTTCCCCGCAAATGCTTACCCGTTTGCCGCGCTTGTGCGCGGTCTGGATGATTTGGTTGATGGTGCGTCCCACCGCCGGGTGGCAGGGGTCGTACATATGGGCGACTTCTTGGTTGACGCGGTCCACCGCTACTAAATATTGTATCAAGTCATTGGTGCCAATGGAAATAAAATCCAGTTGGCTGATCATGCCGTCCAATGCGATGGCGGCCGCCGGCACCTCAATCATGGCGCCCAGCGCAATGCGGTTGATGGGCTTTTTCCCTTCGGCTTCAAACTCCGCCAGCACCTTGTTAAACGCCGCGCGCACATGGCGCACTTCTTCCACCGAGGAGACCATCGGAATCATAATTTTTACCTGCGCGGGCACCTCGCAGGCCGTGCGCACGATGGCGCGCAGCTGCGTATACATCAGGTCCGGGTTTTTTAAGAACAGCCGGATGCCGCGGCAGCCCATAAAGGGGTTGGCGTCCTGGTCAAATTCGTCCAGCGGAAAATCGGGCAGCTTGTCCGCCCCCAGGTCCGCCAGGCGGATGGTAACGGGGCGCATATCAAAACGTTTGGCTACGGCCAGGTACATGCGGTACTGGTCGTCTTCGGACGGCGGCACGGGCGTGTTCATATACAAAAATTCCGTGCGCAGCAGGCCCAGCCCGTCGGTGATTAAGCGTTTGTTTTCCTTGGTGTCGGTGCGCGGGTCGTAATTTACCAGAAGCTTGACGGAGTGCCCGTCCTCGGTTACGACCGGCAGGTGGTTGATGGTTTTTAAAAGCGCGTCGGTCTTTTTTATTTCCCGCTGTATTTTGCGGTAATTGGAAAGGGTATAGCGGTCCGGCCGGATGACGAGCAGGCCGTTTTCGCCGTCAATAATCAGCGTGTCTCCGTCCTGCACTTCTTTGGACGCGGTGGACAGGCCGACCACCGCCGGGATGTTTAAGCTCTGCGCCAGGAGCGCGGTGTGGCTGGTTTTGCCGCCTACGTCCGTGCAAAAACCCATCACCTGGTTTTCCTGCAGGTTGATGGTGTCGGACGGGTAGAGGTTGTGGGCCACCAGCAGGGACGGCTTGTTGATGGAAGCCAGAAACTCGCGCTTGTCGCCTTCCAGGTTATTGACCAGACGCTTGCCTACGTCAAAAATATCGTTGCGGCGTTCTTTAAAAAACGGGTCTTCAATTTTATCAAAGCTGGCGGCCAGTTCCTGCAGCGTCAGGAAAAGAGCGGCCTGCGCGGATAAATGCTCCGTGCGGATTTTTTTGGAAACGGAATCTTTTAAGGAAGGGTCCTGCAAAATCAGTTTATGGGTGGACATCAGGTGCGCGTATTCCGCGCCCAGCGTAACGAGCACTTTTTGTTCGCAGGCGTCCAGCTCGTCCAGCGTTTTTTGCATGGCGCTGCGTATTTTTTGCAGTTCAGCCTTTACTTCGGAAGGCTCAATATACTGCCGCGTAACGGCAAAGCTCTCCCCCGGCAAGAGTACGGCCGGGCCGATGGCCACTCCGGGGCTGGCGGCTACGCCTTTTAACACCAACATGCTGCGCTCCTTATCAGAATTCTTCGTTAAATTTGTCATCAAAAAGTTTTTTAATCGCCTCAAATGCTTCTTTTTCATCCGAACCGTTTGTGCTCAGCCGCACGTGCGAACCAAACTCGGCCGCCAACATCATTACCCCCATAATGCTTTTGGCGTTGACGCTTACCTTGTCTTTAACGAGCTGGATATCGCAGGCAAATCCGGCGGCCGTCTGCGCGATAAGCGCGGCGGGCCGGGCGTGTATGCCCAGGCGGTTGATAATTTTAATATCTTGTTGTATCACACAATCCCCCGGTTATAAGTAGCAGACGAGGTTGAAAATAACCACCGCCGCCAGATATAAGTACATATTCGGTATACGCAGTTTGCGGGTAACGAAGCTGATCATGACGAAAAACAACACGATGGCCGCGCGCGTAACGAAATGCACGTCCACGTCTTCAAACCCTTTTAAATAATGGTATACGCCGAACAAAATCATCCCCACCGCCAGCACGATGCCGATGCGCTTGGCGTTGTAGATGGTTTTGTTCCAGTCAAAACGCGTAAGGCCGAAGCAGGTGTTTTCCCGCGCGTCGTAACTGATTTTAAGGCCTTCCCATTTGACGAACAGCGCCACCGCGTTAAACGCGAAGAACGCCGCTCCGCCCGCACAGGCCGCGTAGAGCAGGGGGGTGTTGGCCGGCAGCTCAATTTCAAAAAAGTTTACGCCCAGCATCAGCCAAATAAACAGGGCCATTAAAAGCGTCAGCGGTTTAAGGGTGCCCCAGAACAGGCGGTCGCCGATGGAAGCCGTGGTGATGGACAGCCCGCGCTTGATGCCGGTCCATTCGGTTACTTTTTCTTTAAAATCCGTCAGGGATTTGGCTTTGGCGACGGCTTCTTCCTGCCGCGCCAGCGCGCCGAAGCAGAACGAGGCCATAACCGGCTGGGTGTTAAAATTTTCCAGGTAGCGCTGCAGGACGGACGGAAGCGCGTCTTTGTCGTCTTTGTACGCCTGTTTTAAAAACGGCAGCATGACAAAGGTCAGCCCGATATTTTGGTATTTCATATAGTTCCAGCCCGTCTGCAGGAAAAACGAGCGGAGGAACAGTTGCATCCGCATGGAAAAAGTCATACGCTACCTTGCCTTGAGGCGGAAAGCGGGCACCAGCGTCGCCAGGCCGATCCACGGCACGGCCATGTACGCAAACTTGCACGCAAAATGCGCCTTCATCGGAATATACGGCAAAAGCGTCAGCATCAGCTTGCCGCACAGCCAGGTAAAGATAAAAATAAGAATAAAATTCATTAAAAACGACGTCGCGAGCGCGAGCGCCACCGTACGGTTGACCGTATTGGGTTTTTGCAGAATTTTGCGTTCCCAGAATACCAGCCATTTAAAGCGGTTTTTGCGCATAAACTTTTCGGCCACGGAAAATAAAATGGAGCCCGTTACCCCAAAGAAGAACGCAAAGTAAAGGTCTATCCCCATAGCGTTAAGCGCAAGCGACACGGCCGAACACACCACCGCGCTCGGCGGAAGAATACCGCCCAGCGGGCTGACGTCGGCAAAAATAAGTTCGGTAAATACGCCGATTTGAATGCCGGCCATCACGTCGCCGGTGATGAGCGACATCAGCGGCGCCGCGATAATGCCGCGCGAGAACGTAAGCTGGAAGGCGTACGTCGTATCCAGCTCTAATAGCGCGGCGAATACGCACAGCATAAATACTTCGGGCGTCATGGAATGGCCTCGCTTATGGAAATAGACTGCGAGTTGGGCACGGCGCGGGTTTCTATCTGAATGCCCAGGTCCCGTATGAGTTTTAAAAAGCGTTTGTCGTCCTGGTCCAGAAACACGTTTTCATCCAGTTTCTGCGCGCCTTCTTTAAAATGCATTCCGCCGATGTTTAAGGTTTTGATTTGCAGGCCGTCTTCAATCAGTTCGGTAAATTCCTGCAAGGAACCCATTAAAAGGAAAATGCGCCGTTTGGAGTCGGCGGCGTATCTTGCACAGGAGCGGGAGTCCAAAATCGTCAGTTCGTATTCATACGGCAGGCTCAGGCGCAGGAGGCCACGGTTGAGGCAGGTTTCTTTTCCCTTGGAGCAGGGAATTAAAATCTCGTCAACGTTCAGCTCCGGCAGCCAGGCCTGTACGATTTGGCCGTGAATCAGGCGGTCGTCCACCCGTGCAAAGATAATCGGCATTAAAGCCCCTTAATTAACAGTTCCGTCGCGTTGATGACGGCGCGTTTGCCGTCCGCTTCAATTTTTTCCGCCAATTCTTTGGCCGAAAGTTTCTTGCGGCTGTTGATGGCGGTGAGCAGCATACTTAAATTCAGCCCCGTAATCACGTGGCATTTGGCCAGGTCTTTGCTGGCGGTGAGGGAGATGTTCGTGGCGCTGCCGCCGAAAATATCGGTTAAGATAACGGCGCCCTCTTCGCAGTTTTTAAGCAGGTCGTGCAGTTTGGCCGCTTCTTTTTCCACCGAAGAGGCCGCGGTTACGGAAAACGCGGCAAAGCCGTCGTCGGCCGGTTTGCCGATAATCTGCGCCGCCGTTTCCAGCATTTGTTGGGCAAGCTGCCCGTGCGTTACTAAAATGATTTTTACCATAATTAAAGTCCTATATCCCTGTGAAATTCCGTTGCGCTCAACCCCTGTTTGCTTAAATACTGCGCGAGCGCGTGCGCCATAAATACGCTGCGGTGTTTGCCGCCGGTGCAGCCCATGGCGATGGTCAGATAGCTTTTGCCTTCCTTAATATACTTTGGTATCAAATATTTAATCAGGTCCGCAAATTTTTCAGAAAATTCTTTGGATTCCTTAAACGACATAATATAATCCTGCACTTCTTTGTCCAGCCCGGTTTTTTCCCGCAGTTCGGGGAGGTAGTACGGATTGGGCAGAAAGCGTACGTCCATTACGATGTCGCAGTCTTTTAAAATGCCGTTTTTAAAGCCGAACGAAACGACGGAAATCTGCATATCGTCTTCGCGCGTAAGGCCCATCAGCGCGGAGAGCTTTTCCTTGAGTTCGCCGAGTTTTAGGTCGGACGTGTCAATCACTTTATCCGCCATGGTGCGGATGGGGCTCATCACTTCGCGCTCGTGTTTGATGGCGGCGGCCAGCTTTTTGTGGATGGGGTGGCGGTGTTTGGTTTCCGAAAAACGGCGGATCAGGCACTCTTCGGACGCATCCAAAAACACCACTTTCACCACAAAATCGTCTTCGGCCATGGAACGCAGGATTTTGGGCATATCTTTCAGGCGGCCGCCTTCGCGTACGTCAATGCCGAGGGCGATGTCTTTGCGTTCGCCGCTTTGTTTGACGTAATCGGTAAAGTTTTTAAACAGCGCCAGCGGCAAATTGTCCACGCAGTAGAAACCAAAGTCGCCGAAGATTTTCAGCGCCTGGGATTTGCCCGCCCCGCTCAGGCCGGTAATAATGAAAATACGGCGTTTATTGTTTCCCATTGTTCCCCTTTTTCATTTTATCCAAGATTTTTTTGCTGAACTCTTTGGCGGAAAAAATGCCCTGGCTCTTTAACTGCTGGTTCAGCGCAGCCACTTCAATCAGCACCGCCAGGTTGCGCCCCGGCGTAACCGGGAGCCCCAGCGACGGGATTTCCACCCCCAAAATGTTGGTCGTTTTCTGCTCGACTCCCAGGCGGTCAATCGGCTGTTTGCTGGGCGAAGTGAGCACCACTTCCATATCAATGTTGGTTTCGTCTAACGTAGAGCCTACGCCAAACAGAAGCGGTACGTCCAAAATACCCAGGCCCCGCACTTCCATATAATGCTTCAGCATCGTAGGGCAGGAACCGACCAGAAAACGTCCCCATCTTTTTTGCACTTCCACCACGTCGTCGGCCACCAGAATGTGGCCGCGTTTGATAAGCTCCAGCGCGCATTCGCTCTTGCCGATGCCCGCGTCCCCGCGGATCAGCACGCCGATGCCGCTTACGTCCACCAGTACCCCGTGCATATGCGTAACCGGGGAAAGTTTTTCGTCCAAAAAGCGCGAGAATTCCGCCACGAACGCCGTGGATTCCATATCCGTTTTCAGCACCGGCACGTCCGCGCTTAAACAGGCTTTGCGGATGGCGGGCAGCGGGTCCATCCCCGCCGCCATGATGATGCACGGCACCGCGCCCTCGCTGAGCATTTTGGCGATGTTGGCGCGCAGACGCGCTTTGTTTTCTTTTAAACAGAACGCGTGTTCGCCGCGGCCGAATACCTGCACGGAACCCGCGCGGAAGCTTTCCAAATGGCCGCATAACGCCAGGCCGGGGCGGTTGACGCTGCCCAGCGTAATTTCGCGGTGGATGTAACGCTTGCCGCAGACCAGCTCCAGGTTAAGACGTTTAACCTGGAGCAGTTCCGCGACGGTGATAGATTTTGTAAATTCCAAAACCGCCCCCGAAAACCTTATTTCTTCTTAATCGGTTTGATTAAGCCGTAGGTGCCGTCCAAGCGTTTAAAAATCAGGTTGATTTGCTTGGAATCTTCGTCCAGGAACATCCAGAAGGAGTAGCCCAGGCGTTCCATTTCGTAGGCGGCGTCTTCCGGGTTCATCGGCGAGACTTCCACCTGCTTGATGACGGAGAACTTCACGTCGTTCTGCGGCAGAAGCACGTGCTCGGCAAACGGGTTGACGTCCACTTCTTTGACGGATTTTTTGCTCACTTTGCGGGCTTTGGCTTTGTTTTTGATTTTTTTGGCCTGCGCTTCGGCTTTCAGGGCCGCGGCGTCAATGGCTTTGTACAGGTTGTCTTCCACCGCGGTGGCGCTGATGGTGGTTTTGGCGCCCGTGTGCAGGATGATTTCCGCGCGCTGGTTGATTTTCTTTTCTACCGAGATGAGCACCTGGGCAGAAATGATGTGGTCAAAAAAGTTTTCAATTTTGCCCACGCGCGTATTGATAAATTCTTTGATGGCCGGAGTCAGTTTAATGTTCTTGGCCGTAATTTTAATATCCATATTTCCTCCGTGAAGTCTGTTACGAGAGAATCCCCCGTAGTGTTATTAAACCATTAATCAGGTTCCCTGTCAATGAAACCCGCGCGCCCGCGCGTACGGGGCCTTCCAGGCCGCGGTGCTTCTGAGCCGCGCCTCCCTTCTTGTGGACGTTCTTTGGATTAAGAGAGCCACATTGCTAAAGCAAAGTCCCTGTATGGCGATAAGCCGCCCGCAGGGCCCAGGCCGCGGTGCTTCTGAGCCGCGCCTCCCTTTTTGTGGACATTCTTTTGATTCAGAGAGCCACACTGCTAAAGCAAAGTCCCTGTATGGCGATAGGCCGCCCGCAGGGGGCGTTGCGCCGCACCGATAAGGAAAGAACACGTTTGCAAACGGCCAAAGCCGTTTCTGCCGCCGGCAGGATGATTAATGTAAGCCGCGCGCACGGCGCGGCGGGAAAAAAGAAACTTCTGGGATTGGAAGGCGGATACGGCCGCCGGCCGCGCCGCCATGTTGAAGGATTATTTGATGCGCCTCCGGGTACGTCGGATATTGTTAGTGTAAGCGCGTTTGGGCAAAATTCAACCCCTTGGCGGTTTAGCGCACAAAAATAAAATTTGTTACTATATACATAAGCGGAAGAACGCCGGCTGTTTTTCCGCCCGGGGCCGCAAGGTTCCACAATTTGATGCTGTTTTTGGAAGCCTGTGCAGAACAGGTTGAGCCGTTTCATACGGCACACATCACTCCAAAAACAGCCGTTTTTAAACGCAATACAAACGGCCTAATTACCCGCTTGTGTTGCGTTGAATGCTCCTTGCCATATTTTTATATGGCAAGCGAGCTACGGCTGTTTGTTTCTGGGTTAGTGATGTGGCTCGGAGCGGACAGCCGTTTTTTTGTCCTCTTTTGTTTTGCGCGGGCGTTACAAGAAGCCCGCTTCCCGCTTATTATTTCTCCGATAGCTTCTTTGGTTTGTATCCGCTTGACGGCGGAAGTTTTTCGTCGGGGCGCTGCGTCATTTTCCTCCGCCAAGAGGTGGCGTCGCTCCGCGGACGTTTCCGCGCGTCCTTCCGGGCGCGCGGAAACTGAAGAACATACGGGGAGAATATATGAACAATTTGTGGCATAAACTGCGGCGGGAATGGATGCGTTGGATTTTTCCGGTTCTTTGCGCGCTTGGCGCACGCAAAAGCAAGGCGCCGGGCGTATTATTTGCGGCTCGTTCTTTTTTGTCCAAAGGCGGCGTAGAAAAGCGCGTATGGCAGTATGCCGAGGTGTGGCGCAAGGCTGGTTTCCGGGTATATATTGGTGCGGTATATAACGGCGCGGACAGCTGGCCCGGTACGGACGCTTGGCTGCCTACTAACAGCTGGCTGGCCGGCATATTAATGCGTGGGTACGTGCGCAAATGGAATTTAAAGGCGGTGGAATGGCAGGCGGGCGGCTGCGGCGGTCCGCCGTTTGACCCGGCGCATTTAAAAAAATACGGCGTGCGTTTTGGCGTTGCGGTGCACGCTTCGCGCACCGGGTGGAATTTTGATTATCTGCGTCAGGCCGGTTATGTGCTGTGCGCGAGCACCGTGCACGGGCGGCGGGTGCCGCTTCTTCAGTTTGCGCCGGTACTGCCGAACGCGCTTGCCTATAAACCCGCCGTGTGGAAATTCGGCGGACAGCAAACGGCTGTTTTTATTTCGCGTTTGGCGGCGGACAAAGTGCCGTCTTTTGAAGCGTTTATTGAACTGTGCCGGAAAGGGAACATCCCGTTTGAACTGGCGGGCGGACTGGCCGGGAAAGAAGCGCGCTCGGTCAAACGCGCTCTTCAGCAAAAATACGCGTTGCCGGATAAAGTTTTCATCGGCGAAGTGGACACGCAGGAATTTTTAACGCGTCAGGCCAAGCGGTATTTGTTTGCGGGCGGCGTGGGCCAGGTGATTTTGGAAGCGGGGCAGCTGGGATACCCGTGTTTGGTGTGCAGCGTGCGCGGGAGCGGATTTGCTTTTTTTGCGCGGCGGGAAAATTTTAAACAGCTGGCTGAAAATAACTGTTCGCCTCGGCTGGAACATGAAACGGCATTATTTGCGGCGGATATCCGGCGCGTGCGGGAAGACTTACGGCAAGTGTATTCCGGCAACACAGAACGCTTCCTGCTGGCGCGGGAGATTAATCAATCCTGCGCCCTGCAAACGGAACTGGAAAAATACGAACGGATAATTTTTGGCGGGAAATGAAAAATAAAAAAACGACAAGAGGCGCAAAACGCTGAGGCACTGCGTGATGTCGTACAATGCGAGATGCGCCCCTTTTGCGTCGAGCGGTTGGCCCGCGCAAAAAATTGAGATGTATGCGCGCGGGACCGCGTTCCGATAAAACACCCCGCGCTTACGCGGGGTGTTTTAAATCCTTGGTTTATTTAGCGTTTACCATTTTAGCTCTGGAAATATCACCCTTCTTGTCCAAGAAGTAGAGATATCCTTTTTCTTTTTTGATACCGCATTTTTCTACTTTTTTCGGTTTGCCGCCTTTTTTGCCGCCTCTGGCCATTTGAACGCGGGCGATGTCGCCGTCTTTATCAATGTAGTAGAGGAAGCCGTCTTCGCGGTCCATCCCAACTTTAAGTACTTTTTCTGCCATGTGGATAATCCTCCTTTTAAGGAAAACAGTCTTACGACAAAAGTCTAATAAAAATTGCCGCACTTTGCAAGAGGTTTCTTTCGTCGGGGCTCCCTCGGAGGGCCCCGCGGGCCGTACGCGTACCGGGCCCCTCCGAGGAGAAAACCCCTTTCTTCCCTATATTGTATAGGGAAATGGTATAATCAAAATATATCTGCCTAAGGGGACCTTATGTACTTAAAAGCTATTGAAATCATCGGTTTTAAATCCTTTGCGGAAAAATCCCGCCTGGACTTTGAGCCCGGCATCACCTGCGTGGTGGGGCCGAACGGGTGCGGTAAATCCAACGTGATTGATTCCGTTCGCTGGGCCATCGGCGAGATGAGCTGGAAGTCCCTCCGCTCCGCTTCCATGGTAGATATTATTTTTAACGGCACCGCGCGCCGCGCCCCTTTAAATATGGCGCAGGTCAGTATGGTGTTTGACAACGCCTCCCGCCAGCTTCCGCTGGATTTTAACGAAATCACCGTCAGCCGCAAAATTTTCCGCTCCGGCGAAAGCGAATACTTTTTAAATAAAGTGCAGTGCCGCCTGCGCGACATCCGCGATTTGTTTTTAGACACCGGCATCGGCGGCGAAGGTTACGCCATTATTGACCAGGGCGGCGTGGAAAGCGTGCTTTCCGCCTCGCCGGAACAGCGCCGCGAAATGTTTGAAGAAGTGGCCGGCGTTTCCAAATATAAGGCCAAACGCGAAGAATGCATCAAACGCCTGGAACGCGTGGACCTGGACCTGGCCCGCCTGGCCGACACCGTGGCGTTAATTGACGAGCAAATCAAAAAGCTGGACAGCGAAGCCAAAAAAGCCCGCCTGTACCAAAAGTACCGCGAAGAACTCAAAGAAAGCGAAATCGCCATTTCGGTCTGCTCCATTAAAGAAGCCGACGCGTTAATCGCCAAACACACCGGCGAGCTGGACCCCGTGGTGCGCAAGCTGGAAGATTTGGAAGCCCGCATCTCCGCGCAGGAAGGCGCGGCGGCGGCCCTGGATTTAAATTTAACGCATAAACAAAAAGAAGCCGCCGAATTTAACGAAAAAATTTCCGCCAGCAAATACCAGGTGGGGCTGTTGGAAGGCGCCATTAAAAACTGCGACAATCTGAGCGCGGAACTCACCGCGCAGATTGCGTCCTCCGGCGCGGAAGCGCAGCGCGGCCAGAGCCGCCTGCAGGAGCTGGTGCCCACGATTGCCAAACTCAAAGAACAGCTGGCGGCTGTATCGGCGGAGCTGACGCCGCTTCAGGAAAATTACAACGCCAAAACCGCCGCCGCGCAAAAACTGGAAAATGATTTGCGCTCCGCTGAAGCGCAGCTGCAGCGCGCGTCGGGCGAGCTGATGACGCTGGTGCAAAAACAGATGGAAGTGTCCAACCGCATCTCGCTGGAAGAATCTTCCGCCCAGCGCGAAAACGAAGATTTAATCGCCGCCGAAAAAACCAGCCAGGCGCAGGCCGCCGGGCTCGCGGGCATTCAAAAAAGCCTGGAAGAAATCACCGCCCGCGTGCAGGCCAAGCGGACGGAGGCGGACAACGCGCGCCAGGCTATTGCGGCGGGAGAAGAAGAAGTAAAAAAACTCCAGGCCGGGCGCACCGCGTTAAACGAAAAACTTTCCGCCGTTAAATCCGCCCGCGCGGGTTTGGCGGCCAAGCTGGAGATGATTCAAACCCAGGGCAAGAATGACCCGTATTGGGTGGGCGCAAAAACCGTCAGCGAGAGCGGCCTTGCCGGCGTGAAAGGCACGCTGAGAAAATCCCTTAAATATCCCGCCGCGCTGGGCGTGGCGGTGGAAGAAGCTTTCGGCAAATACTTGGACGCCGTCCTTTGCGACAACGCTTCCACCGTGGAGCAGGCGCTTGCCCTCTTAAAACAGCACGGCAAAGCGCGCGCCAAATTTATCATTCTTTCCGAAGTACCGCAAACCGCGGCCGCCGGCGCGGAAGACGCACTTAAAAAACAGCTTTCGTACAAGCCGGAGCTGGAAAATCTGGTCAATTTTATTATCGGCGGGTATTCGTATAAAGAAGGCGCGGTAAAGGGCGGCTTCTTTGTGGGAGGCGGCGCGGAGGACGTGCGCGCGCCCGAAGCCTATTGGGGCGAAGAAGAAACCGTGCGCGGGGAGCTGGACGCCAAAGCCGCCGAAGAAGAAACGATTTCCAACGAAATTATCGCCAATTACGATGCGCTGACCAAGGCGGATGAAGCGTTGAAGCAGCTGCGCGCCCAGTCGCAGGAAGCGGTGCTGGCGTTAAACTCGGTGCAGAACGAACACGCCAACAAAGAACGCGAACTGCGCTCCACGCAGGAAGCGCTGGAACGCGCGGCCGCGCGCAAGCGGGAAATCACCCTGCGCGTAGACGGCCGCCGCAAAAACGCCGAAACGCTTAAACAGAATTTAGAAGAGCTGAAAAAACGCCACGCGGAAGCGTCGGCGCAGGGAGAAGCGCTCAAAAAATCCCAGCTGACGCTGCGCGAAGACGCCGAAAAATTAAAAGGCGAAATTAACGCGATGAGCGCGGCCCTGTACGAAGTAAAAATCAAAAAGAACAACGTGGAGCTGGACCTTAAATCCACGGAGTACGAATTTAACAGCCTGACCGACAGCGAAGGCAAACGCAATGAAAAAATCGCCTCTTCCAACCTGCGTTTAAAAAGCCTGGCCGAGGAAAAACTGTCCACCGAGGCCAAACTGTCCGCCGAGCGCGACAATCTGGCCAAGCTGGAAGTGGACGAACACAAAATGCGCGCGGACCTGGAAGCCCTGAAAAAGGAATTTGACGAGAAAACCGCCGCTTTAAACGCGTGCAAAAAGGAATCGTCGGAGCTGACGATTAAAAAGAACGATTTGGAAAACGCCCTGTCCAACGCGCGCCGCCAGCGCACCACGGTAACGAATAATTTGTTTGAAAGCTGGAACATCACGCCCGAAGAAGCGCAGATGAATTACGGCGACAAGACGGTGGATTACGAACGCGTCAAAATGATGCGAAAGCGCATTGAAAATATGGGCGCCGTGAATATGACCGCGCCCGAAGAGTACGACGCGCTGACCCAGCGCAACACGTTCCTGCGCACGCAGATAGCGGACCTGGAAAGCGCGAAGAAAGATTTAAAATCCGCCATTAGTAAAATCAACCAAACCACGCGCGAAAATTTCAAATACACCTTTGAACAGGTGCGCCTGCATTTTAAAAACATTTACCAGACGCTTTTCCGCGGCGGCGAGTGCGACCTGGTGCTCACCCAGCCGGAAAACCTGCTGGAAACCGGCATTGAAATTTACGCGCAGCCCCCGGGCAAAAAACTGCTTAACATCACTTCTATGTCCGGCGGCGAAAAAACGCTTACGGCCATGTCTTTGCTGTTTGCGTTCTTTACGCACAACCCGGCCCCGTTCTGCATTATGGACGAAGCCGACGCCGCGCTGGACGAAGCCAACGTGGAGCGCTACGTCAACCTGATTAAAGAATTTGCCAAAACCACGCAGTTTATTGTGGTTACCCACAATAAACGCACGATGGAAGCCGCGCGGATGCTTTACGGCATAACGATGGAAGAAAGCGGCGTTTCTAAAGTGATGTCCGTCAACCTGGCCGAACGCGCCAGCCCCGAAGACGTCAAAAAGAAAGAAGCCATTGAGGCGCTGGCGGAGGCTTAATGCTTATCGGCGTATTTTCCGACGTACACGGCAATCTGGAAGCGCTGGACGCGTGCCTGGAGCGGTTTAAACGGGAGGGCGTATCCTCGTTTATTTACTGCGGGGATATGATTGGCTACGGGCCGGACCCGGAAAAATGCGTGCGCAAAATCGCTTCGTTAAATTTAGCGGCCTGCGTGCTCGGCAATCACGACGCGGTGTTCGTCCAGCCGGAGCTGGAAGCCTTCTTTAATTACGACGCCAAAGTGGCGCTGGACGCCAGCAAAGAAATGATGAGCGAAAAATCCGTGCGGTATTTGTCTGCCTTGCCGGCGGCGGCGCACGGAACGGATTTTACCGTCGTGCACGGCACCCCCGCGGACCCCATTAAAGAATACTTTTCCAGCTGCGCCCAGTTCCGCTCCAATTACGATTTGTGGCAGGGGCACGTGTGCTTTGTGGGGCATACGCATCTGCCTTTTTACATCAAGGGCACGCCGCGCGCCTGCGCCATTTACTTAAATAAAAAAGAAGACGCGGCCATCCGCTTAAACGACAAAGCGCGCTACATCATTAATCCCGGCTCCGTCGGTAAACCGCGCGACAATAATCCGCGCGCGTCGTTTGGCATTTGGGACACGGAAGCCAAAACCTTCCGTTTTATCCGCCAGCCGTACGATTTCCGCCCGACGCAGGAAAAAATGGCGGAGCGGAAATTCCCGTCCTTTTTAATAGACAGCCTTTCACTGGGTTTATAAGTTTTAAGCACCGTAAAAAACCGCGCTTTCGGGCGCGGTTTTTGTATATGGGAGAGCGTACCATCAGCCCGCTTTGTTTTTGCGTTTCGCCCGCCGGGCGGCCAACCCTGTGCCGGCGGTAATGCACAGCACAAATTCAAACGGCGCGCGGAAACGCGCGTAGGCCCCAAAGAACGTGGAGCCGATTCCCCAAAAATATAGGCAGTAGAGGGCGAGGAAAAACGTTTCCGCGCGGCGCATTTTCCACAGCGGGAAAAATCCGCCTATACCCAATAAGACCACGATAAACACCTGCCCCGCCGCCAGCGCAAACAGGCTTTTGGAAAATAAGCCGTTCAGCCGGTCCGTGTGTACGGCGGAGGTGTGGTTAAGCATTTGGCCGTCTGGCTCTTCGGCAGGCCCGGCGCCGAGCAGGCGCGAGAAATGTACAAAGTTGGCGCCGAACAGCGTTTTGCCCGCCCAGAGCGGGGCGCGGGAAAGTTTATATAAAAAGCTTTCGCGCAGTAAGGGGGCGGCCATCGCTTTGTAAATGCGGGCCTGGTGCGCGGGCGGCAGGGCGTCAAACCCCGGCGGCAGGGCTCGCTGCAGCATATCGTGCGCCTGCGGCACGGTCAGGTTGAATTTCCGGGCCAGATAATCTTCGTTCCAAATATACAGGTTGTACGCTCCCACCGTGGTAAAACCGCTGAAACCGGTTGTAAGCGCGTTGCGTGCCTGCCAGGCTCCCGCGAGTACGGCAAGCGGCAGAACAAACGCCAACAGCAGTTTTTTGGCGGAAAAACGGACCATCCCCGAAGCGCAGAAACACGCCAGCGTGATGACGGCCGCAAACATAAAATAATACGCCGCCGGGCGCACATATACCGCGGCCGCTAAAAACAAAGCGGAGCAGAAAAGGTCCTGCGTGCGCGGCGCGGCAAAAAAACGGATGATAAAATACACAAACCACGCGAGCAAAAACGCGCATAAGACTTCGGTCAATACCGCAAACGAAAGGGAAAAATAAAGTACGCTGACGGCGCAAAATCCGGCGGCCCAGCGCGCGGCGGTGCGGCCGGAAAGCTGGCGGGCCGTCAAATAGACCGGAATAAGAAGCGCGAGCGACAGCAGGTTCTGCGCCAGCGCAACCGCCCAGGTAAGGTTATGAAACACCAGCTGTACGAGGGCCAAAAAGAACGGATATCCGGGCGTGCGCAGGAGCATAGGCGCGGCGGAAACCGCCTCCCACATAGAGCCGTACTGCAGAAGAGTCTGCGCGGGGTAGACATACGTCAGCGAGTCGGGAAACGCCAGCACGGCTTCGCCCAGCGGGTGGAAGAAACAAATGCATATAAATGCCGCGGCTTTGACAAAAGCGAGCGCGGAAAAAATGTACCAGAAAACACGGTCTTTATAAAAAGGCATATGTTTATTATATGAAATGCCCGGGCGCGCCGCTATCCCGAATGCGGGGAGCGGGAATTGTGCGGGGAAATAAAATGCGCCTGCGACATTTTTCTGCCATCAAAAAACCCGCCTTTCGGCGGGTTCTATATTTTTAAAATGGTGGACCTGACAAGGATCGAACTTGCGACCTCCTGCATGCCATGCAGGCGCTCTCCCAGCTGAGCTACAGGCCCTTAATTGCTACATCAATATTATAACAGTTTTTCTAAAAATCTGCAACTGCCGCAACTGATTTTTTTGCTCCGCCCCGTGCGGCCCGGGCGTAAAAAACCCCGCCCGGTTAAGAGCGGGGCTTTTTATTTAAAACGCTTAGAAGCGGCCCATAATTTTTACGCTCGCTCCCCAGCCCTGCATCTGGCCTACCAGGCCGAATACGGACAGGGCGGTTTTTACCGGGACCATAGAGTCCGACGCGTCGTAGGTGAAGGATATTTTCCCTTCGCCCGTCAGCCCTTTTAAGGATGCATCGTCAATCTTGTGGCCGTCCAGCGAGGTTTTGCTCTCGCCGTCAAATTCATAAATGCCGGCCGCACCCACGATGGGCTGGAAGTGCCAGAGCATAAAAGGCAGCTCGTAGTCGGCGCCGAATTTGCCCACGAGGCTTTGCATCGCGTCAAAGGTCAGGTCCTGGCCGAGGTTGTCGGTTTTGCTTTCTTTGTCTTTGCGGGCGTAAGAAAGTCTGCCGTAGACGTCCAGCCAGCCGAAATCTTCCACGAATCCGCCGCCGATGCCCCAGTACAGCGCATCATATTTAAAGTTGGACTGCAGCGCGCTGGAATTAAACTTCGTTTCCTGCGTACCGAAGCGGCCCTGCACTTCCAGGCGGCCGGTTTCGCTGTAGTTCCACGCCGCAAACAGGCCGCCGGCGTAAGAGTTTACTTTACCGTCCGCGCGTTTGGGGAAGGTGTCGTAATCGCCGTAGGCGTATTGGCCGAAGAAACCCGCGAGGGTGGAGTCGGTAAATTTATGGTACATACCTGCCTGAGCGACGGCGGTGTACATATTAAACCCGCTGCCGGTTTTGTATTTCGTGTCTCCGTATTCACCGGTGAGGAAGGTGTTGTTTTCGTCGTTTGCTTCAAACGCGGTGGAGATCACTTCGGACAGACTGTCATCGCCCGCCGTGGTGAGCGCCAGGCCCGCCAGCGCGGCCTGCGCATAGGGTTTGGCGTTGGTCTGCGAGAAACCGCCCGTCAGCACCCAGTCCAATCCGGAGCCGTTCACTTCTTCTTTAAGCGTATATTCGTAGGCGCCCAAAGAACTCTGTTCCATTACAATCTGGGAATCGGCCGAAGTATTGGCGATGACGGTCGTTTCCACCTGCGGCTTGCCGTTAAGTTCAAAGGTGGCAAATACCTGCTGGGAAGGGGCAAAAGTGATATTGGAATCGTTGCCGATGATGGACGTTTCCTGGAAGTTTTTGTACTCGCCCAGCGTGCCCTGGTAATGGCTCAGGACCAGCTTGTTGCCGCGGTAGATGGTTTCGTCATTATTATCGCCCACATAACCGCCGTAAATCGTGCCGGTTACGGTGGTGTTGCCGCTTAAAATAACCGTGTTGTTGTTGGCCCAGGATTCAAAGGTTTTGTTGCCGTCCGCGTCCGTATACACTTGGGGGCGTTCGGTTTTGCCGCCGTAAATGTCGCCGGTAACCTGCGTGTTGTGCAGGGCAATGGTATTGCCGGAGGCGCGGTCCACGCCGCGTTCTTCTTCCGCCGGGCCGTTTTCCGGATCCGGGTTTGCGTCGGCTTTGAACATCACATAGCCGCCGTAGATGCTGGCGTTGACGGTGGAGTCGGCGATTGCGACGGTATTGTTCTGCGCCGTATGGCCGATGGATTTCAGGGCGACTTCGCTGTCGGTATCACCCTCGGCCGGGGACTGGGCTTCGTTTACCACAAATCCGCCCATAATGTGGCCGCTGCCGTTAATGACGGCGTTGGAAATGGCAACTTTGTTGCCTTCGGTATTGCCCGCTTCGTTCCACGAACCCGCAATAAAGCCGTTGGTAAGCTGATAGGTCGGCTCCGTATTGGTGGCGGTGGTAACGGTAACCTTCTGGTCCGCCGTACCGCTGATGATAACGGTGTTGTTGGAGTGGCTCGTGGCCACGCCGCGCAGTACTTCGGGTTTGGGGTCTTCGGTGCTGGTGCCGTCCCAAATGACGCCGTAGACACTTTTCGCGCCGGCGATATTGCCCGTCACTTGCGCGCCGTCGGTAATAACCACCTGGTTCTGGCTGGAGTTGGTGCGGAAAGAATTTGCGCCGAACACGCTGCCGTTTACGGCGGAAGAGGCTCCTTTTACCGTAACGGAGTTGTTGTTGGCGGTGGATTTAATGGTGTCCGAATTTTCGGAGCGCACCCAGCTGCTGCGCGTCGTGGCGCCGATAAGCTGGCCGGTAACGGAAGAGTTTTCCACGTATACGCTGTTGTTGTTGGAGTATACGCCGCCGTTGCCGCCGATGGCGGCCACCGCGTCGGCCGAGTCCGACGCGCTGTTATCAAACGGAATCTTGCTGGTGCTGGCAACGGTGGAGTTAATCAGGCTGACGCGGTTGTTTTCCGCCGTGGACACGACCGCATTCGCTACGCCTTCGGTCTTCACTTCGCTTTGGTCGGTGGCAAAGCCGCCGATTAACTGCGCGTTGACGGTGGAGTCCGTTACGTTAATGCTGTTGTTGCTGGCGGCGTTGTAGTTATAGGTGCTGTCAAACGTTTCGGCAAGGGGGTCTTCTTCGTCGGCCGGGAAGCCGAAGTTTTTGCCCAGTTCGGAATAAGCGCCGTAAACGGTGCCGGAGGTAACGCTGCTGTTGTGAATGTTGACCGAGTTGCCGTTGGCCTGGTTGCCGTCCGCGCGTCCGCCGATGATGTCTTTGGTGTTGCTGCCGGAAGTCGGGTTGGTAATCGTGGCGTCCGTGATATTTACGGAGTTGTTGGAGGCCACGCCGGAGGGAAGGATGGTGTCCGGCGAGTCGCTGTCTCCGCCGACGAGGGAAACGTTCGTTCCCGTAGTGCCCGTTACGCTGACGGAGTTGCCCGTGGCGTTTTGGCCGATGGTGGCTCCGCCGGTAGCGGAAAAATTGTTCAGGCTTCCGCCGTTGATATTGACCGAACTGTTGGTAACCGATCCGTTCGGGGAAGAGTTGTCTCTGCTGCTCGATAAATTACTCGGGTTATTGATGGTCTGCACCCGCCCGTCAATGTTAAACTGGGCGGACGCACTGCCAAACAATCCCAGGCAGCATAAAGCCGTCAGAAATTTCTTCATTTATCCTCCGATTGTATAATTAAAAAATCAATATAATCCTATTATACAGAATTTATGAGAAAAGGAAAGCACTTTTCGGCGTTGTTTTCCGGGGCGCCGCAACGCGTAAGCCGGCTTTAAACTGAACAGCGGAATAAAAACCGGCTCCGCTTGGGGAATAAAAAAGGCCGGGCGAACCCGGCCCGGCCGAACAAAAGCGGTTATTTGTAGCGGGATTGCAGCTTTTTCTCCCGCGCCAGCGCCTCTTCAAACGCTTTCTTTTGGGCGGGGGAGAGTTTTTCGGCCAGATGGGAGGCCAGCAGATTTTCCACAAACGCCACGCTGCGGCCGTAGGCCAGGGGTTCTTCCTTCTGCATATCCGAAGTGTCTATGGGGTGCGTCATTTTATAATAGGCGTGCCCGTAAATTTCATGCGCGGCGGCTACCGCGGCGGCGGCCAGCAGCTGTTCGGATGTGCGGCCGGCGGCCAGTACGTCGCTGATTAAAAAAATGTGAATGACGCGTTTGCCGTCTTTTCCCACGAAAGAAGTGGTGTACGCATCCGCATTCCGAAGAGACGAGACCGGTATGCCGTTGGCCTGCAGCTGGCGCGCCACATCGGCCCGGACGGCCACAATGACGTGTACGTCCCGCACGCCCGGATATTCGGCCTTGCGGATTTGGGCGAACGATTTTTGCCCGGGCGGCGGCACCAGTGCGGCCAGGCCCAGCGCGGTGTTGAACGCGTCCTGGCGGGAGGTGTCGTTAAAGTGCAGGGAAAAAAGCGGCGTTTGGGCCGCCAGCGCGGCCTGGGTGACGGGGCGTTCAAACCGTCCTGTAAAAAAAGGCTCCGCCCGCAAAGGACAGCTGCCGGCGGCCAGCATAAACGCCAGCCAGATAAAAAGAGTGGTTTTCTTCATATATGTACTGTAGCGTTTTACGGGCATGCGCCGCAAGGGCCAAAAGGCCCAGCGAAACTTGGGCCTTATCGGAAAATTTAAGTATAATAGGCGTATGGAATCCATATATACCGACGGTTCGTATCTGCAAAGCAATCCCGGCTGGCACGGGCAGGACGCGCATTGGAAACTGATGCACGTCTTGCTGGCGTTGGAACGCGCGGGCGCGGCGGACCGTGTAAAAACCGTGTGCGACGTAGGCTGCGGCGCGGGGGAGCTGGTTAAAGAATGGGCGCGCCTTAGGCCGGATATGCGTTTTACGGGGTGTGATATTTCGCCCCAGGCGCACGCGCTGTGTTTAAAAGACGCGCCGGAAAACGCGCATTTTGTGCACGGCGGCCAGGTACAGGGCGAACATTTTGACGCTATTTTAGCCGTAGACGTGCTGGAGCACGTGCCGGATACGGATTCTTTTTTAAGCACGCTGGAAGCGTATGCCGATTTGCTGGTGCTGCACGTGCCGCTGGACTTGTCTTTTCGCAGCGTGGTAAAACCCGAAATTTTGGAAGAAGAACGCCGCACCGTGGGGCACATCCATTTTTATACGGCCGCTTATTTAAAACGTTTGCTGGCCGCGCGCGGTTACGAACTGCTCAGCTGGCACTATACCAATAAATATGTGGAACGCCCGCCGGAGCTGGCCTCCGCCAGGAGCCGTCTGGGGATGTGTATCCGCCGGGCGGCGCATTATGGTATGCCGCGCGCCTGGGCGGCGTTTCTCGTGGGCGGGTACAGCGTGATGCTGGTGGCGCGGCCGCGCAAGTCCTAAAATTATTCCCGATATAATTGGCGAAGCAGTTTGATTTCCCGCGCGTAGCCCGCGAGGTCGTTTGGCGTTTCTAAGCAGAAAGGCAGTTGTTTTAACGCCGGATGATTGATGATGCACGCGAACGTGTCCGTTCCGATTTCGCCGGCCCCGATGGGGGCGTGGCGGTCTTTATGGGCGCCGCGCGGGTTTAAACTGTCGTTTAAATGCACGGCTTTTAGGTGTTGGAGGCCGATTTGTTTGTCAAACTCGTTTAAAGTGCCGTCCAGTACCGCCAGCGAATAGCCCGCGTCGTGCACGTGGCACGTGTCCAGACAGACGCCTGTCTGCCCGTTTAATTTCACCCCGTCCAAAATCCGTTTAAGCTCGTCAAAACTCCGCCCGATTTCGCTTCCTTTTCCGGCCATCGTTTCCAACAGTACGGTCGTGTGCAGGCCGGGCGTTAAAATTTCGTTCAGCGTTTGGATAATCAGCCGGATGCCGGCTTCTTCCCCCTGCCCCACGTGGCTTCCGGGATGAAAATTATACAGGTTGCCGGGCAGGTATTCCATACGCTCAAGGTCGTCCGCCAGGGTTTGCAGGGCGAACTCGCGCGTTTTGGGGTCGGCGGAGGCGGGGTTCAGCGTGTACGGCGCATGGGCGATAACGGGCGCAAAACCGTGTTCGGCAAGCAGTTCCCGCAAACGCTGTGCGTCCTGCGGGTCTATCTCCTTGGCGCGGCTGCCGCGCGGGTTGCGCGTGAAGAACTGGAAGGTGTCCGCGCCGATGGACAAAGCGGTTTTTCCCATGGCTTCAAAGCCTTTGGAGGACGAGAGATGACAGCCGATATGCAGCATGGTTATTTGGCCGCGTATTTGCGGATATCCGCCGCAAGCTGGCGTACGTCTTCTTCGCGCGTGGCCCAGCTGGTGCAAATGCGGATGGCGGTGCGGCTGCGGTCCAGGCGTTTGATGTGGGCGAAGGCGTAGTCTTCTTCCAGTTGTTTGACTATATCGTTGGGCATAACGGGAAATTGCTGGTTGGTGGGCGAATCGTAGAGAAACGTATATCCCGCGTCCGCGCACGCCCGGCGGATGATTTGGGCCATATCGTCGGCATGCTTGGCGAGTTTAAAATACAGGCCGTTTTCAAACAAGGCCAAAAACTGCAGGCCCAAAATGCGTCCTTTGGCGAGCATAGCGCCTTTTTGCTTCATAAAATAGCGGAAATCTTTTTGGAGTTTCGGGTTCACGATTACCACCGCTTCGCCCAACAGGGCACCCACTTTCGTGCCGCCGATATAGAACACGTCGCAGCAGGCGGCGATGTCCGCAAGCGTCAGGTCGTTGCCCGGGGCTTCCAGGCCGTAGCCCAGGCGGGCGCCGTCCATAAACAGGTACAGATTGTTTTCGTCGCACGCGCGGCGGATGGCGGAGAGTTCCTCTTTGGAATATAAGGTGCCGTATTCGGTGGGGAAGGAAATGTATACCAGCTTGGGCTGGGGGGCGAACTCCGGGTTGTCGTCCTGCCAGTGTTCTTTGCAGCAGCGGGAGATTTGCTCGGCGGTGATTTTGCCGTCTTTTTCCGCGGCGGTAATCACGCGGTGCCCGGTGGCTTCAATCGCGCCCGTTTCGTGTACGTTGATGTGGCCCGAATCCGCCGATATCACGCCCTGGTACGGGCGCAGGCACGCGGCGATGACGGTTAAATTGGTTTGCGTGCCGCCGGCTAAAAAGTGGACGTCCGCCTCCGGCGTGTTGCACAGGGATTTGATTAAATCGGCCGCCTGGCGGCAGTAAATATCCTGCCCGTAGCCGGGCAGCTGTTCCAAATTGGTCAGCGTAAGTTTTTCCAAAATGCCCGGGTGGGCGCCTTCGCTGTAGTCGCAGTTAAATCTGATCATAGGGGCCTCGTATAAAAGTGCCGAAAATAAGGTGCTCTTATTATATTTTTAGCAAATCCCGCGCCCGCGCACAATGGGGCGTTGGGAGAATCGGCTTAATGGGCGGCTTGGCGGTGTTTCCGGGCGCGCAGTTCGGCGCGGCGTTTGCGGAAAATATCCAGTTTTGTATAGCGGATCATTAATACCGTATCAATAAGCACCATTACAAAATTGAGCACATAGAGCCAGAAAACCCAGTCAAAATTATGCAGGATTTTATGAATCATCCCGCAGACGTAGGCGAACTCTATGGTAATCATAAACAGGAAGCTTTTTCCTGCGGCGGTTTTGGTGCGCAGCGAACGGCTGATGTTAAACGGCCAGGCCAGCCCGAAACCCAACATCATAAGAGCCTCAAAAATACTCATATATTTCCTCCCGCGCGGCGGCGGAGCCGGCCAGCGGTTCTGGGCGCCGTTACTTATATTTTACTTCTTTTGGCGCCGGGCGGAAAAGGCGGTCAGACGGTTTTGGGGGGTATGCGCCGCTGGAAGCGTTTTTGGCGCGCCCGGGCGCGCAGGGCGCGGAATTTGACAGCTATTTTGGGGAGGTAATTTGCCGCAAAACTAGATTGCCGTGCCGGGTAGTATGTGTAAATTGTGCAAGAATTTAGACAATAAAAATCCCCAGCTTGTGGGCTGAGGATTTTTATTTTTACTACGGTTTTTACTACGCTATCGTCGTAAAATGGTGCCCAGTATAGGGATTGAACCTATGACCTTTCCCATGTCAAGGGAACGCGCTACCGCTGCGCCAACTGGGCTTAAATCTGTTTACTGTTACTGCTTATTTCCAGCGGGCGCGTCCCCTTGAGCGGGAACGGACTTTATGTTACTAGCGCTGCGCCAACTGGGCTAAAAATCATTTATCTGGATGACTAATTACTACTTTTCTATTATAGCATAATCGTGCGGCGTTGGGAAAGAGCCGCCCGCCGCTCCGTCGGGCCGCAACATCTGCGGAATTTATTTAAAGCTCCAGGCGTTGCCGATTGTATTTTCAATATATTCCAGCAGTCCTTTGTGCAGTAAAATCCGTTTATTGGTGCGGATGCGGTGTATTTTCCCCGGGTTTTCTTTAGACGGCACTTCCAGGTACACCGTCGTCGTGCCGCGGGTCATATCCAAATAGGTTTTCAGTTTCTGCAGGCTGTTTTTCGGGTAATCCGCGGGAAGGCGCACGGTAAATTCTTTCGCCACTCCGGCGATTAAATCCGTTACGTTGCTCACGTCCTGCAGGTTCAGTTCGGTGCGCGCGCTTTCGTCGTCTACGCGGATGTCTCCCGAGAAATGCAGAATCGCGTTGGGCGCCAGCTTGTGCGACATATTCGCATACGCGCGCGAAAACGCGTTGACCAAAATGGAACCGGTGCAGTCCTCAATCATCATCTGCGCCCATTCTTCTTTGCGTTTGTTTTGGCGTTTTTTAAACAGGGTGATAATGCCCAGCACGCTTAAACGGCCGCTGGCGCGCCCTTCCAAAATATCGGCAATCGGCGTACAGTGCAGCTGTTTTAAATTGTTTTGGTAGCGCGCCATCGGATGCCCGCTGAAATACAGCCCCAATACTTCTTTTTCGTAGTTTAACAGCTCATTTTGCGTCAGCGGTTTGGCGTCCACGGGCGCTTTTTGTTTGACGCTGAGCACGGCGGAAAAATCATCCCCGAACAAATTGCCCGTATTCTTTTCTTTTTCTTTGGCTACCATGTGGGCCAGGTCAACGGCGTTGTCAATGCCGGCCAGAATGTTGGCGCGGGTGATTTTGGGGTCCTGGCCCGGGGCCGTGCTGTCAAACGCGCCGGCCTTGGTTAAGCTTTCAATCGTTTTTTTGTTGGCCTGAAACAAATCCACCCGGCTGCATAAATCTTCCAGCGATTTATAAGGGCCGTCTTTTTCGCGTTCTTTAACGATGGAAATACAGCCTTCCGCCCCGGCGTTTTTGATGGCTTCCAGCGCGTAGCGGATGCATTCTTTGCCGTCCACCGTTTCCACGGAAAATTCCGGCTGGGATTTATTTACGTCCGGCGGCAGAATTTCAAAGCCCATGCTGCGCGCTTCTTCCAGATACGTAACGATTTTATTTTCTTTGTCGTCCGCGCCGATGGCGTTGTGGCCGATTTCGTTGGTCAGCGCGGCGCACATAAATTCAATGGGATAGTTGGCCTTTAAATAAGCCGTTTGGTAAGACACCAAACCGTACGCAAACGAGTGGGATTTGTTAAAACCGTACCCGGCAAACGCTTTCATCTGTTCGTAAATGTGCGTGGCTACTTTTTCGGAAATATGTTTTTCGCGGCAGCCTTCCACAAATTTTTTACCGAACTTTTCCATTACGTCCAGTTTTTTCTTGCCCATGGCTTTGCGCAGGGTGTCGGCTTCGCCGGGGGTAAATCCGCCCAGCGTTTTGGAGATTTGCATGATCTGTTCCTGATAGACCATACACCCGTAAGTGTCTTTGAGGGTTTCTTCCAACAAAGGCGTTTCGTAAACGATTTTTTCCTGCCCGTTTTTGCGGCGCACGAACATATCCATCATGCCCGACTCCATCGGGCCCGGGCGGTACAGCGCCACCAGAGCGGATACGTCGCTGAATTTGGAAGGCTGCAGCTTTTTAATCAGGTCTCTCATCCCGCCGCTTTCCAGCTGGAAGATGCCCAACGTTTTGCAGGCGCTGAGCAAATCGTAGGTTTTTTTGTCGTCCAACGGGATTTTGTTGATGTCAAAATGGGGGTCGTGCCGGGCGCGTATCATTTTTTCGGCGTTATCAATAACCGTCAGCGTGCGCAGGCCCAAAAAGTCCATCTTTAACAGGCCGAGGTTGGAGCACGGTTCACCTTCAAACTGGGTGGTGATGGCTTCGCGCGAGCCGCGCGCCAGCGGCACGTATTCGGATACGGCTTCTTTGGTAATCAGCACGCCCGCCGCGTGAATACCCGTATGGCGTTTTAATCCCTCAATTTTGCGCGCCATTTCAAACAGGCGTTTGCTTTGCGGATTTCTGTCAATTTCGTTTCGCAGTTCGTTGATTTCCAACGCTTTTTCAAGCGTCATCTTAGGGTCGTTGGGAATCATTTTGGCGATGCGGTTGGCTTCGGCCACCGGGATTTCCATGGCGCGCGCCACGTCTTTAAGCGCCAGTTTGGCCTTCATCGTTCCGAACGTGATGATTTGGGACACTTTGTCGTGCCCGTATTTTTGGCGCACATAGTCAATCACGCGTTCGCGTCCCGCGTCGGACATATCAATATCCAAGTCGGGCATGCTGACGCGGTCCGGATTTAAAAAGCGTTCAAACAGCAGTTTGTTTTGGATGGGGTCCACGCGCGTAATGTCCAGGCTGTACGCCACCAGCGAGCCGGCGCCCGAGCCGCGGCCGGGGCCTATCGGGATATCGTTGGCGCGCGCCCAGTTGATAAAATCCTGCACGATGAGGAAGTAGCAGTCAAACCCCATGGTGATGATGACGTTAAATTCAAATTCCAGCTGTTTCCAATACTCGTCGGGCACGTGGCCGTCCATCTTTTTGGTGAGGCCTTTGCGGCATAAATCTTTAAAGTATTCGGCCGAGCTTTTAAATTCGGGCGGAATATCAAAATTGGGCAGAATGAACCCGTGTTTGGGGAACTCCAGGTTGCATTTTTCCGCAATGGCGAGCGTATTGGCGCAGGCTTCGGGCGTGTGGGAAAAGAGCTCGCACATTTCTTCGGGCGATTTAAAATACAGTTCGTGCGACATTTGCATCCGGTGCGGGTCGTTTAAGGTTTTGCCCGTGGCGATGCAGACGTGGATGTCGTGCGCTTCCCAGTCTTCTTTTTTCTCGTAGTGGCAGTCGTTGGTGGCCACGACGGGGATTCCCGTCATTTTGGCCAGGTCTTTTAACAGCGGCAGGGCTTCCACTTCTTCGCGGATGCCGTGGTCCATCAGCTCTATATAATAGTTGCCTTTGCCGAAGATGTCCTCGTATTCTTTGGCCAGCGCGCAGGCTTTTTCAAACCCGCCTTCCATACGCACGTATTGGGAAATAAAGCCTTTTAAACAGCCCGACAGGCACAACAGGCCGCCGCTGTGTTTGGCTAAAATCTCTTTATCAATGCGGGGATGATAATAAAATCCGTCCACCCAGGCCATGGAATTGAGTTTCATCAGGTTTAAATAGCCTTCGTGGTTACGCGCCAGAAGCGTGAGGTGGCCGGTGCGGGATTTGTCTTTTTCGTTATATTTGCCTTCGGTGATATAGAACTCGCACCCGACGATGGGTTTAATGCCCGCGGCTTTGGCCGATTCGTAAAAATCCAGCGCGCCGTACATATTCCCGTGGTCCGTAATGGCCATGGCCGGAATGCCCTGCGCCGCAAGCCCCTGCAAAAAGCGGGAGGGCTTGTGGTTTTCGGATACGCGGAGCATACCGTCCAAAAGAGAGTATTCCGTGTGGTTGTGCAGTTGTACGAATTCGGCCATAAAATTGAAGTTCCTTTCTAAAAACGACGGACGGGCGAAGGTGTCAGCTTGCGCGCGGGACCGGGCGGGTCCAAATGTTATAAGATATGTATATGAAACATTATAGTAAATTAAAAGAGACAAAAATCTCTTCCAAAACGCTTTACAAAGGGGTCCTGGGCGTGAAGCTGGACGAAGTGAAACTGCTTAACGGCCGCACGTCCACGCGCCTGTATTTTGACCATCACGGCGCCAGCGGCATTCTGCCGGTGGAAGACGGCTGCGTGTACCTGGTGCAGCAGTACCGTTACCCCATCCGCCGGGCCACCTGGGAAATCCCGGCCGGCAAGCGCGAAAAGGGCCAAAGCTTTCCGGCCTGCGCCAGGGCCGAGCTTAAACAGGAAACGGGGCTGACGGCCAAGTCGCTTAAAGAAATTATGGTGTTTCACCCGTGCAACGCGTTTTCCAACGAAGAACAGCATTTGTATCTGGCCACGGGGCTGACGCGCGGCAAAGACCAGCCGGACGAAGACGAGTTTTTGAACCTGCAGAAATTTCCGCTGGAAAAAGCGTACAAAATGATGGAAAAAGGGGAAATCACGGACGCCAAAACCATTATCACCCTGCAATGGTATCGGTTGCACCACAAATAAATCCGGCGGGCAATTGATTTGAACAACGGGCAAGCGTTTTTGCCCGTTGTTTTTTGTCTAGTTAGGTTACGAAATTGCCTGCTGGTGTGGCTCATTAGTCGGATGTGCCCGCATAAAGAACCGCCCCCCGGAAAACTTTTGCGTCCCCGCACGTTTCTCTCCCAATTATCTAAAAGTGCCGTATTTTGCTGAACCCTGGTAGAGGCACGCTGCGCGCCGCCAGAGCCCCAAGGCCCGGCCCCTGCGGCTGGCCCGGAGGGTGCGGCTTTTCGGGCTCGC
>ENA-OPIO01000060-OPIO01000060.1-human-gut-metagenome-genome-assembly--contig:-NODE-60-length-40073-cov-8.059523_pt1 | contig 40073 bp, 31 predicted proteins | sample MGYA00241395_ERZ501636 | MGnify/ENA primary metagenome ERZ501636 (study PRJEB25962, sample SAMEA2042198) | human gut metagenome | biome: human gut; feature: human-associated habitat; material: faeces... | reverse complement strand
CGCAAGGAGAGCTACAGCCACGACTCGCGCAAGCCGGTAGTGGAGGACGGCACGCTGGAGGACGACCAGAACCGCCGCGACTTCACCATCAACGCCCTCGCCGTGTGCCTCAACCGGGCGCGCTTCGGCGAGCTGGTTGACCCCTTCGACGGACTGGCCGACCTCGAGGACGGCATCATACGCACGCCGCTCGACCCCGACATCACATTCTCTGACGACCCCCTGCGCATGTTGCGGTGCGTCCGCTTCGCCGCGCAGCTCAACTTCTTCATCGAAGACGAGACGTTTGACGCCCTCACGCGCAACGCCGACCGCATCAAGATAATCAGCGGCGAGCGCGTGCAGGAGGAGCTTAACAAAATAATGATGACCGCCACGCCGAGCAAAGGCCTTGTCGAACTGTACCGCTGCGGACTGCTGCCGCGGCTGCTGCCGGAGCTTACCGCCCTCGACATTGTGGAGAAGCGCAACGGCCGGGCGCACAAAAACAACTTCTACCACACGCTCGAAGTGCTCGACAACGTAAGCCGACACTCCGACAACCTGTGGCTGCGCTGGGCCGCGCTACTGCACGACATAGGCAAGCCCAAGACCAAACGGTGGAACAACGCGCTCGGATGGACGTTCCACAACCATAACTTCGTGGGGGCGAAAATGGTGCCCGACATCTTCCGCAGACTGAAACTGCCCATGGACGCGAAGATGAAATACGTACGCAAACTCGTAGACCTGCACATGCGCCCCATAGTAATAGCCGACGAGGTGGTGACCGACAGCGCTGTGCGCCGCCTGCTCAACGACGCCGGCGACGACATAGACGACCTCATGACGCTGTGCGAGGCCGACATAACCAGCAAGAACGAAGGCCGCAAGAAGCACTTTCTCGAGAACTTCCGCATAGTCCGCTCCAAGCTGCACGACCTCAAGGAGAAGGACTACAAGCGGCTCTTGCAGCCCTGCATAGACGGCAACGAAATCATGAGCATGTTCAACCTGAAGCCGTCACACGAGGTTGGCGAGCTGAAAAAATACCTGAAAGACGCCGTGCTCGACAACCGCGTGCCCAACGAGCGCAAGCCTCTGATGGCGCTGCTCATGGAGAAGGCAAAGGAAATGGGGCTGGCGTAAAAGCCCTAAAAGCGTTTAAATACTTTTCAAAAACAACGTTTTGCAAAATAAAAGAACGGCATTTCACTAAACTTCTGACAGTTTAAGAAACGCCGTTCCTTGTTATTTTATATTATTGTTTATTACCGTTTTTCTGAAATACAGACCCTCTTCCCGTCGTAACTGAACGCCGCAGCGCCCATGTCGTTAAGTGCTTCGACGACCTGTTGCAGGCTCATCGAGCGCGGGATGTTGAAGTGTACACGCACGTCGAGCGGCTTACGCGAGACGAAAACCACGCTTACGTTGTACCACGCGCCAACCTCTCGCATCACGTCTTCAAGCCGCGCGTTGTCGAAACAGAACATACCGCGGCTCCATCCGGCGGCGGCCTGCAAGTCGGCCGGCGACACCCGTATGCCCCGTTTGCCCGAGAGCACGGCCTGATAGCCGGGCTTCAGTGTCTCCGCAAGGTCTCCGTCGGCATCGCATACCTGCACCTTGCCGCTGTAAAGCGTCACCTTGCGGCTTGCACCAGGGTATGTGCTGACATCGAACACGGTGCCGAGAACGCGGGCATCAAGCCCTTCCGCATGTACGGTAAACGGCCTTTTATTGTCGTGCCGCACGTCAAACCGCGCCATGCCGACGAGCTTCACTTCCCTTGCCGGTTTACCGTTGAAGTCCTTTTCATATTCAAGACGCGAGCCTGCGCCGAGCAAAACGTGCGTGCCGTCAGGCAAAACGACGGGCTGAACGGTAGCCGCCGGGGTGCTTACGGTAACACGTCCGCCGCTCTCCGACTGCTCCACGCCTTGCGGAACGTCCATTGCGGCAAACGCTTCGACGGCATCTCCCGGTGTGGAAAGCCGTTGCCAAGGCAGCAATACGGCTACCAAAGCCACGGCGGCAACCGCCACCGCAGTCCATATGGCAGCCCTGACGGTGCGGCGGCGACGGCCTTTTGCACGGTGCTTGGCCGCAAACTCCACCCATGCAGCCTGCGTATCGCCGTCTTGCGGCATGTCGCCAGTGGCCTCGCCGAGGACACAAAGCAGGTCAAGGTCGGCCTCGCTGAAGTCGGTGTCGTGTCTTTTCACATTGTCGTTCATTGTCATTCCTCCCGTCTTTCGATTTCTTCGCGCATCATGCGCAGTGCTTTCCGTATGTGTTTCTTCACCGTTTCAGGGCTTATGCCGAGGCTGTCGGCGGCCTGCCTGTGGGTAAGATGGCGGTAATAACACATGTTTATAATGCTCCGTGTAGGCTCTTCAAGGCGCGCGGCCACGGCCTCCGCCATGCTTAGCAGACGTTCGCGCTCGCGGCTTTCGGCCTCTGTCACAGGCTGTAACACCGCCGCCAGCGCGGCGGAATGCCTGCGCTCAACGTCCCGGTGCTTAAGCCTTAGCACGCAGGCGTTGTGCACGCACGTCCTAAGCCACGCTGCCTGGCGGCTCTGGTCGATGTCGCCGAAGCGCCGCCAGGCCGTCTCCATCACGTCGGAAACGATGTCGCGTGCCTCGTCCTCGTCGCCCGTCATCTGCACGGCAAGCCTTACCAGGCGCGGATAATGGGCGCAGAACATGCGGCGGAACGGCTCTATTTTATCGTCATCGGTATCCATTCATTCCGTAAAAAGTGGTTTCTGGCCGCAAAGTTAGCCATTATCCGCAAGACGGAAGCATCAAAGACGCTGTTTCTCACTCTGTCCGGCACCGCGTCCGCGGTACTTGCTCTTCGTGGCGTTGAACGTATATGTAAGGTTAAGCTCCACGCGCCGGTAGTCGCGGTGGTTGTCGCTCGACGAATAGGTGCGGTCACCGTAGCCGGTGAAAGGATAGTAACGCGTGTTGAAAACGTCCTTTACGTTGAGTGCGAGCTTGAGCGACTTGTCCTTGAAAAACGTCTTTACGACGCGCAAATCGACATACCCCACAGGCCGCTTTATGGCGTAGCTCGACCTTGAATAGAAGTTGTAGCACCCGTAAAGGCGCACCATCCAGCCGTGGTTGAACGTCAAGAAGTTGTTGAGACTAAGCGTAATGCGCGGCTCGTTCCAGTGTTTCGTTATGCCGAGGCAGCGCGCATCGGCGTCATACCAGTCAATATCGGCCTGGAAGTTGGGCTGCCACAGGCCGATTTTGGGCGTTAGAGAGAGCGCGGCACCATACTGCCGGGTGTGCGGAATGCTTGCCATGGTCTGAAGCATGACGCCCGGATGCGCAGTGTCGTCATATGGTTTGTAATACGTTGTGTACATGTTCTGCGTGTAGTCGAACCATAAGTTCAACGTGACCCACCGCCATCCGCCCAGCAGCGAGACGTAGTTGTGCTTCTGCGGCACGAGATTCGGGTCGCCGCTTGAGTACAGATACTTGCTTGAATAGCTTGTCGCGCTCGACAGCATACGGTACGACGGACTAAGCTTCATCAGCCTGTAAGACAGCGAAAGGCTGAAGTCGCCGTGCTGATAGTCAACCGATGCCGAGGGCAGCAGGTCGTTGTAGGTAGGGCTTTGACCGCCGTTGAACACGCCGGACTCGAAGTATTGCGTGCGCTGATGCTCGTAGCGAAGGCCCGCCGTGAGGCTAAACTTACCCAGGGGCAGACTGTAATCGGCGAAGGCGGAATAGTAAGACTGGCGCAGATGGTCGTCGGCGTCGGCCGAAAAGCCGCTCTGCGTGAAGCAGTCTCGCCGGTCGGTAAAGGTCTCCTCCGTGCCGACGGCAAGCTGCCCCTTGCCTATTTGGCGCGAAAGCACCAGTTTAACAGCGTACAGTTTGTTCTCAACGTCGTTGACCGACGAGGCGTCAGTAACGCCGCCATACATCACATCCTGCCCCGTATGGCTGTCAGACGTATAGTAATCGGCGTTGAAGTCAATGCCCCAAGGGCCGAACGTGGCGTTGTAATAAGCGTTGACGGAGTGGCTCCAACCGGCCGTCATTTCCATCGTTGACAGAGAGTTAAGCTCCTCGACCAGCTCGCCGTCGCGGCTTACCACGGTGTTTCCGCTCCGCCTGGAGCGCGCCGTGCCGAGCAGTTTGCCGGGAACGTAACGCACGCCGAACGACTGGCGCGCGTCAGGCTCGTAGTTGAAGCCTATTTCTCCGCGGAAGTTGGCGTTGCGGTCGGTGCCCGAATTATGGATTGCGGTGCGCCAAGTGGACGACGTCCACATGGTAGTATTCGTCGTGGACGAGCTATAATCGTTGTTTTCAAAGAAGTGTCCGCGCACGAAAATGTCAAGTCCGCCAGTGCGGTAGTTGAACGAAAGCCCCTCGTTGCCGCGCCCGTTGCGGCCCTGCGACCAGTTGGCTACGGCCTGTCCGCTAAGCCCCTGCCCTCTCTTGCGCTTGGTCTTGAGGCGTATTACCGCGCCGGTTGACGACGAATAGCGCGCTCCCGGGTTCATTATTATCTCCGCCGAGAGCACCTCGTCGGCCTGAAGCTGCTTCAGTTCGACGGCATCGCGCACCTTGCGGCTGTTGATGTAAACCTCCGCCGCGCCGCGTCCGATGACCTTGTAGCTGCCCTCCTCGCCCGTAACCATGGGCAGGCACGACAGCAGTTCGTCAGCCGAGCCGGTCAGAGCGAGCGGCGTTCCGGCCACGTTGGCCACCAACGTGCCGCCCCGGTGCTCTATCATCGGGCGGCCGTTGGTTACGGTTACGCCCTGCAAGAGGCGCGTGTCGCTCTCCAACTGGATATTGTTGACGCTGCGGCAGGGCGTGTAGGCCGTCTTGCAACCCACGAACGACACTTTGAGCAGGCACGGCGTGGAAGGCATGGAGGGGAAGGCGAACGTGCCGTCGGCCTCGGTCACGCATCCGGCCACATACGAAGAGTCGCGCCCGCGGAGCATAACCACGTTGGCAAAGCCCATGGGCCGCCCCTTAGAGTCGGTCACCCGGCCACGCACTCCGTAGTCTTTCATGCCCTTGCGGCTGTACTGCACCACGAAGTAACCGCTCCGCTCGATGTACGAGAAGGGTTTTCCCTTTAGCGCGGCGGCTATGGCTTCGGCCTCTGTCGCGCCCCGTACGGCCATCGTTACGCGGTAACGCTCGGTCTCCTTATAAGTAAAGAGTATGCTCTTGCCGCCCTGTTGCTCTATTAGTTTGAGTGCCTGCGGCAGCGGTTCGCCGGTCAGCGTCAGAGTGACGAGGCCGCCCTTGCCTGCGGCCTGTGCGCCAACGGCCATGCAGAAGGCGGCGAGCAGCGCGGCCACGAGCCGCATAGTTGTGATGATAATGCGTGTCATTGATGTGAATATTGTTACTGTTTATTATACAGCCAAGGGACGGAAAAGGGTACTGCGGACGGTTCTTTTTTGTCGTTTTTTAACGTTTCGAAAGGCTGTATGCAGCCATTTGAATGGATTTAAATTAACGTTCACATGATTAACCAGCAGTTCTGACGCATAAAACACAATGTCTACTGAATGAACACGCCCTGCCTTTAGCCAGGCAGTGTGTAACCGTCATTCCGCGCTCCGACGCGGAATCCAGAAAACATCCATGGAGTTAAAGAGTGCAGGCTGCATACACTGGATTCCGCGTCGGAGCGCGGAATGACGGTTACCGACCGCCTGGATTGAATCAGTGTGTGTCTGCAAATGCTACAATCAACGGTAAGTAAGAACACTATATGTCCATATACAAGAGCTGCTAACCGTCTTTTCCATTAACACTCGTTAGCCAAAATAACGCTTTGAAATGTTAATTAACAGTCGCGAATATGTCAATGATGACGGCAGGAACGGATTTCGGGACGAAAACGGGGCAAAAATTGAAGTTTACGTATTTACTTGTAAATCAACATATTACGGCAAAACAAAATTCCATCGGCGTTTCTACGTAATGCAAAAGGCCGTCAATCGCAAGGCGAAAGGCCGCCTTTTGCAACGCCGTTGACCGCTTTTTGCGTTGCCATCAGCCGTGTTTTACGGTGCAATTAGCGGTATTTTGCATCGCGAACAGCCGTTTTTCGCTTCGCCGACAACCGTTTTTCATTCTGTTAACGGACACAACCGACGGCGCGTTTCGTAGTTTGGCAAGGCCTGAATGTTAACGAAATGACATGCCGATGTTAAATATTCAAAACACGGAAGAGTACATGTTACGGCGAGTGCGGGCGTGGCCGATTAGTCGGCAAGTCGCTTGTCCTGTTTTTCCCGCAGACTTGCCGAAATGCCCGTACACACGCGTTTCCCCACCAAAATAAAGTTAAAACACGATAATTATCATTTAGACCTGTGGCAAAATACAATTATAATGTGTACATTTGCACTCCGAAAACCGGGCGAAAGAAAATAGTTTTCAGTATAGCCGCCCGGCATGGCATCAGCATTTAACAGAAAATCTCAAAATAGTTTGTATAAATAGGTATGAAAAAGAACAAGTTTTTATTGCTTGCAGCGGTTGCTGTGACGTTCGCTTCGTGCGGCGGACAACAAGGTAAAATGGGAGACGACGAATACGCTGTCAGAACCATCGAGACGCAAAGCACTGAACTGCAAACTTCTTACCCCGCTACTATCAGGGGCGTACAGGACGTGGAAATACGTCCGATGGTTTCAGGATTCATCACGAAAATGTATGTAAAGGAAGGCCAGACGGTAAGGAAAGGCCAGGTGCTTTTCGAGATTAACAAGGTAACTTATGAGGCTGCGGCGCGCCAGGCCAAGGCTGCCGTCAACTCGGCGGAGGCTCAGCTGAACACGTCGAAGCTGACTTACGAGAACAACCAGAAGCTCTTTGCCAACAACGTAATAGGAACTTACGAGCTGCAATCGTCGAAGAACGCCTACGAAAACGCGCAGGCGGCACTGGCGCAGGCCAAGGCCAACTACGTTTCGGCCAAGCAGAACCTTGACTACTGCTACGTTACCAGCCCGGCCAACGGCGTCGTGGGCGACCTGCCTTACCGTGTAGGCGCGCTCGTGAGCGCGTCGAGCGCACAGCCGCTTACCACCGTGTCTGACATAAACACTATGCAGGTGTACTTCGCAATGACGGAGAAGGACGTGCTCGACATGACCAAGACCAAGGGCGGACTGCACGCAGCAATAAGCGAATACCCGGCCGTCAAGCTGCAACTGGCCGACGGAACGACGTACAACCACGAAGGCAAGGTGGCTGCTGTGAGCGGTGTCATAGACCAGTCTACCGGCTCCGTGTCGATGCGCGCCGACTTCCCCAACCCTGAGCACTTGCTCAAGAGCGGCGGTTCGGGATACATCGTTGTGCCTCACGTAAGCACAGGAGTGGTAGTAATACCGCAGGCTGCCGTCGTTCAGGTACAGGACAGGTACTTCGTCTACATCCTCGGCAAAGACAACAAGGTGAAGTATAGCCCCGTAACCGTCAACCCCAACAACGACGGAAAGAACTACATCATAGAGAGCGGACTGAAAGTCGGCGACAAGATTGTAGTGAGCGGCGTGACAACGCTTAAGGACGGAATGAAGATTACGCCCATCACCGAAGAGCAGTATCAGGAGAAGCTGAAGAAGACAAGCCAGATGGGCGCTCACCAGAACGACCTGAACAAACTGAAGGAAGACCTTACAAAGTAAATGTCGGGGCATACGGTGATGCGGTTTTACGGTCATACGGTATCGCGGCGGACGCCTGCCTTACCACAAAAACCGTATAACCTCATAACCCCATGACCCCATAACCGACAAAAATAGAACAAATGAGATTAGACAACTTTATAAAACGCCCGGTGCTCTCGACCGTCATCTCCATTCTGACGGTCATCCTGGGCTGTATCGGACTGGTGTCGTTGCCTATCGAGCAATACCCTGACGTTGCGCCGCCTACGGTAAGTGTGCGCGCCAACTACATGGGTGCAAACGCCCAGACCGTGCTCAACTCGGTCATCGTGCCGCTTGAGGAGCAAATCAACGGTGTGGAGGGCATGACCTACATGACCTCTACCGCCACCAACGAAGGCTCGGCCAGCATACAGGTGTTCTTCAAACAGGGAATGAACGCCGACATGTGCCAGGTCAACGTGCAGAACCGTGTGTCGCAGGCTACGGCCTTGCTGCCGGCCGAAGTAACCCAGTCGGGTGTCACCGTGCAGAAGAGGCAGACCTCTACGGTGCTCCTCATGGCAATCAAGGGCGACCCCGAGAGGTATGACGAGAAGTTCCTCCAGAACTATGCAGACATCAACATCATTCCTGCCGTTAAGCGTGTGAACGGTGTGGGCGACTGCGAGGTGATGGGTGCGAAGACATATTCAATGCGTATATGGCTCGACCCGATTAAGATGAAGAACTACGGCCTGATGCCGTCAGACATATCCGGCGTGCTCGCACAGCAGAACATCGAGGCCGCTCCGGGTAAGTTCGGCGAGCAGAGCGACAACCAGTACGAGTACACCATCCGCTACAAGGGCCGCTTGCAGACTCCTACGGAGTTTGAGAACATGATTATCTCGAGCGACGACAACGGCAACACAATCCGCGTTAAGGACGTTGCCCGCGTAGAACTTGGCGGTCTTTACTACTCTGTAACGTCAAAGGTGAACGGCCAGCCGGCCGTCATGATGATGGTGACACAGACCGCAGGCTCAAACGCTACACAGATTGTGAGCGACATCAAGAAGGTGATTGACGACCAGAGGGAGCTGCTTCCTCCGGGTGTCGAGATACAATACATGCAGGACGTGACCGAGTTCCTTTACGCTTCAATGAACGACCTTATCCATACGTTGTTCGAGGCGTTCATCCTCGTGTTCATCGTTGTGTACATATTCTTGCAAGACTTCCGCTCAACGCTCATCCCGCTTATCGCGGTGCCGGTGTCGTTGGTCGGTACGTTCTTCTTCCTTTACGTGTTCGGATTCTCGCTCAACCTGCTTACGCTTTCAGCCCTCGTGCTGGCTATTGCGATAGTCGTCGATGACGCGATAGTCGTAGTCGAGGCCGTCCACGCCAAGCTCGACCTTGGCTACAAGTCGGCCCGCACGGCGTCAATCGACGCGATGAACGAAATCTCCGGTGCCATCATATCTATTACCCTTGTGATGTCGGCCGTGTTCATCCCGGTGTCTTTCATCGGTGGAACTTCCGGTACGTTCTACAAGGAGTTCGGTATCACGATGGCAATCTCAATCGTCATCTCCGCTATCAACGCGTTGACGCTGTCTCCGGCGTTGTGCGCCGTGCTGCTGAAACCTAAGAACGAGGACGGCTCGGCACGCAAGATGTCGATGCTCGACCGCTTCCATGCAGCCTTCAACAGTGCATACGGCAAGGTGCAGGACAAGTACACGAAGAGCGTCCGCAAGATTGTTGAAAGGCCGGTTATCGCCATTCTCGCCGTTGTCATCGGCGTTGCGGCACTCGTATTCACGGCAATGAACACAAAGACCGGTCTCGTTCCCGACGAGGATACGGGTACGGTATTCTGTACGGTGTCTACCGCTCCGGGTACGTCTCTTACCGAAACCAACAAGGTTATGGACCAGGTTGACTCGATGCTTGCCACCAACCCGGCAATCGAGAACCGCCTGCGCATCACCGGTTACAACTTCATCTCCGGCCAAGGTACCAACCAAGGTACGTTCGTCATCAAGCTGAAGTCGTTTGAGGCGCGCGACAAGGAGGAAGGATTCATGAAGTATTTTGACGTTCACTCGATGGGTTCCAAGATGGTGCTCGCCATGATTTACAAGCAGACGGCAGCCATCAAGGGCGCACAAATCCTTGCGTTCCAGCCGCCTATGGTGCAAGGTTTCTCCGCGACCAACGGCTTGACGTTCTCTATGCTCGACCGTACCGGTGGCGATGTCAACAACTTCTTCAAGATAACGCAGAACTTCCTGGCCGAGCTTAACCAGCGTCCCGAGATAGGAACGGCCATGACTTCGTACAACTCTCAATACCCGCAGTACATGATTGACGTGAATGTCGCGAAGTGCAAGCAGAGCGGCATCGACCCGAGCACCGTGCTTACGGCAATGCAGGGATACTACGGAGGTCTGTACGCGTCCAACTTCAACTCGTTCGGTAAGCTCTACCGTGTAATGATTCAGGCCGACCCGAAGATGCGTGAAGACCTGAAGAGCATGAACAACGTATATGTACGCACAGCCAACGGCATGGCACCCATCAACGAGTTCGTGACGATGACAAAGGTTTACGGCCCGCAGGAAATCGCCCGCTTCAACCTCTTCACCTCTATTGACGTCAACGCCACCGCGGCCGACGGCTACTCTTCAGGTGACGCCATCCGTGCAATCGAGGAAGTGGCAAGCACCACGCTGCCCACAGGTTTCGGTTACGAGTTCTCCGGATTGACACGTTCTGAACAGGAATCAAGCAGCTCTACGATGATAATCTTCGCGCTCTGTCTTACCTTCGTGTACCTGATTTTGAGTGCGCAGTACGAGAGTTACCTTGTGCCTCTGTCGGTAATATTGTCAATTCCGTTCGGTATCGCCGGCGCGTTCATCTTCACCGACCTGTTCGGAAAGCAGAACGACATCTACATGCAGATTGCGCTCATCATGCTTATAGGACTTCTGGCGAAGAACGCCATCCTTATCGTGCAGTTCGCCCTCGAGCGAAGAAGGACGGGTATGGCCCTCTCCTGGGCGTCTGTCCTTGGCGCACAAGCCCGTCTGCGTCCTATCTTAATGACCTCGTTGGCTATGATTATCGGCCTTATGCCGCTGCTCATACCTATAGGAGTAGGCTATAACGGTAACATGACCCTCGGCGCAGCCGCAATCGGCGGTATGTTGATAGGTATGATTTGCCAGCTTCTCATAGTTCCGGCGCTCTTCTACATCTTCCAGTATTTGCAGGAGAAGGTTAAGCCGCTTGAGTTCGACGACGACAACGCGACCGTTGACACCGAGTTGCTGCAGTACACCCGTCCGGTAGAAAACAAGAAAAATGACAAGTAAGATGAAAAGAAATAGCATTATGATACTCGTTTCCGCCGCTGCCCTTATGAGCAGCTGCGGAATCTACAACAAGTACGAGCGTCCCGAAGTGAACGCTACCGGGCTGGTGCGCGACGTGACATCAAACACCGACACGCTGGCGGTAGCCGACACGACGAGCTTCGGCAACCTGCCGTGGCGCAGCGTATTCACCGACCCGCAGCTGCAAGCTCTCATCGAGCAGGGTCTCGCCAACAACGTAGACCTGCTCAACGCGGCTCTCAACGTGAAGATGGTAGAGGCGCAGTTGACGGCGGCCAAGCTGGCGTTCGTGCCCTCGTTCACATTCTCTCCACAGGGAACAATCTCCTCTTGGGACGGCAGCAAGACCACAAAGACTTACTCGCTGCCCATCAACGCAAGTTGGAGCATCGACCTCTTCGGCAACCTCTTGAACCAGAAGCGCAGCGCACAGATGGCTCTCTTGGCAACAAAGGACTACCAGCTCGTGGTGAAAACCAACCTCATAGCCAACATTGCCAACGCTTACTACACGCTCCTGATGCTCGACAAGCAGCTCGAAATAGTAGACAACATGACCCAGCTGACAAAAGACACTTGGAACATGATGAAGCTGCAAAAGGAGCTCAACAACGCGAAGGAGACCAGCGTGCAGAGTGCCGAGGCCAATTACTACTCGGTACTGGCGCAGGCTGCCGACCTGAAACGCCAAATCCGCGAGACCGAAAACTCGCTCTCGCTGCTCTTGGGACAGCAGGCGCAGACCATAGGCCGCGGCAAACTGGAGAACCAGTCGCTGCCGACGGAGTTCAGCACGGGCGTAGGCATACAGATGCTCAACAACCGTCCTGACGTACACTATGCAGAGATGACCCTCGCGCAGTGCTTCTACGACACGCAGGCGGCACGCTCGCAGTTCTATCCGAACATCACAATCAGCGGCTCCGGCGCGTTTACCAACAGCTCCGGCGCAGGCATAATTAACCCCGGCAAGTGGTTGCTTCAGGCCATCGGAAGCCTCGTTCAGCCTATCTTCCAGAACGGACGCCTCGTAGCTCAGCTCAAAGTAGCGAAGGCAACGCAGGAGCAAGCCTACAACACTTGGCAGAACGCGGTGCTCGCGGCTGGCTCTGAGGTAAGCAACGCCCTCGTGCTCTACAACTCGTCCGACGAGAAGTCGAAGCTCGAACAGAAGCAAATCGAGAGCCTGACCAAGAACGTACAGTACACGAAAGACCTCTTCAGCATGGGCGGCAGCACGTACCTCGAGGTAATAACGGCCCAGCAGTCGCTGCTCAACGCCGAACTGGCGAAGGTACAGGACGACTTCTACAAGATGCAGGCCGTAGTGAACCTCTACTACGCCCTTGGCGGAGGAAGGGAATAATCTGTACGGTTGTGCGGTTATACGGTTATCGGGTTATACGGTAAAATAAAGAAAAACTTTATGACTTCATGGCAACCCAACCGTATAACCGTAAAACCTCACAACCTTATAACCGATAAAAACAAAACAATATGATAAGTCCAAAAGCAGAAATAGACCCGAAGGCGAAAATAGGGAAGAACGTAACCATCTATCCCTTCGCCTACATCGAGGGCGACGTTGAGATTGGCGACGACTGCGTGATATATCCATACGTCAGCATAATGAACGGCACACGCATGGGACGCGGCAACACCGTGTACCAGAACACGGTGCTCGGAGCCGTGCCTCAAGACTTCAACTATTGCGGCGACGCATCGCAGCTGATTATCGGCGACGGCAATACGTTCCGCGAGAACGTGGTAATCAACCGCGCCACCTTCTGTAGCGGAAAGACCGTGATAGGCAACCGCAACTCGTTCATGGAGGGCGTCCACGTATCGCACGACACCAAGATTTCAGACGATTGCGTGTTCGGCTACGGTACGAAAATCGCCGGTGACTGCGACATAGAGAACGCCGTAATATTCTCGTCGAACGTAATCGCCAACGCGGGAGTGCGCGTAGGCCGCGGCTCTATGGTGCAGGGAGGCAGCCGCTTGAGCCGTGACGTGCCGCCGTACATCATCGCCAGCGACAACCCCGTGAAGTACGGAGGCGTTAACAGTACCATCCTCAAGATGCACGGCGTATCTAACAAGGTTGCCGACCATATCGCAAACGCATACCGACTGGTGTTCCACGGACAGACGAGCGTGTTCGACGCAGTGCGCCAAATACGCGAGCAGGTGCCCGACGGACCGGAGGTGCAGCACATCATCGAGTTCATCGACGCAACGAAACTCGGCCTCATCAGCAAGATGTGGTAACCTGCGCACATGGCACATACACTTATAAACCGGGCAAGGAGCGGCCGCTTCTTGCCCGGTTTATTTTTTCTTACGGCCCGGCCGACGGCGTATGGCTTTCCAATATGCCACCTTTCACCTTCCAAAAGGCCGTCTTTTACACGCTAAAAGGCCGCCTTTCGCAATGCGAAAGACGGCCTTTTATAACATGCCTGATTATCAATCGGTTACAAGGCTATGCCTTACCGCTGTCTTCGTATTCGCTAATCACGAGCTGCCTGGGCAGCGTTATCAGTTTAAGACGCTTGAACCACACGCGCGACGAGCTGTTGAAATGACGCGTGGTGTGGCTGCTTATCATGTAATAACTTAACGTGTACTCGTCCATCAGACTGCCGAAGGCCGCCTTGATGCGCGAGCATTTCTCGTTGACGGCGTTGTCCGTAGGGTCGGTCAGGCGGCTTACCGTCTCGTCAATCCTGTCAGGGTCAGTGCTTGGCGATATGCTCCGGTATATCCGGCGCAGCTCCTCGCGGTGGTCTGACAGGTCCTTGAACTCTATGCCTTCCTCATGGTTGAGGAACAATATGTACAAAGCCTTGTGCACGGGAGTGAGCGTTACCTCGGCGTTATAGTCCTTCAGTATGAAGCGGAAGTCGCGCGTGATGACGAGGCGGCTCAGCTTTGCGCGCGCCGCTTCTATGCGCAGCTGCTCCAGTACGGGCACGCTTATCGCCCTCAGCATGAGGTCGTAGCGTCCCGTCTGCCAGAGCCTGTTCACCAGCGCGTGCAGTTCCTTAGCCAGTTCTTCCGCCTTCCGGCTGTCGTCCTCCGTCGTTTCCATGATGCAAAAATACTCCTTTATTTCGTTAAAAGCCACGCGGCGCGCCGTGTTTTTTCGTCTGCAAGCCTTGCAGGCGCATCTACTTTAAGGAAAAGATGCTTACCTTTGTGCCGTAATAACGCATGACTATGAACGAAAGGACACACAGTGTGGTCGATTACGGCGAGCCCGTAGACATGACAAAGCACATCATCAAGGTAATCGGCGTAGGCGGCGGAGGATGCAACGCGGTTAAGAACATGTACCAGGAGGGCATCACCGACGTGTCGTTCGCCGTGTGCAACACCGACAGCAAGTCGCTCTCCCACTCGCCCGTACCCGTCAAGGTGCTGCTCGGCAACACCGGTCTTGGCGTGGGCGGTGTGCCCGAACGCGGCAGGGAGGAGGCCGAAGAGAGCATCGACAAAATCAAGACGCTGCTCTCCGACAACACGAAGATGGTGTTCATCACCGCCGGAATGGGCGGCGGCACGGGCACCGGCGCAGGTCCGGTGGTGGCATCCGTGGCAAAGGAGATGGGCATGTTGACCATCGGCGTGGTAACCATTCCGTTCTATTTCGAGAAGGAGAAGAAAATCATAAAGGCGCTGAAGGGTGTCGAGGAGATGCGCAAGAACGTCGATGCGCTGCTCATAGTGAACAACGAACGCCTGTGTGACGTCTACTCGAACACGCGCATTTCGGTCAAGGACGCATTCAAGTGCGCCGACGCAATACTGGGAAACGCCGTCAAAAGCATATCCGAGCTAATCACCATCGAGGGCGACATCAACCTCGACTTCCGCGACGTGGAGACAACGATGAAGGGCGGCGGAGGCGCAATCATGGCCATAGGGCGCGCCGGAGGAGAGCACCGCGTGGAGAAAGCCTTTCTCAACGCGCTCGACTCTCCGCTGCTTTACGGCAGCGATGTGAGCAAGGCCAAGCGCATACTGTTCAACATCTACACCAGTCCTGACAGTCCGCTGTTCGTTGACGAGTTGCAGGAAATCGACGCGTTCATGGACGAGCTGTCGCCCCAGATAGAAGTAATATGGGGAGTGTCTGACGACGACACCCTCGGCGAAGACGCCAAGATAGCCATCCTCGCCACAGGACTTGACGACGATAGCGGCGACTTCGCCGACAAGGCCGACACCCGTTTTGACGACGACGCGGAGCATTACCACATGCTGATAAAGAAACTCTACTCGCCGGGCAACGGCAAGGCGGACACTACCAAGCAAAATCCTGACGAAATAAAGATAACGGTCAGCAACTACGGCGGCACCCAACAACCCGACGACGGCACGCCAACCAACGGAGGCGGAACCGCAACCGGCACCCCGGACAGCGGCAAGACAGACAACAGCAATCCGCCTGAAACACCACCGGTAAAGCCCGCAACACAGACAGGCAACCGCTCTCAAACCAACACACAAACACTTGTGGAACGCCTTAAGATTATCTGGAACAAAGCCCTTAAATGCGAAGAATAGGCCGAGAAAACCCAGCCTGCATAATTAAGAATTAAGAGTTAAGAATTAAGAAAATCACCAATGAAGCATTTTTCTTAATTCTTAACTCTTAATTCTTAATTTTTTCAGCCTCTTGTACACGAAGTACACGGCCGGAATGAGGAACAAGTCGGCTGCCACGAAGGCCAAGGGGTCGCCGTAGCATACGCCGAGGAAGCCGAACGTGGGCACCACCCAGAGGCTCACTCCGCAGCGTGCAATCAGCTCCATCACGCCCGAGAGCACCGACAGGTTTGAGTAGCCGAGCCCTTGCAGGCTGTACCTGAATACGGTGAGCGTGCCCAACGCCAGGAAGAAGTAGCTCGGAATGAGCATGTATTGGGCGGCAATGGCTATGATGTCGGTCTTTTCCGCGTCGATGAAGAGCAGCATCATCTCATCCGCAAAGAAGTATATTATCACCGTGGTAACCAGGAAGAACACCACCGTTATCTTCATAGCAGCCTTTATTCCGAGCTTCACACGCTCTATTTTACCCGCCCCGATGTTCTGTCCGCAGTACGTAGCCATGGCTACGCCGATGTTCTCGTACACGCAGGTGAAGATGTACTTGGCCCTCGCGGCGGCGGTAAATGCGGCCACGTACATGGTGCCGAGAGCGTTGTTCGCGCTTTGGAGCATTATCACTCCGATGGCGGTTATCGAGAACTGCATACCCATCGGCACGCCGTTCATGAGCAGCTTGCCCGTCATCTTGTCGTTGTAGGCGCGCTCGCGGCCCGTGGGAATGAGCATCTTCATGCGCTTCTTTATATACGTGAAGCACAGCACCGAGGCGAAGGCCTGCGACGCCATGGTAGCCAGTCCGGCACCCTCCACGCCGAGGCCGAGGCCCATTATGAGCACGAAGTCGAGCACGATGTTGAGCAGCGAGGCCGCTATAAGGAAATAGAAGGGCTGCTTTGAGTCGCCCAGCGCGCGTATGAAGCCCGACAGCATGTCGTAAGACATGGTGAAGGGTATGGCAAGAAAGTTGATTAGCAGGAACACGTAAGCGTCATGGAACACGTCCTGCGGCGTGTTGAGCATTTGCAGGATGCGGTCGCAGAGCACGGCCGTGACCGCCGTGGCGACAACCGCAATCACGGCAACTATGCGCACGGCGTTGGCCACGTAGGCGCGCATCTTGGAATAGTCCTTAGCCCCGAACTCCTGCGCCACGGGTATGGCGAAGCCCGCGCAGGCGCCGTTGCAGAAGCCGAGCACAAGGAACATCACCGACGACGACGCCCCCACGGCGGCCAACGCATCTACGCCGATGAAGCGGCCAACGATGGCCGCGTCGATGAGCAGGTACATCTGTTGCAGTATGTAGCCGCCCACAAGCGGCAGCGAGAACTTTATGATGTCGCGCGCAGGCGACCCTACGGTCATGTCGTTGATGCTTGGCATATTCTTTCTTCCGTTTTGAAAAACCGTGCAAAAGTACGGATAAGTCGGGAATTAAAAGTCAAGAATTAAGAAAAAATGTGCTAATTTTTATCCGGGCGTTCACCTATGGAAATGCGAAAGGCCGTCTTTCGCCTTCCAAAAGGCCGCAAATCGCAGGCTAAAAGACCGTCTTTCGGCGTGCAAAAGACGGCCTTTTGCAACACGCTGAATATCAAGCCGTTAAAAAAGGAGGCAAAAACGGCCTTCTATGTAAATATTTTCTTAACTTTGCACAGGCTGTAAGCAAAGCTGATAAGGCAGTCTGACAACTTTCCATCCAACGGCATATTAGATGCGAACGATAGATTGGGAATGAATTACAAGAAACATAAAATACATAAAACATGAATTTAATACCGTTCCAAGAAGTAAAAGACAAAATAATACATCTACGGGGGCAAGACGTTATACTTGACTTTGCCGTAGCCGAGCTATACGGAGTTGAGACAAGAGAAGTGAACCAAGCTGTAAAGAACAACCAGAACAAGTTTCCTGACGGATATGTTTTTGAAGTCAACAAACAGGAAAAATCAGAGGTTATCAAAAATTTTGATGACCTCGGGAGTATGAAATTCTCACCGACTCTGCCCAAGGCCTTCACAGAGAAAGGCCTTTACATGCTTGCCACAATACTGAAAGGCGAAAGGGCTACGGAGACAACCATCGCCATAATCGAGGCTTTTGCCAAGCTGCGCGAGCTGTCGCGCACCATCGGGGAACTGTCTGCCAGCCCTGACAAGTTCACGCAAAAGTCGCTCATGGAAAAAAGCGGCGAAATCATGGCCGACTTGTTCGGCGAGGAAATGCAGACGAATGAAACGGAAACGGAAATAGAACTAAACTTCGCCGTACTGAAACTGAAACACACAATAAAGCGAAAGGAAAAAGGAAAATAATCCATATGAATCCATATAAGGAGAAAGTTATACATATAAACCATACTTGTATCATAATGAAAGCAAGACTTTTTACCGCCGCCATAGCCCTGTGCGCCATGCTGATGCTGGCCGGATGCGGCGAAAACGCAATGGAGAGGCAGGCCGGCGAACTGCTGGAGCAGGCCAAGACAGAGTTCAACAACGGCGAATTCACCAAGGCGTTGGCCGCTATCGACTCGCTGCGCAAGAACTGCCCGCAGGCAATCGAGGCGCGCAAGCAGGCACTACGCCTGTACCAGGAGATAGAGCTGAAGCGCGCGCAGCTTACCGTCGAGGGCGTTGACAGCGTGCTGCAACGCGTGGAACGCGAGTACCAAAGCATGAAAAGCGCCGTAGACTCGCTGCGCGAAAAGAGCGCGGCTACGGTGGAACAGCTGCGCGCGGTCAACCTGATGCGCGTGGAGCGCGACTCGCTGAAGACGGTGTTCGACGTGGAATGCGCCAAGATAAAGTATATAAAGAAGAAAATGGAAGAGGAAAAATAACTCTTTCGGCCATTGGCTACTTTAACTACTTTAACCTACTTACCTTATATTAATTAAGATAAAATCATTACCTTTGCACCGGTTTACATATACGGACATGGCAAAAGACACTTCAAAGACCGAAGAGCAGTTTCGCCGGGCGATGGCAGAATGCCGCTCGCTGTTCGCCAAGAAGCTGCACGACTACGGCCCGTCGTGGCGGATATTGCGCCCGTCGGCGTTGACCGACCAGCTGTTCATCAAGGCCAAGCGCATACGCAGCCTCGAACTGAAGAAGGAATCGCTCGTTGGCGAAGGCATAAGACCCGAGTTCGTAGGCCTAATCAACTACGGAATAATCGGCCTCATACAGCTTGACAAGGGCTTTGTTGACACGCCCGACATGACCGCCGACGAGGCCATGCTCCTTTACGACGCGTTCGCCGACAAGGCGTTGCAGCTGATGCTTAGGAAGAACCACGACTACGACGAGGCGTGGCGGTCGATGCGCGTAAGCAGCTACACTGACTTCATACTGACGAAAATACAGCGCGTCAAGGAGATTGAGGACCTTGGCGGGGAGACGCTCGTGTCCGAGGGCATCGACGCCAACTATATGGACATAATCAACTACGCCGTGTTCGGGGTCATAAAGCTTACTGACGGTCAATGAGCTACAAGAAGGCCATAACGGCGACGGTCGTCAACCTGTGCCGCTTTGCGGTTGCGCTGACGTTCATCTTTTCGGGATATGTCAAGGCCATAGACCCCCTCGGCACGCAATACAAGCTGCAAGACTACGTCGAGGTGATTGGCCTCACGCAGTACGTGCCCGACAGCCTCACGCTCGCGGCCAGCGTAGCGCTGGGCGGTTTGGAGTTCTGCCTCGGCGTGCTGTTGCTCTTCGCCATAAGGCGCAGGCTCGTAACGCGCCTGCTGTTGCTGTTCATGGCCGTCATGACGCCGCTCACCCTGTGGCTCGCCATAAGCAATCCCATCAAGGACTGCGGATGCTTCGGCGACGCGGTTGTGCTGACTAACTGGGAGACATTTTACAAAAACGTCGTATTCCTGGCCGCAACGGTGCTGCTGGCGGCGCGTCCGCTCATGATGCCGAGGTTCATCAGCCGCTCTAACCAGTGGATAGTAACCACGTACACGGTGCTGTTCATCATCGTGTCGAGCAGCATGAGCCTATACACCTTGCCGCCGTTCGACTTCCGTCCGTACCACATCGGAGCCGACATACGCAAGGGAATGGAAATCCCTGAAGGCGCGGAGCAGCCGCAGTTCGAGACCACGTTCATACTGGAAAAGGACGGACAGCGCAAGGAGTTCACCCTTGACAACTACCCGGACTCCACCTGGACGTTCATCGATAGCAAGACCGTGCAGACGAGCGAAGGCTACGTGCCGCCCATACACGACTTCTCCATACAGACCATGGACGGCGGAGAGGACATCACGGACAGCGTAATCAGCCGACGGGGGTACTCGTTCCTGCTGGTGTCTCCGCACTTGGAATATGCCGACGACTCAAACTTCGGCGAAATAGACGCCATCTATGAATACAGCGTTGACCACGGTTACCCGTTCTATGCGCTGACGGCGAGCACGGAAGAGGCCGTTGCCCACTGGCGCGACATAACCGGGGCTGAATACAACTTCTACCAGACCGACGACATAACGCTAAAGACCATAATCCGCAGCAATCCCGGACTGCTGCTCCTGAAGGACGGAGTCGTCATAGGAAAGTGGAGCCACAACAGCCTGCCAAAGCTCGACTACCAGTCGCCCAGGCTTGAAGACACGGAGTACGGACACATCCCGGAACACACCGTGACAGGCAAAATCACCGGCATACTGCTCTGGTACATCCTGCCGCTCGTGCTCCTTACCTTCGCCGACCGTACCTGGAAGTTCACCCGCTGGCTGAAGAAGAAAGAACATTCAAACAAGATATACCAACTATTAAAAGGCAAAAAGAAAATGAGAAAGAAAATTGTAGCAGGTAACTGGAAGATGAACATGAACCTGCAAGACGGCATCGCTCTTGCTAAGGAACTCAACGAGAAGCTTACAAACGAGAAGCCTAACTGCGGCGTTATCATCTGTACGCCGTTCATCCACCTTGCAAGCATAGCACAATTCCTCAACCAAGACGTTATCGGACTTGGCGCGGAGAACTGCGCTGACAAGGAGAAGGGCGCGTACACGGGCGAAGTTTCGGCCGAAATGGTTAAGAGCACAGGCGCACAGTACGTAATACTCGGACACTCGGAGCGCCGCGGCTACTACGCTGAAACTCCTGAAATACTGAAAGAGAAAGTGCTCCTCGCATTGAAGAACGGCCTGAAGGTAATCTTCTGCATCGGCGAAAGCCTTGAAGAAAGGGAAGCCGGCAAGCAGAACGAGGTGGTTAAGGCTGAGCTTGAAGGCAGCGTATTCAACCTCACAGAGGAAGAGTTTAAGAACATAATCATTGCTTACGAGCCGATTTGGGCTATCGGAACGGGCAAGACTGCAACGGCAGAGCAGGCGGAGGAAATCCACGCTTACATCCGCAGCATCGTAGCAGAGAAGTACGGACAGGCCGTTGCCGACGACACGACAATCCTCTACGGAGGCAGCTGCAAGGCAAGCAACGCTCCCGAACTGTTTGCAAAACCCGACATCGACGGCGGCCTCATAGGCGGTGCTTCACTGAAAGCAGCCGACTTCATGGGCATCATCGACGCTTGGAAATAACATCTACAAAGACAAGGGAGAGGGCGCACGGCCGGTGCGGCAAGCGTCGGCGCGCCTCTCTCTTTTATCAAATCTTTCATCAAACAACGCTTTACAGGACATGAGACAATTCGCCGTAATATCACTTCTGGCCTTGGGATTTGCATCACAAGCCGGCGCACAGTCGTTTCTCGACGGACTAAGGGAAAAGAAAGCGGGCGAAGGCACCGTAACGGTTACTCAAGACCCGGCCATCGACGAATTGATAAACAGCACCCAACTCTTAAGGACTCAACCATCAGCCCCTAAGAAAGAATCAGCCAGAAAGCCTGAACATGACGTGCGTAACGCCGCCACACACAATGAGACAACAGCCAAAACGTCCGCTGCAAAGACGCATTCCGAGCGCTCTACAGAGGCACACGGCAGCGAGAGTGGAGACTTGCCGTCCATCGACACGTCAAAGAAAGTGATGCGCGGAGGCAGGAAAATAACCGGCTACCGCGTCCAGGCATATTCAGGCGGAAACTCAAGAGCTGACCGCCAAAAGGCCGAACGCATAGGCAACGCCATCAAATCGAGGTTTCCCGACCTGCCAATCTACGTACACTTCTATTCTCCCCGGTGGATATGCCGCGTCGGAAACTTCCGCACTTACCAGGAAGCCAACGAGGTATTGCAGGAAATCAAGGACATGGGTTACCGCCAGGCGTGCATCGTAAAAGGAAAAATCACGGTGGCATATTAGTCCGTCCGTACATCATATCATTACCGCCAAGTACACGGAACGCCTGCACTTGACGGGTGAAAAATCATTTTTATAACATTACATCAAGATGAATCCTGAGACAGAATTCCGTGAAGGTCTTGACGACCTTGCATCACATTACAAGAGCATCATCTCACTTTTAGGCGAAGACCCAGACCGTGAAGGCCTGCAAAAAACGCCGATGCGCGTGGCGAAGGCCATGCAAATATTGACAAGAGGCTACGGGCAGGACGCCCATAAGGTGCTTCTCGACGCACTGTTCGAGGAGAAATACAGCCAGATGGTAATAGTGAAGGACATCGACTTCTTCTCTCTTTGCGAGCACCACATGATACCTTTCTACGGCAAAGTGCACGTAGCGTACATCCCAAACGGCTACATCACGGGCCTAAGCAAGATTGCCCGCGTGGTTGATATATACAGCCACCGCCTCCAGGTGCAGGAACGCATGACGCTGCAAATAAAGGACTGCATACAGGAAACGCTTAAACCGCTCGGCGTAATGGTCGTTGTTGAGGCGAAACACATGTGTATGCAGATGCGCGGAGTGGAGAAGCAGAACGCCATAACCACAACGAGCGACTTCTCCGGAGCGTTCAACCAGGCCAAGACCCGCGAGGAGTTTATGAACCTGCTGCGCGGAGAAAGCAAGCGCATATAAAATAAAATAAGGTGAAAAAATTTGCCAACGGATGCAAGGTTTTCATCTATAAGATGTTTAATTGATAGCAAAACATAAAAAAACAAATAACCGAAATGAAAAAGTTTAACAAGTTATTCATCATCCTCTTGTGCTGCATAGGCGCAATGTCTGTAACTTCGTGCTTAAGCGACGATGACGGTGGAGGCATCGACCCCGAAACTTATAAAGCTTGGTTGTCTGCCATGTATGGTCCCTATTATGGGTCAAACTCCGATTATAGGTATCAAAATAAAATATATTATTACTATGACGACGAAGAAAACAACAAGATAAAAACAGACTCTATATTAGGAGTTGTAGCAAACATAAATTCTCTGGATACTGCATTCACCGTCAGCAACGTAACAGGAAAAGTTTTATCAAAGCAAATACCGGACAATTATAAAGATTTAAGGGAAGCTTTAGAAAGCTATGACCAACCTATTTCAATCAACGGGAAATTTGACTTCACAGGCATATCTCAAAATGCTTATTTCACTATTTATAATACATCTGCCACAATTAACAATTTAGAATATAGTGGCGAAACGCACGATATCACAGTCGCTTTCTGGGGATATCCTTATTCGAGGGGAGCATACGGAAGGATAGGTGAATATGATATTTTAGAAATATACCTCTGCTTAGGAGCTATATTCATCGATGACAGCCAAACACCATTGTTTGAATACCCTATCAGCAGTCAAGCCGATTTAACAAAGGCAACCCTATTCCTTCGAGCTACAAGACAGTAATCATCACGCCCGACACATCAAAATAATATATAACAAACGCTCCCTTGCGCGCCAAAAAGCCGTACGAGGGAGCGTTTTTTGTATCATTCCGCAACATGTTAGCCGTTTATTTGTTAACTTTGCGACAAGTAAACGACTAACAACTTACATCCATGAAAAGAACAATCTTTATCTTATTCGCGCTCGTCACAGTGCTTTCGGCCATGGCACAGACCGTGGAAGGCAACTGGACGGGCAAGCTCGACGTAATGGGAACGCAGCTAAACCTCGTGTTCAACATAACCAAAGGCGACGGCGGAGCCCTTGCCTGCACCATGGACAGTCCCGACCAGAGCGTCAAGGGCATACCGGCGGAAGTAACGGCGACCGGCGGCACGAAGGTGAAAATCACCGTGCAGGCCATCAATGCGGCGTATGAAGGCGAGCTGAAAGGCGGCCTGCTGAAGGGCAATTTCAGTCAAAACGGCATGTCGTTCCCCCTCACGCTGAAGCCGGGAACGGTGGAACGCAACCGACCGCAAACGCCGAAAGAGCCTTATCCGTACAAAACGGAGGAGGTAACGTTCACCAACACGGCTGACAACGCTACGCTCTGCGGCACCCTGACCTACCCCACCGGCTATGAAACGGCGAAGAAAAGCACCGTGCCCGTGGTAATAATGGTGACCGGCAGCGGAGCGCAGAACCGCGACGAGGAGCTGTTCGACCACAAGCCTTTCCTCGTACTGGCAGACTACTTTGCACGCAACGGCATCGCCTCGCTGCGCTATGACGACCGCGGCACGGGCAAATCGACCGGCGACGCGGCTTCGGCTACGACAGAAAACTTTATGAAAGACGCGCAGGCTGCCGTTGACTTTGCACGCCAGACGGGCAAGTTTGGCCGCGTGGGAGTGCTCGGCCACAGCGAGGGAGGCTCTATCGCGTTCATGCTCGGGGCGCGCGGCAAGGCCGATTTCATAGTGAGCATGGCCGGGCCCGGTGTCAGCGGAAAAGACATCTTGCTTGCGCAAAACCGCATGGGACTGACCCAAAGCGGCGTGCCTGCCAACATAACTGACGGCTTCTGCAAAGTGCTCGACAAGGTGTTCGACATCATTGCTTCGGGCGAAAAGGTCTCGCAACCCACCATGAAAGTAACTGAAATAGCCATGCAGACGGGTGTCATCCTGCCCGAACCGCTTGTGCAGAACCTCGCCAAGTCACTGGAAATCAGCACGCCATGGCTTAGATACTTCGTCGGCTACGACCCGTCAGCCGACATCCGCGCCGTGAAATGCCCCGCAATGGCCGTCAACGGCTCGAAGGACATGCAAGTATTGGCAGACGAAAACATTGCGGCTATCCGCCAGCTGCTACCCGGGAACAGCCTCAACCTCGTGAAGGAATACCCCGGACTGAACCATCTCTTCCAGCACTGCACCACCGGCATGGTGACGGAATACGCCCAAATAGACGAGACCCTGTCGCCAGAAGTGATGCAGGACATCGCCGCGTGGATAAAGAAAGCAACTGAATAATACGTATTAAGACAACATGAAAATACGTTAATGGGGCTATGCTAATTAGCATAGCCCCATTAACGTATATATACAAACATGCCTGGCAGACCACAGCCATTCATCTTTCATTGAAAATAAAGTAAAGCCCGTAACGGCCGTAACGCATGAATTTCCTGTCTGAACTTATCAACGTGACACGGTCTGACATCGCCTGCGCTATTATAAGCCTGTCGTTCGGGTCGCGGTGGTCGGCATAAAGCGGCAACTCCATCAGCGTCTTTATGTGCTCCATGGTGGTCGGCACCATGCTTACACCAAGTTCTTCAAGCCGTTTCAAAGCAAGAACGGAAGCCTTGCGTACGTCCTTCTGCCCAGGAATGCGCACCTTTCCTATCTGTATAAGATGTACAAGCTCGGCAAAACACACCGAACTTGAAAGGAGCAACGTGTCGTAATCTTTTATTACACCTCTCACATCATCCCCAATAGAAGTCCATCTATCTTGCCCCACCATGAATGCAAGAATATTCGTGTCGAGGTAAACTCTCATTTCATGATGTACTTCAAGTCCTTCTCGTCCCACGTAAATAACGGCTCGGGATTGGTTGCAAGCCACTCCCCCAGCTTGTTCAGCCTCCTCTTGCCGCCGCTTTTCCTGATTTTCTCAAGAAAGTCAAGCACCTCCTGGCTGTTCGTAATCATCCGTGGTTTTCTCTCCTTCTTCTTTTCCATATAATCACAAGGTCTTTATCCAACCGTCTTTAAACATGCGAAATGTCCGCGCACAAATATAGTGAAAAATCCGGCGTTATCCAAATCAGCCGCAACAAATCTGTCGAAAAGCGGCCACGCAAACATTACAAAACTACTTTTGGCGCATAGTATGGCAGCAACAAGTGCCGGTGCCGGCATATAAAAGTAAAAGGCATCAAGGTCGGCCGTAATGCCGTTCTTGAGGCCTTATCGCCTTTGTCGGGATGACTGGACTCGAACCAGCGACCTCACGCCCCCCAGACGCGTGCGCTAACCAACTGCGCTACATCCCGTTCCATAAGCGAGTGCAAAAGTACATACTTATTGTGAAACAGCCAAATTTTCAGCCGTTTTTTTCATCTTTTACGTCAAAAAACATGGGTTTTCACGCCGCAAAGCAAGCAGCGAAGGAAGCTGTGGCGGCACATCGCTGAAAATGCGCAGGCAAGGGGTTTTGCAAAAGGCCGTCTTTCGCACTGCAAAAGGACACCTTTCATCGTGTAAAAGACGGTCTTTCGCAAGCCAAAAGGCCGCCTTTTGCAAAACCACCGTAAAACAAGCACAAAACAACCGGCTGACGGGCACAAAACCGTCGGCGGCTGACGGCTTTCTCGAAAATATTTCGTAATATTGCAGGCTGACAAATGGAAACATACAAACAGACAAATACTATGAACAAGAAACTGCTTATCCTGCCCGTGGCAGGCATGGTGATGGCCGCCAACGGACAGACGGCGCAGCCGCAGCTGACTTACCCCGAGACGGCGAAAACCGGTGTGGTTGACACGTATTTCGGCACGTCCGTGCCCGACCCTTACCGCTGGCTGGAGAACGACACGAGCGCGCAGACGGCGGCGTGGGTGGCCGCGCAGAACAAGGCTACGGGCGAATACCTGTCAAAAATCCCCTTCCGAGGCGCGCTGCTAAGGAGGCTCACTGCCGTGGCCGACTACGAGAAGATAGGCGCTCCGGCGAAGAAGCACGGCAAGTATTACTTCTACAAGAACGACGGACTGCAAAACCAGAGCGTGCTCTACGTACAGGACAGCCTCGACGGGGAGGCACGCGTGATGCTCGACCCCAACAAGCTGTCGACCGACGGCACCGTGGCCCTTACGGGAACAAGCTTCTCGCACGACGGCAAACGCATGGCCTACACCATCTCGCGCAGCGGCTCTGACTGGACGGAAATATACGTCATCGACACAGAAAGCGGCCAAACGCTCGACGACCACATCGTGTGGGCCAAGTTCACGGGCGCGGCATGGCACGGAGACGGCTTCTATTACAGCGCATACGACGCGCCCGAGGCCGGCAAGGAATACTCCAACGTGAACGAGAACCACAAGATATACTACCACAAGCTCGGCACTCCGCAGAGCGCGGACAGGCTCGTCTACGAGAACAAGGCTTACCCCAAGCGCTTCTACTCGGCCAGCGTAAGCGACGACGAGACGCTGCTCTTCGTCTACGAGAGCGGCGACGGGGCCGGCAACGCCCTCTACGTGAAAGACCTTACCAAGCCCGACGCGCCGCTTACGGCCATGGCTACGGACATGAGATACCAGTATTACCCCATCGAGACCATCAACGGCAAGACATACATCTTCACCAACTACGGCGCGCCAAAAGGCCGGATAATGGCCGCAACGGTGGCAAAACCGGCGTTGAAGGACTGGACGGAGGTAGTAGCCGAAGGCCAGTCGGTGCTCTCCGGCGTACAGGTAATCGGCGGAAAGCTGCTGCTCACGTACGACAAGGACGTAGCCAACCACGCCTACGTGTACTCGCTGGACGGCAAAATGGAGCATGAAGTCAGCCTGCCCGGCCTCGGCTCCGTAGGCTTCAGCGGCGACAAGGACGACCGGGAGTGCTTCTTCACCTTCACGTCGTTCACCGTCCCCGGCGCCGTTTACCGTTACGACATCGGGCAAAACACGTATTCACTCTTGCGCGCACCCAAGGTTGGCTTCGATGCCGACGCCTTCGTCACCGAACAGGTGTTCTATCCCAGCAAGGACGGAACACGCATCCCGATGTTCCTTACCTACAAGAAAGGGCTGAAACGCGACGGCCACAACCCCGTTTACCTGTACGGCTACGGCGGTTTCAACATCAGCCTCAACCCAGGCTTCTCCTCATCTCGCATTCCCTTCCTTGAAAGCGGAGGCATATACGCCCAGGCCAACCTGCGCGGAGGCGGCGAATACGGTGAGGAATGGCACCAGGCAGGCACGAAGATGAGGAAGCAAAACGTGTTCGACGACTTCATCGCGGCGGCCGAATGGCTGATAAAGAACGGCTATACGGGCAAGGACAAGATTGCCATAGTAGGCGGCTCTAACGGCGGACTGCTCGTAGGTGCGTGCATGACGCAGCGGCCCGACCTGTTCCGCGTGGCCGTTCCGCAGGTGGGAGTGATGGACATGCTGCGCTATCACAAGTTCACCATCGGCTGGAACTGGGCCAGCGACTACGGCACGAGCGACGACTCAAAGGAGATGTTTGAGTATCTTAAATCGTATTCGCCCCTGCACAACCTCAAGAAAGGCATGCGCTACCCGGCCACACTCGTGACAACGGCCGACCATGACGACCGCGTCGTGCCGGCGCACTCGTTCAAGTTTGCCGCCACCTTGCAGGAATGCAACGACGGAACACACCCCACCCTAATACGCATCGACAGCAAGGCGGGCCACGGAGCAGGCAAACCCATGAGCAAGGTGCTCGAGGAACAGGCCGACATCTACGGCTTCATAATGCACAACCTTGGCATGAACTTCCCTGCGGAATAAGCCATAGGTAAAACAAAAGACAGCAAACAGCAAAATAAAATGCGGCCTTTCACACGATGAAAGGCCGCATTTTGCATTGCTATTGACGGCATTTTGCAGGCCAAAAGACGGCCTTTTGGAATGCGGTTTGTAACTTGCTGACTGGCAGACGGTTAGAAGCTGACCGTGCGTGAGCCGTCTTCGGCCTCGCTGATGGTTACCTTCACGGCATCTTCAGGCAGCAGGCTCTCTATGAGTTCGGGCCATTCTATGAAGCAAAGGCCGCCCCCGTAAAAGTATTCCTCATAGCCCATGTCGTACACTTCGTCGAGCTTCTTTATGCGGTAGAAGTCAAAGTGGTAGACGGTTTCGCCCGATGTGGCCGACGTGTACTCATTGACTATGGCAAACGTGGGCGACGTTATTACGTCGTCTACGCCCAGTTGCTCGCACACGGCCTTGATGAACGTGGTCTTGCCAGCGCCCATCTTGCCGTAAAAGGCGAACACGCGGGCATCGCCCATGTTGTCGATAAACCGGCGCGCGGCCTCGTTGATGTTGTCAAGATTGCTGATTTTTATTTCCATATATTTTCTTTTTAAGTGACAAGTGACGAGTAACAAGCAGACAAGCCTGTTTTTTTTAGTGACGAGCAGACGAGGTATAAGCATACAAGCCGATTAGTCTTGTCACTTGTTTGCTTGTCACTCATCCCTTGTCTGCTATTAAATTACCTTTTCCTCGGCCGCATTGTGACGAGCGGAACAAGCATTTCCTCCATCGATATGCCGCCGTGCTGAAATGTATCCTTGTAGTAAGACACGTAGTAATTGTAGTTGTTCGGGTAGGCGAAGAAGGCGTCGCCCGTGGCGAAAACGTACGACGTGCTTAGGTTCGGGGCTGGCAGCATTGCGCGGTGAGGCTCCTTTATGGCAAACACTTCTTTTGAATTATAGTTCAGGTTCTTGCCGAGCTTATAGCGCAGGTTGGTATTCGTGTTGCGGTCTCCTATGATTTTTACCGGTTTCGAGGCGCGTATGCTGCCGTGGTCGGTCGTAAGCAGCACGGTATATACGCCCTGGGCGAGCAGCCGGAAAAGCTCCGACAGCACCGAATGGCGAAACCAGCTGAGCGTTATGCTGCGGTAGGCGGCCTCGTCACCGGCCAGCTCGCGCACCATCTTCGACTCCGTGCGGGCGTGGCTCAACATGTCGATGAAGTTGATTACGAGCACGTTAAGGTCGTTGGCCGACAGCGAGTTGAACTTCTGGAGAAACTTCTCCGCGCCTGCGGAGTCGTTGATTTTGCTGTAAGAGAAGGTGTCATGGCGGCGGAAGCGGTCAAGCTGGGTCTTGATTAGCGACCCCTCGTTGAGGTTCTTGCCCTCCTCCTCGTCCTCGTCAACCCACAGTTCGGGGAACATCGAGGCTATTTCAACCGGCATCAGGCCGCTGAATATGGCGTTGCGAGCGTACTGCGTGGCCGTGGGAAGTATGCTGACGTAGGTCTGCTCGTCAATGTCGAACATGTCGCCTATTTCCCCCGCCAGCACGCGCCACTGGTCTAAACGGAAGTTGTCGATGACTATCATGAACACCTTTTCGCCATTATCAAGCAACGGAAACACCTTGCGCTTGAACACATCGACGCTCATCATGGGGCGTTCGTCCACCTCTTGCAGCTTGGTCTGCCGCCCGGCACCGCCCATGCGGAGACGAGCCGAAGGGCCGGAGGCCGCCGAACGCGACGCGGCTATGTCGTCCATCCAGTCCATATAGTGCGCCTTTATGTACTTGGCGAAGCCGTTGTCGGCCTCCTCTTTCTGCATTTTAAGCATCTCGGCCATGCTGCTGTCGGTCGAGCTAAGCTCCAGTTCCCAATGCACAAGGCGGCGGTACACCTCCATCCAGTCGCCTATGGTCTTGCAGGCGTCGATTTGCATGGCTATGTCCTGGAAGCTCTGGCGGTATCCGCTCTGCGTAACCTCGGTAACAATCGCCCTGCGGTGGATGTTCTTTTTCAGCGAAAGAAGGATTTGATTGGGGTTGACGGGCTTTATAAGGTAGTCGGCTATCTTGGAGCCTATGGCCTGGTCCATGATGTTTTCCTCCTCGCTCTTGGTAACCATAACCACGGGCGTGGCTGGCGAAAGCTCCTTTATTTGCTGCAAAGTCTCAAGACCGCTAAGGCCGGGCATCATCTCGTCGAGCAGGATTAGGTCGAAAGTCTTTTGCCTGCACTGGTCTATGGCGTCGGTGCCGTTGGTCACGGCCACCACGTCATACCCTTTTTTCTCAAGGAACAAAATGTGGGCGCGGAGCAGTTCCATCTCGTCGTCGGCCCATAAAAGTAATCCGTTGCTCATTTGTTGTAATTTTTTGGGGAGTAAGGAGGGAAGGGGTTAAGGAGTAAGGACTTTTTTACCGTTTTACTTTTTTACCTTTTTACCTTTCCCTCTCACATTCTCACTCTCTCACCTTCTCACCTTTTTAAAATCCGTCAAGCTCGTAATACTCATCCTCAAGGTCGAAACCGTCCTGGCGGTTGTCCTCTTCGGGAGCGTTGTTGCCGCCATCGTCAGTGCCGCCGAAGCCGTCGTTGAACTCGATTACAAGGCCGTCGTCCTGCGGCTTGTTTTCCTCCACTTTGTCATTTGCCGTCTTTTGGCCTGCGATTGACGGCCTTTCGGCCTGCGATTTGCCGTCTTTTGCAGGCTCATTTGCCGCCTTTTGCACGGGTGTTGACTGCGGAGCATGTTCAGGTTCGGCAGGAATGAACGTACCACCCTGTGTTTCAGGCACTTCCGCCGCAGGCTGTTGCGCCGACGGGGCGTCGTCTATGGTGAACGTGTTACCCGTGCCTTGCGGCTCTTCCTGCGGCGCATTGTCCTGCACATCGGGTATGGTTATCGTGCCGCCGTCGGTCGGCTGTGCGGCAGGTTCGGGCGTTTCCTGCGGTTCGTCGGGTATTGTCACGCCGCCACCGCCTGTCTGCGGAGCTTCAGGTTCAGCCGTTTCAGGTATTACGAGAGTGCCTGCACCTGTGCTTTCGGCCGGCTGCGCATCGGCCGATTCGTCCATTATCAGTGTTGTACCAGTGTCTTGTGGCTGCGCCGCCGGCTCGTCCTCGATAAACAGTCCGTCCTCTATTACGCCGCCGTTATACAATCCGTCGCCGCCGTCTTCACCCAGTTCCGTGCCCGGCTCGTACTCTATGGTGGCCGGTTCGGTGAGCAGGCGCACCGTGCTTACCTTCAAAGGCACGAAGTGTTGCTCATAGAACTTGTCGTAGTCGTTGTAGCTGTACTGCGTGCCGAGCAGCTCGAGGTTGGTGTCACTGATAATTATGGCGCGCGCCTTGGCCGCCATACGGGCTATATTGGCGTTGCCGTAAAGCTGGCGCGCGTACTGCAACGCCTCGTCGTAGCTAAAGAAGCCGTTTACAATCATGCGTTGCAGGCCGCCCTGCTCGTCGGTCGCTATGTCGAAGTTGCGCACGATGAAGTTGGTGAAATTGAACCTCGCAAGCTCGAAAAGCAGCTTGTTCGCATCTACGGAATCAGGCTGGTAGACCAAGAGGAACGAGAAACGCGTGTTGCGTTCGGCAACGAACGTGCGCGCGGCGATGGAGTCGCTGTCGTTGAGTACAACCGTGCGCCGCTCCCAAATGTCGCTTATGTCGAACTTTCCGCCGTACAGAGGCCGTCCGGCCTTTACTCCGTTGATTATCATTCCGGCCATTTCGCCAACGTCACTTTCGGGGTATTTGCTGATAAGTTCCTGCATGTCGGCCAGGCATCCGTCGCTGTCGCCGCTGTTGAGCTTGCTCAATCCGCCTATGAAAATGAACTTGTCGCGGTTTGCTTCGAGCGGAAAACGCTCGGCCGAAAGCGCGGTGTTGGCCGCCACCTCGTCAAACCTGTCGGCCTTGAAGGCGTTGTACGTGGCGGCATATAGCGAGTCCTCGATGTGTACTCCGAAGCGTGCGTTGGCCTCGTAGTTGGGGTCAGAGAGCAGCACCGTCCATTCGCTTTCGGGGAAATCGCGCTTTAACAGGTTGAGATACGTGTCGGCCAGGCTCTTCTCCTTTCGCCGCGAGTACAACAGGAAGAGGTGGTAGTAAGCCTCATCCATGTTCTCATAGTCCTTGTAATTGTCCGTAAGGCAGCGCAAGGTCTTCTCGCTCAATGCGAGATTGTCGAGCTTGTCCTTGAAAATAACACCTGCATGAAACAGTCCATCCTCGATGATTTTATTGCTTTCGGCCACCTGCTCGGGCGTGAAAGGTATCTGTTTCAGGTAATATTCGCGCTTGTGCGGGTCGTTGTGGGCGCTGTCCATGGCGTTCTCTATGGAGTCTTGCATGGCCTCAACGGCCGCTATGGAGTCGCGCTGTTCGTCGGTCAGCTCCTCGAAAGGCGTAGCCTGCGCCACGACGGTCTTGTTTACGCGTTGCCAGTCGTCAACGTTCTCACGCCGTCCCCACAGCTTTTGGAACGTAGCCTTACCCTGGCTTACGGCCGTAGGGTTGTAGAAGTACCACGTACCCTTGCTGTCCGTCATGCCGGTCTGCGTCTTGTTCTGCGCCATGTTGTTGCCCAAGCCGCCCTGTTCGGCCAGATATTGCTGCGCCTCGGCCTCCGCCTGGGCGTCGCGTTCTTCTTTTTCTTTCTTCTTCAAGGCCTCTATTACGCGGTCGATGGCCTCGTTGCGCTCCGCCTCGGGCATCTTGGCGAGGGCTTGGAGCGAGTCTTGCAGATGCACGGCATCGGTGTACGGCACCAGCTCGTCAAGCACTTTGGAACGGTCGGACAGCTGTTCATAGTCGTCGCGCTCCTTTTCCAGCAGCCCGATGGCTTCACCGTAACAACGCCGTGCGTTGCTGTAATCCTCGCGTTCCCAATACAGGTCGCCGAGCTTAAGCAGCAAAACGCCCTTCTCTATGCCGTTGCGCGTAGACTTGATGTTGCCCTGTTCGTAGGCGGAGATGGCATTCAGGGTGTCTTTTTGGTTAAGGTATATGTTGCCGATAGCGTAATATACCTGGTCAAGATACTCCTTGTTGTTGTCCGACCGGGCCATGCGCTTGAGCTTTTTTATCATCTTTCCCGACTTGCGTCCGGCCATAACCTCGGTCATTGCGATGCGTGCGTTGAAGGCAAGTTCGTATGGCGGACTTAGCCTCAACACCCTTTTATACGCCTTGTAGGCTTTTTCCTCATGTCCGAGGGCGGCCTCGAGCTGCCCCATCAAGTACCACTCGCGCGCCCGCTGCTTGCGGCGCATCTCGTGCTTGATTACCTTGCGCAGGTAAGGTATGGCCTCGGCATACTGCCCCGTGTGGATGTAATAGTCGGCATAGGTGTAGTCCCACTCCTTGCGGGCACGCCAATGGATAGAGTCGCGGCGCATCTTCGTCATAACGTCCTCGGCGTCATAGAGCCAGTCCTGCTCTATGTAGCACTTCGCCAGCCAAGCCCTCGCCCTACCGTATATGGCAGGTTGCGTGGCGTAAAGGCGGCTCATGTAGGCGAAAGTTGACGCGGCTTCGTCAAACGCGCCCTTCATGAACTGGGCGCGGCCCATCAGCAGCCACGCCTTCCACAAGAAAGGGTTGTACTCCTTGCGGTTAAGCCACTCTATGTCTTTCTCCGTCTTCTTCCTGCTTTTCGTCCATTTGGGTCGCCGCTTGATGCTGTGCAGCTTGATGGCCTTCTGGCATTTCTCGATGGCACGGTCGAAGTTGCCCTCGCCGAGGCTGCGGCTTTCGGGCTTGCCGACGGTGTACAGGGGTATGATTTCGGTAAAATTGTCCTTGTGGCCGTTCTCTTTTTCAAGCGAACCGTCGATGTACGCCACCGTACCATTATAATAAGTATTGTACCGCGCGGTAAAAGAATGCCACCAACGGCTCTGCGGAGTGTTCTTCTCGGTAGAACACCCGGCGGCGAGAAGGAGCACAAGCAGTGCAAGGATGGGGATTATATGTCTATATATCTTGAATTGCATGTATGTCAGATACTTGCAGAATAAATCTGCTCCATTATTTTCTTAACTCATAAGTTATCCGTTTTATTGCATTACGCCAGCATCAACAATACCCTTTTTTCATTGCAGCCATTATACGGTCTACCACTACTTTGCTCTTAGATACTTGTCAATAAGCATTTTTATAGTGCTTTCGGCACCTTCACGCCCAGCCAATTTTATCAGCATATTGTAATCATCAATTTCGTTACCTGTAAACGTTATTATTATCTGACGTTGTTCCTTTCCAGCCACATGGTCATAATTCTCTGGGTGCGCCCAAAAGCATTTCATGCAGAAACGAACGTCTTTCACCGTCCAATTCGGACAATGTTCACACGTCCAAGACTTTGCCCTGTTGGCCGATGGAGAAAGAAGCATATAACTGTCAATGTCTTTGCCGCCGTGTTCTCCGCCTATTTCATATGGTACTCTATGGTCAACCTGCAGCTGACGTTCGTCCATTTCCTGTAAATAAATGAAACATTTTGAACCATATTTTCCTATTAACGCTTTCTTCAACGCTTTGGACAAAGCCGTGCGCCCCGCCTTCTTTGCCAAGTTAGAAGGCCACTGCATCATAATCACCAAACCTGTATGCAGCTATGCTGCGGCCATCGGATGACTTCACACGATATGTCTCAATGGGTATGCCTTGCTCACGCACGTCTCTCACTGCGCGTGGAGGATGGTCGTAGCCATAAGTATTTTCCAGTTCCTCAGACGTTATGTAGCCATGTTCACGAATATGATTTACTACCGTCAGTGCACGTTTCCCTTTTACGGTCTTCAGTCTTTCAATAAAGGCTTCTGTCAGTTTGTTCATACAATAGCCCTTTCTAAAACAGGTGTTTGTATTTTTCTTTCAATATACTCGCAAGCCTTTTGCAGGCCGGGACTTACATACAGAGCCTCAAAAGTTGTTTCTTTCTTGCCAAGCAGAACGCTTTGGCTTGACACACCAGCATTCAGCATAACCTTCTTCAACCCGAGTTCAACCGGAAGGTCACGACCGTATTTCCTACTTCCACATTTCCCATCGTAACTGATTAGACAATCTACACCGCAGGAGTTAAGCCTGTCTATCGATGCTACAAGCTCGTCAAAATCAACACCCGAACAATAACGGTTGTCCCGGACATTGGATACGCCCTGATAAGGAGGGTCCATATACACAATATCACCTTTACGGACGGTAGCCAACACCTCACTGTAATCAACAGAAGAAAAGTCTGCAATGCCGTTCAAACAGCCTGATATGGCTTTCAAATTAGCGGCAAGCGTCTTAGGCGATGTACCATGCCGACGCTTGTCGGGCGACTGATTGAAATTACCGTTACGTCCATACCTTACCGAACCTTTTACGCAACGCGCCAACAAATACAGCATGTTTGCCGCAGAGGTGTCACCGCCGTTAAACCTTTCGCGCACATTATAAAAATGCGCCACGCTACCATCGGAATAAGAAAACTGTGCGCTCCACACCTTGTCGTATTCTTCCAGTAAGCGGTCGGGATTGTTAACAGCTTCACGCAATACGTCAATCAACGGAGCATTTATATCATTTATCAAAAAACTTTCCGCCATGTGTTCCTGCGCTACGGCTATCGACACGGCAGCCATGCCGGCAAAAGGCTCTACAAGCCTCTTGAACTTGTGGGGCATATACGCAAGAATTTGTGATGCAAGAAGTCTCTTCGACCCCTGATATTGTACTATATGCGGTCTCTTCATAATGTCAATGAAGCATCAAATATTATTTTCATACGCCACAGGACTACGCCATAAGCCATGCTAAACCTATTCCTCGGCCAGCATATAGGCCTCGTCCTTGAGCTGGTCGGGCAGGCTGACGCAACGCAGGCGGAGGCTCTGCAGCCAGTCCTTGACCTCTTCCGGGCGCATGGTGTACATCACTTCGGCAAACTCTGCGGCCTCTTCGTCGGTGTAACCGTCGGACTGGCGGCCGCGGAAACGGTCGAGTTCCTCGTCGTCAAAATACTCTATGTCGGCCACGGCGGCCTCCATGGCGCACTCCTGCAAGCACTTCCCCGCGCCTGCGGAGCATGAGGCGCAGTCCTGCTTCACGGCTGTTTCTTCCTTAGCAGGAACTTCGCCGCCACGGCCGAAAAGCCGCTTCAGCACTACGGCGATTACCGCCAACGCGGCGAGATACAGCAACCAAGCCCACGCGCCCATGTCAACGCTCCTCCGTTATGGTGAAACCGGCGCGGCGAAGCTCGTCCCAGAAGTGGGGGTATGACTTGCTCACTACCTGCGGCTGGTCAATTCTCAGACCGGGAAAGACCGTCGCCGCCGGGGCGAAAGCCATCGCCATGCGGTGGTCTTCATACGTTTTTATAACCAAATCGTCGGCCTGTTGGCAACGCTCTCCGTCCCAACTAAGCTCTCCGGCGGCCGTCTCACGGACAACGTAGCCCAGCTTCCTCATCTCCGTCTTAAGAGCTTCCACGCGGTCGGTCTCCTTTATTTTGAGAGAAGCCAACCCCGTAAACCTGAACGGAACGCCTGCCAGCGCGCAACATACAACAAAGGTCTGCACCATGTCGGGCTGGTTAACGAAGTCGTAGTCAAGCCTCGGCGGCACCGGTTCGACGCGCTTCAGCGTCACCGTGGTGGGCACTCCGCGCTCGCGTGTCTTGAAAATGGTACGCACGCCGAGCATACTGAACAGGTATTTCACGGCCGAGTCGCCCTGCCGCGAGCCGTCGGTAAGGCCGTCGAGGCGAACCTCCGACTCGCCGTCGCGCGCCAGCACAAGCGTCTCATACCAGTAAGACGCCGCGCTCCAGTCGTTCTCTATGAAGAACGGGCGCGGCCCGTAAGGCACGGGGCGCACGCTGATGGTGTCAACGTCGGTCCACTCCGCGTCCGCGCCGAAGCCCCTCATCATGCACAGCGTAAGGTCGATGTACGGACGTGAGATAATCTCGCCCGTAAGCCTAAGCTCCAGTCCGCGCTCCAGCACCGGGCCTACCATGAGCAACGCCGATATGTACTGCGAACTGATGTCGCCCGGAATTTCGAGCCGTCCGCCCTCCAGCCGACGCCCGTTGATGCGCAGCGGAGGGTAACCATCCTCGCCTTCGTAAGCTATGTCGGCGCCGATATACCGCAGCGCGTCCACCAAAGCGCGTATGGGACGGTGCTTCATGCGCTCCGTGCCGGTAAGCGTGTGGCTGCCCGGAGTTACCGCAAGGTAAGCCGTCATGAAGCGCATCGCCGTGCCTGCGGCCCCTATGTCGATAGTCTCCGGCATACGGCGCAGGGCGTCGAGGATGACGCGCGTGTCGTCACAGTCCGACAGGTTGTCGGGCATTACCTTGCTGCCGGCCAGCGCGTTCATCACAAGCGCGCGGTTACTGATGCTCTTCGACGCCGGCAGGCGCACCGCCGCGTCAATTTTATCGGGTGCATTGAGAATGTATCGCATAATAAATGTTACTTTCCAAAACGTTCTTTCTTCCTTATGCAAAGGTAATGCAAACCGAGCGGAATGCAAAATAAAAGAGAGTGAAACGAACTTTTATTTTCATTTCCGAGGTGCAGCTTACCTTATCCAAAGGTAATGCAAACCGAGCGGAATGCAAAATAAAGTATGGAGAAAAAGCAGTTAAGGACAGAGAACGGGGAAATGCAGACTTGTTACAGCGAGTTCACATAATAAGAAACACCCTTTGTAGGGACATAATTCATTATGTCCGCACGCCGCGGAGAGGCGTATTATACAAGTAAAATTGCCAAAAACGTTCTTTCAGAACGTGCGGACATAATGAATTATGTCCCTACAAAGGATGTGTTCCTATATAATATTTACGCATTTCAAGTTTTCGAAAACCGCGTGCGTTTGACGCTCCGGGAAGGCCGTCGGCGAAAAACGGAAGGGCGTTTGGCCGAAAAACGGGCGGAATTTGAGCGTTAACGCAAATGCCTTATTTACAGGATGTTACGGCGTGCGGCGGCTTCTTGCAATGCCGTGTGCCGTCTTTTACGATGCAAAAGACCGTGTTTTGCATGGTGAAAGACGGCCTTTTACAACGCCGAAGGCCGCCTTTGAGGAGCGCGGCGACAGCTTTCAAGGATGATTTTTGCGCCTTTTTCGATGCGAACAGGGTAAATGTTGCTTCGCAAATGCAGTATTCGCTACACTTGAACAGCCAAAAGCCGTACAAAGATGAGCTATTTCACGGAAAACCGTTGTAAAGGTTTCAGACAACGGGCGGCACACTTCGGCATGAAAAGTTTTCTGTTTCCGGACGAAAAACATTGACGTAACGCGGCGGCGTTGACATTTTGACACGTTGCGGCGCGCCGTAATGTGCAAAATTGCCCGATACGCTTTCCAAAAGGAACGACGGGGTAAAGAATAGCAGGAAAAATTTGCCAGATACGCAAAAAAGGAGTAACTTTGCAAAAATTTTCGCACAACGTCACGCTATGGGAAAAAGAATGAGAAAACTGAAGAACGTAAGGCTTCACCGCGAAGGCACCGACACGCTGGTCTACGGACTGATTGCGATTGTGGCCGTGGCGATGGTGCTGTGGATATACGTTGACAGCAAGGCGTTTTTCTGGGCGTTCGTCATCGTGTTCGGCACGGTGTACGGCGTTGTGCTAAACTTCTTCCGCTGCCCTAAGCGATACTTCGACGGCGACACGGAAAAGACGGTCGTAGCCCCGGCCGACGGCAAGGTGGTGGTAATCGAGGAGGTTGTCGAGGACGAATACTTCCACGACAAGCGGCTGATGGTGAGCATCTTCATGAGCCTTTTCAACGTGCACGCCAACTGGTTCCCCGTGGACGGCAAGGTGAAGTTCGTGCATCACCAGAACGGCAACTACCACAAGGCGTGGCTGCCGAAGGCCAGCGAGGAGAACGAACACGCCGACATAATGCTCGAAACGCCTGAAGGCACGGAGATTTTGTGCCGACAAATAGCCGGAGCGGTGGCCCGCCGCATTGTCACCTACGCCAAGGCGGAGGAAGACTGCTACATAGACGAGCACCTGGGCTTCATCAAGTTCGGCTCGCGCGTTGACATCTACCTGCCCCTCGGCACGGAAATCTGCGTGAAGATGGGCCAGAGCACCACCGGCGACAAGACGGTGATAGCAAGGCTGAAATAGGGTTTTAAGGTTCTACGGTTATTGGGTTTTACGGTTTTAAGGTAGGAGGTTATACGGTTTTAAGGTCTCAATGTAGACAGCATAACCCAAAGATGTACCGCATAACCACCAAAAGCACCGTACAACTGCACAACCTCAAGACCGCATAACCCCCAAAAACACCGTACAACCACACAACCTCAAGACCGCATAACCCCAAACATGATAAAACGACACATCCCCAACACCATTACTTGCTGCAACCTCGTTTCGGGTTGCGTGGCTACGGCCTTCGCCTTCGGAGGCCAGCTCGGCATGGCTTTCCTATTCATCATCATAGGCGCGGTGTTCGACTTCTTCGACGGCATGAGCGCGCGCCTGCTCGGCGTGTCGTCGCCCATCGGCAAGGAACTCGACTCGCTCGCCGACGACGTTACCTTCGGCGTAGCCCCT
>ENA-OPIO01000059-OPIO01000059.1-human-gut-metagenome-genome-assembly--contig:-NODE-59-length-40342-cov-7.936233_pt1 | contig 40342 bp, 29 predicted proteins | sample MGYA00241395_ERZ501636 | MGnify/ENA primary metagenome ERZ501636 (study PRJEB25962, sample SAMEA2042198) | human gut metagenome | biome: human gut; feature: human-associated habitat; material: faeces... | reverse complement strand
CCACATTTGGGTCAGCAGGAATCAACACCTGACGCGTCTCTCTATTATCCAAATGGGTTACAGTGCGTACTGTGTAACGGACATTGCTATTATTGGGCACGTTCACAGAACTACCATCTTTATTCACGACATACACTCCCACTTCGTCTCCATCCTCGAAATAAGAACGTTTGCCCGTTTCATAACTTACACGAGTAGCCACGCCGTCAGGCTCATCCAACACGAAATCGTATTGTGCCCAATTATCGTCTGTACCATCAATGCCTGTTTTACTGTCTTGCATGATAATATCATCAGAACAGGCCGACATTGCAAATACAAACAGAAAAGCAGTTATAAATTGATAATATATGTTACGCTCCATGTCTATATTTTATGTTTGTCAAGGTTCTGTAGTTGGCAGTTCCTCAAGAGTTCCGCCCTCACCGTCTTTCCAATCGTTGATGCGTATAACGGTTCTTCCGTCCTTCGAAATGCGAATTGAATAAAGATAGCCTTCCTTCAATTCTGTCAGGTTGTTTTCTTCAGATAAGTTTATATCCTTATCCACCGTGTCACCTATCTTTATATGCATCTTGAAATTGCAACCTGTCTGGGCAGGCAACACAATTCTATAAAAATAATAATTACAGCCCTCTGACACATTCAGCCCTCTATAACAAGGGACGATACGCTCATCAGAATTAAAATATTTGGCTTTCTTTTGTACAGAAGGTTCATAATATGGGTTGGGGTCATCGTAAACGCCGAGCGTCCCCGTAGCCAAATCTATATAATTGCCCCTTATCAGACTTGTTCCTTCGCCATTACCTACTGCAAAATAAACATCGTCAAGCAGTGTTTCGCTATAAACCAATATGGTTGCGGTTTTCTTCTTGAAATACAAATTGACCGTCCTTTTAACATTCATGTTTATATCAGGAGAAGCACCCCAAAGAAAATCGCTGTTTTGAAGACGCTTGTCGTTATTCTCACCTGCCGCTGTTATATCTCCCTGCGTATGGTTGACAAAACAAGGATAAGCACTCCAACCGTATTTGTTACAATCACCATTATAACCTTGTTGGTCTGCGCTTGATACTTCACCTACCAAAGTTATAGAGTTCCAATTATAGTCAGTTGCAGAAGAAGGTATGGTTGTCTCAGCTGTTGCACAATTAGGATATTCCAAAAGTTTATATTTATAACCATCCGAACTTTCAACAACTTTCTTATAATCGTCCTGCAACAAGTTGCCGTCCACATACGGATAATAGAAGCAGAACTTAAGGGTTTTAGCGTCCTTGCCCAAAGTCAGCAAGGACTTATCCGACTGGTCTTTGGCTACATAATCGTTATCTTCCTGCAAAATGAGCATTCCGTCGTTTGCGCGGTACGTCCACTTGGAGTTGCAAAGAAAGGTCTCCCTGCCGCCGTTTACCTCGGCTATTACGCAGCCTATGGTCTCGCCGTCGTCGAATGTGGTGTGTTCAAAGTTGTATCCGAGCCTTGTCTGCACCCCGTTTACAGAAAAGCGGAGGCCCGAAGAGCCGTCGCCGGGAGACGGAACAGCGTCGTCAGTGCTGCACGCCGACAGGCAGACAGCCGCCAGCATGGCGCAAAGCAGCACGGGCATGTATATCCTTTTAGTATTCATAGAAATAGTCTCCTCCATCTTCCAAATCATCGATTATGCCGTTGAAGCGCAGTCCGCTGTCCTTGGCCAGCGTAAACATGTAATACCGGCCAGGCTCAAACACAAGCGCATTGCTGCCGTTGGCGGTCATCTTATACGTCTTGGCGACGGTGTCGCCGTTGAAAATGAACGAGAGGAAGGCGGCGCCCGCCTCAACGCGCTGCGCCGGGAATACGGCTCGGAACACCTCATACGTAACGTTGTCAACGGTCTCCTGCCCCGAGTTCCACATCGTTATGTCACCTTGGTCTACGGTCTCCTTCTCAGCCACTTCATATCCTGCACCGGTTTGCTCGTCCTTGCTAAGGGCGCGGGTGAGGTCTACGCCCGACACCGTACGGTACATATTGAGCAGCTTGGCCTCGCGGCCGGCCGCGTCAGTGGGCACGAGCTGGCTCTCCACACGCAGCACAACGCTCGCCATGACGTGCTCCATGGTGACGCCGATTAGCTGCCGTCCCGTGGCCTCGTCGGTACCGATGATTGACGAGGGCACAACGCTCACGTCGGTTGTGGCGTTGACGCGGGCGCGGAGAAGGTCCGAACTCTCGAACGCCGTCTCGCGGCTTTGGTCGGCAACGACGGTGTGACTGAAGTCTTGAATGTCGGCATTGGCCTTGTAGGGATAGTAGAACACGTATCGCTGGTGTGCCGGGAAAGTGTCCATGGGCACTTCGGGCTGCAACGCATGGGTGTATTCATGGCCGTCAGAGCCGGTGTATGCGCCATCGACCACGCGGTAACGGGCGTTCTCGGTGTAGCCCGGCATGAAGCCGTATGTGGGCAACGTGGATTCGTCGCCCAAGCTCGTGCGCACCACTACGAACGCCCCAAGCTCGTCGCCCGGCTCCATCGCCGAGCTGACGTAGCCGCTATGGCTGACGCGTGTCTGCGCGGCTATGCCCGAAACGACGAACTCCGCGCCGCCAACGGACCGCTTGCCGGCGGACAGGCCGTCGTCACCGGTGCAGCCGCACAAGGCCGCAACGGCGGCAATCGGCAGGCATAGATGTCTCAAATTGGCTTTTATATTCATGTTTTCAACAATTTCCTTGTCTCACATTCTCACCTTCTCACCTTCCCATCCTCCCCCCCCGGGGGAGTCAGTGGGGGCTTCTACAAGCTTCCTATTCGAACTCTCCTTGGCCTATTTTGTAGTCGCCGCCCTTCTGCCAGTCGTTCACACGGATGTGGAACCGCGGCGTAACGGGCTCCGTGAGCGGGCCTCCGGCGCGGTCGATGGTTACGGTTATGTCGTATAAGCAGTTGCGGTTGATGCGGTAATAGCCGTTGCGCAGCGTCTCTATCTCGGCGGCGGTGAAGCCGTCCTTGTCGCTATTGTCGGCCATGGTAAAGTTTACGGGCACTTTATAATAATAGGTGTTGCCGTCAGTGTAAGGGGCTTTCAGCATGATGTACGTCTGCTTCTCCTCGTCTATGAGGTCGTCCTTGGTGTAAATCACGGGGTCGGCGAACGTGCCATCTGCCGCAAGCAGGCTCTCGTCGAACCAGTCGTTGGGGTAAGTGTAAAGCACCGCCTTGCCGTCTTTTGTCAAAGTGAACGGCTGGAAATCGTCAGTCGAGCGCAGGCTCTGCCCTTCCCCCTTGCCGTAAAGCTCGCTTTCGGCCAGCACCGACGTGCCGTCAGAGACATGGTTGACGAAGCGGTACCGGCAGTCGGACAGTATGTCGTTGCCGTCTTTATCCTTTACAGCCAAGCGCACCTTGGCCGCAGCGCGGTACAGCTGGAAGCGCAGGGTGGCCTTCTTGGCGTTAGTGTCAAGCTCGTATAGCTTTGTGCTGTCCCGTGCAGTCCGCGCGTCCATGACGAACAACTGCTGCCGCGCGTCCACCTTAAGCCCGGGCTGTATCATCATGGCCTGCAAACGGGGAAGCGTAATGCTCTCCAATCCGTCCAGTTGTGGGCAGTTGGCCACCATGTAGTACACATCGTCGGGGTTGTTTGCTAAGTCGTTGTAAGTCAGGCCGTTGACTTCCACTTCCTGAAAGTCCGTGTTTTGGCTTGTAAAAGACGGCAAATTGGAAGGCAAAAGGTGGTCTTTCAGCTCGCCGTTTGCGGCAAACCAGAAAATGTCGAGCCGCTCAATGGTGTTCTCGTTCCAGCCCTCGTCCCAGCCGTCCTCCGTCGCGCGCGTGGCCGAAGCGTCAGCTATGCGGAACAGTATGCGCACGCCGCCGCTGCCGCCAGCACCGTTAACGGCGTCATCTTCCTGCGAACAGGCCGCGCACCCGAGGCATACGGCCATAAGAAGCGATGCTTTATATAATACGTCTTTCAACATAGTATAATCATTTCCAATATGGATTGACACGCCACCACTCAAAGTTTTTTTTATCAACAGGCTCTATGTCCTTGGCCATATAGTCATACGCCTTATTCTGCTGCGCCCTCAACTGGCGTATCCATATACGCTTGTCTGTGCCGGCATAGCGGCGGTTGCCTTTAAAGTTAGTGTTGGGAGCGTCTTCGCCTGAATATCCGGGGTTTATGTCAAGCTCGTATTCCGTGCCGTCGGCCAGCCTTACAGTGATGTAAAACTCCGTATCTACCACCTTCTGGCCATACCATTTGTCCTTCCCCCAATCAGTAAGGTAATCGTCGCCGAAATACGGTTTCCAGGCTTTTTCATCCTTCAAGCCTGACGGATATTCGCCAACCGTGCCGTCGGTGCTGGTTCCCGTATAACTGTTTACTGCGTTGATTTCTATCACGTAAGGCTTTTTCCTCGCTATTCCGTGCGTTGCGCGGTTCACTTCCCCCTCTTCGGAGTAAGTCAGCCCGGTGGTTTCAGACACGTCTGTACAGCCTGCAAAATAATTGGAAGACGACGTAAGGAACTTGAAGTCGTCGGTATTAGTCAGATGGGCTTCCCACGTTGCGCCCTTCGGGCCTGTCAACATGAAGAAGAATGTCGCACCGCCGGATTTCGGTTCCAAGTCATGGTGTTTTTTTTCCCCATACCTCGGATAGTAAATTACGCAATAATTAGGCTCGTCGTCGCCTTTTGATATGCCTTCATACAAGTCGTGGAAGACCTGCTGCACGGTAACCCTGCCATCCCTAAACTCCTGCCTCGGCAGTAAGATATAAAAGCCCTTTTCGGTAAGCTGCTTGTACTCGTCGTCCGAGTCGAATGGGTTATGGTCGGTAGGGGCGGGCTGCGGCATCCATCCTATTGACGACATTACGAGCTGCCACGGCATCACCTTGCATTCCACTTGAAGCTCGCCTTGGTACACGTTGACGGTGTATCGGTAGATATGGTTGCGCACTATGTCGTATGCTTCGCCGCCGGGCGTGCCGCCGGTGTACGTCTTGAACTCGAGCGTTCCCTTTGTGCCGTCGCTTAGCTCGAGGGCGATTTCGGCAGGTTCGGCGGAATTGTCGTATTCGGGAATGTACAGGTAGGCCGACTTATTGTCGCCAGAATATGTGAAGTCGAGGTTTGTCTGCTGCGCCGTTTGGTCGGGGTTGAAGCTCGGATTATCGCCGTTCTCCTGGTCAAGGTCGGCCGTCTTACTTACACCGGCATAGCCTGCCGGGAGGCAATGGCCCCCGGTGTTGTAACGGGTGAGCGTGGCCGAGACGATGTCTGTCGTTTCGGAGATGTCGCTGTGCAGGCTGATTTCCACCTTGGCGAAGGCTCGCAGCAGGTCGATTTCGACCTCTTTGTCGCGCTTGCCTTTCTCGAGCGAGAGCTCGGCGGTAGTCACTCCCCACATGGGTACGAGCTGGCTGCCGCCCTTTACGGCCTCGGCGTCGTAGTGATAAGGCGATTGGCGCAATGAGGCCAACGGGTCTGACTGGCCTGACACGCCGCAGTTGGCGAACACCATCACCTTGTACCGGCCTGCGGCAGGTGCACCGCCGTCGGCTGACTTTACCGTGCCGATGAGTTCATAGTCGCCCTCCGTGGCCGTCTCATGGTATGACAAGATGTCAACTTCGGCGGCAAACATGTTGCCGTCGGCGGTGTAAAGGGCCACCCTAAGGTCTTCGGGGCTTATGCGGTTGTCGTATGCCGTGCCCTGCTGGCCGACATAATCCTCGCTCCACGCAGCCCTTGTACGCCCCGAGGCGTCGCTAAGCTTGAGGATGAAGCTTACCTGCGTGTCGCCGGAAGGCACGCCGCCGCCAGCCGCGTCGTCGGCAGAGCATCCGCAAGCAAGCGCGGCAAGCAGCACGGCCGCCAGTGTATGTAGAAGCAATCTTGCCATTGTAGTATCGTTTTTTCACCCTATCACCTTCTCACCCTTAATTAAGGCCTACATCGCTAAGCACCACCCTCCATGAGTTTATTATGACGCTGGACGATAGCCAGTTGCCGTTATCGTCGAGGAAGAATGTCATGTTGTACTCGTCTTGGCGGTCAAGATACTCCTGGTCGTCCATGTCGCGGTTGTAATAGCCTTTTACGAGCAGGGCGTAGTCAACCAGAGGAATTGACAATACGGTCTTGTGCGTGCCGTCAGTTTCAGGCTGCGCCTTGGTTATGGTGAGCATGGCGCGCGTGTCCTTGTCCTTTACAAGGCGGCTGACGGTGAACTCCGCCAGCACGACGTTGGCCGAAGTGATGGCGTCGTCGTAAACGCTGACGCCGCTGCCTGCCGTCCCCTGCGCCGTGTAGAACGGGCGGTAAGTAAGCAGTTCGTCGTCAAGCACGCTGTTGTCGTGGGCCAAGAGGCCGTTCTCGTCGGTAATACTGAATACGAAGTCGTCGGCATTAAGGGCTTCGCCCGATGTATTGGCAAGCACCACGCGTACGTTGTTTGTGTTCTTGGTAAGCTCCACGGTGTACGTGTGGCGGCCTTCCTCGTCGGGCAAGTCGAACGTAGTCATGCCGTGGAAGAGGTTGTCTATCCGCCCTACTCTTGTCTCCGCGCCAGCCGCCTCGCGGTCGGCCAGGCGGCACTGCATCTCCTCGAGCGAGGTTACTCCGGGCGTAGCGTCGGGCACGTCATACGAGTCGAGTTCGCCGTCAAGTCCGCACCATGCCAACACCGTGTAGCGTCCGGGCTGCAGGTCGAGCGGCATACGGTAGCCGTCGGCCTTCAACGCGTCGCCGCGCTCTGACACTTGTCTGAGAAACTTGCCGTCGGCATCGAACACATAGAGGTCTACCGCCTCTACCTTCGAGGCGAAAGCGTCGGCAAACTCCATGTTGCGGTCATAGACAAAGCGCAAGTCACAGTATGTGTTGCAGTCGCCCTCGTCCTCGTAAATCATGCCGCATGACGAGAGAGCCGACACGGTGATGACCGCCGTCAGCGCAACCGCCATCTTTCCACGTATAAAGTCCGACAGTTTCATTTATCCTTTGTTGGTTATTTGTTCGGTTTTGTCATTGCGCCCGAAGGCTTTGTATTAAGGATTTGCAGCCCGTCAGGCGCATCCGCACCCACGGACCGCAAACCCCTGTATCATTGTCCTGCGTACTGCAAATACGCGGGAACGGGATTAATTACCTCCAAGAGTTACATCGCTGCCAACGACTTTCCAAGCGAGGACATTCACCGTTGCAGCCAAATAAGACTTCTCGTCCGAAGGTACAACAGGCGTCACCTCATCATTATCAGGGTCATAAACAGGTGTCCCAATGCCAGCAATGTCGGAGATGTTGACCTGATAAACGTGATTGCGCACTACTCCGTACTGTGGAACTCCACTTGTTCCGAGGTGTTTGATAGTAGTCGTATAATAACACTTGCCCTCCGTCCAGATGCGTGCGTTGTACGCCTTCAAGGCGGTGTTGACGCTTGTCAGGTCTGAAACTGGTGTATATTGTTCACCTGATTTAGTGTAAAGCGTTACGCCTGACTTAACCTGCGGATATGCGTTATACGTTGCATTGTCGTTCAAAGCGGCACCGGACTTGAACTCAAGGTCGACCGTAGACAGTTGCCTGTAAGTGTTTTCACCTGTGCTTACCCAATATTGAGAGAAGTTGGGAGCAACAATTGCAAGGATGGCATCGGCACTTGCATAAGAGCCTCCAAGATATTCATAACGCGGAACGGCGTTACCGTCCTTGTTGACAAGCTGCACTGCGACAACAATCTTTGCCGCAGAATTGTTTACAACATCAGTTATCGCGCTTGTGGGGGTAAGTTCCTGTGTATAAACAGACGTTCCGGCAGCGTTATCAAGGTCGGTGAACTTAAAGGTGTTGTTTATTGAAACACCGTCAACTGTCGGCGTTACAGCCCAATAAGAACGGTGGTTGGCTGCATCGTTCCATGTGAAACCGCTAAGCGAAGAGACCCAACCAGAAGGGTCTATGCTCTTAAGAAGGTTAGACTTATTGATTTTTCCGACAATGTCCCAACCCAAAACCTTTGCATAAACAGCACCGTCCTGGCCGTCAGTACCTTCCACGAGATACATGTTTCCAGTCTGCTCGGCACCGGAGAATGTCACATTAACCTTTGCAACGACGCGTTCAACATAAACGTTTACGGGAGTAGCCTCGGCATCTTCTTCCGAACTCCTAAGGAAAGCGCCGACGGGTGTCTCACAAACGGCAGTTGTACCATCAGCATAGACGGAGTTTGACATTACGAATTTGCCACTTTCAGTGCAGTTTGTAGCATAGTCTGCAACCGTAGCCTTCAATGCTGACAGACCTTGGTTACCAGTCAAAGAAGCCGGAGGATTTACAACCGTTACCATTGTTGACGGTGCTTGGTCGGTAATGCCGTCAAGAACAAGTATGGTGTTAGATATTTCCTCTATGTTGTCAGATGAAGTTTCATTCTCCATCTGCGCACTGGTTATATCTTTGTAATTAGCCCCTTGGTTTACTGTGCAGGCCGAACCGTCAGAGTTGAAAAAATAAAAGCGGACACTCGTCACTGCATTCTCTGCATCAGAACCGTCATCAAAGCCACCAGCACGTGTTCCCGTTCCACCCACATTGTTTATGTTGATGGCGAGATATGCTGCGTTGATGTCGCCATCACCCTTCTGTCCGTCGTCACCGGCGAGGTCGTCGTTGTTAGAGCATGACATCATCCCGACACATGCCAACAAGCTTAAAGCAAAATACTTGATTTTCATTATTCGATAATTTTTAGTTTATTATACATTTAGTTGGTTATAATCACTGCGCAATGTTGCCCAGGCGTTTGCTCTCTTCGGCAGCCGCGGCCAGTCCGGCGGCCTGCGCCTGCGAGAAGAGTTGCTTCGCTTTGGCGTAATTGCCTTGCAGTCCGGCGTAGACGGCACGGGCATAGACGGCCTCGGCCGACTGCCCGGCCTTGTCAAGATAGCGGCCTGCGCCCTCCATGTCGCCGCGCTTCATCGCGCTGTTTGCGGCGTTGAGGTTGGCCGTAGGGTCATTGGGATACATGCGTACGGCGGTCTCGAAGGCGTCGTCGAACTCGCGGCTGCCGGGCTGCATGGACTGCGCCGCGAGGTAGAACTCGGCGAGGCTGAGCTTCTGCGGCTGCTCGGCCATGACGCGCTTGATTTCCACAGGGTCGCTATACGTGCGTATGACGTACTCCACGCGGTAGTCTGAACGGCGCAGCGAGGGGTAGCAGTTGTCGAGCAGGAAGCGGTAGTCAGACGGATATGCCGTCTTGATTTTCCACTCCTTTGCGTCGGGCTTCATGTCAGAGTCAATGATGTCGAGTATCGCCCGGCGGTTTTCGAGGTTTGACTGCGCTACGTATTGGCGCAGGCCCTGCCAGTTCTCGGGCTCGCTGGATGCCTTTATAAAGCCTTCGTCAAACTTGTACAGCCTTGACACATAGTCTTTCAGGGCGTCGGTGCGTCCCTTTGCCAGGCGCGCGTTGGCCTCGTAAGGACCTTCGGGCGAGGCGTATCCCTTGATTGAGAGTGCTTTCACTGTAATGTCGGCATCGGCCTTTACGCTGTCGATGGTGCCTGTGATTTTGCCCAGCTCGCGCACGTTGTCCATGTAAGATGGGCGTATCTCGGTGCGGTTCACGGGGAAGTTGACGTAAGCCGAGCCGCTTATGGCGCGCGTCTTAACCGGCTCGGCCGCAGGCCTTACGTAGACGTACGTCGGTTGGTAGACGCTGCGGAAGTCGGAGAGCAGGGGCACGGCACCCTCTGCGAGCACGTCGCCGCAGCAGCCGTAGTCCTGGCGGTGCAGGGTGAGCGAGGCTCCCTCCATCCACGGCTCGTACTCTACGGTGGCGGTGTAAGCCTGCACGTCGGGTTTACGTGATGCCCTGACGACCGTCTCGGAAGGCCCTGTGAGCATGGCGTCGCCGTTGGAACGCAGATAATGGTAATACCGGCCGCGGCCGTAAACGCCTACTGAGGGCAGCTCGACGGAGTCGCCCTGCGCCACGACGCACGGCGTAAGGATGACGGCGCGGTTGCTCTCGACGCGCAGCTGTGACATGTCTATGTCCATGCCGACCGTGAGCAGGCTGCCGCTGCGCGACATCTTGAGGTTGCCTACAGACACTCCGGGCACTCCTGCCGCCGCCTTCTGCCCGTAGGCCGGAGACGAGGCGAGGGCCACGACACCTATTATTATATATAGAAACCTTTTCATCTGTACCATGATTTATCAGAAAACATAAACCAAATTAACAGCCACCTTGGTGGGGCCGAAGTAGTGATGCCGGGCGTCGCGCTCCACTTTCTCGCCGCACCCGGCGCACTTGAAGCGGTCGTAGACGGAGTATGCGTAGCCGATGCCCAGCTCGCCCTCAAGATTCCAGTGGCGTCCGAGCACCCAGGCGTAGCCGTAACCTACGCCCGCACCTATGAACCAGCCTTGGTAACGGCTCGCGGAGAGGCCGGAAAAGTCGGTGCCGAGCATCTTAAAACTGTTCTTCAGGCCGCCGATGTTGTACTGTCCGCCGTGGGCATGTACGGCGAAGAAATGGCCTGCAAAGCGGTCGCAGAGCCAATAGCGGGCCTCGGGCTGCACCATCCAGTGCTTCCACTTGCGCCCGCGAGAGAGCGTCCAAGCATTGACATTGCCCGAGACGTCGAGCGTCCACTTAGGGGCAAGCCCCACCTCTGCGCCCACATTGACCGTGGCGAAGGCGTCATAAAGCAGGTTGGTCTTCACCGCCACGTCCTGCGAACGGGCTCCGGCACATGTCAACAAAGCCCATACGAGCGTCACATAAAATACAGACTTCATACCGTTTAGTTATAACAGCGGAGCCATAGGCACCGCCTTGTGTATATACTTGTTTTGTTCTCTGAAATCAGGCGCTTGCGCCTTGCATTGTTGTTAGTAGCCGGCGGCTCAATCCTTAAATGCCGCCAAGATTAGTTTCATGATTTGTTTTCGGTGGCAAAATTAGTAAATATGCTTAAAATTACCCCCCCCGAAAGATAATTAATGTTAAGAACGTAAACTTTAACAAAACAACTGACCGCTTTACAGACAAGAAACAATGTCCCTAACGGACATCTCCGCCATAACCGCCACCAATTTGCCACGGCACGGCAGGGCATGAACGGCACGGCAGGTTACGGTCTGTAAGATTTCGGGGCGTTACGGTTACAGTTTCGAACGGCGGCCGACGGCCTTGCGAAAGGCGGCCTTTCGGGGTGTAAAAGACGGCCTTTGGGCGTGCGAAAGGCCGTCTTTCAGAAGCCAAAAGACGGCCTTTTGCGAGGCATTACGCAACATGCTGATTTCCAACCGATTACAAGCACGTTCAGAAAGAGCCGTCAACAAGAGGCGTGAAGGCCGTCAACAAGAGGCAAGAAGGCCGCCCACAAGGGGCGTGGAGACCGCCGACAAAGGGCGTGGAGACCGCCTGGTAAGGGTGCGGAGCATCGTTTTCGCATTATTCGGGCTATATTCTCGTTTATTCAAACGATTTTTAGTAAGTTTGCAGTTGATTTTGAACATGTTTAAAACAAAACGACACGACAATGCAAGAGACAAGGCAAAACCGCATAGCAAGGCTGCTGCAAAAGGAGCTTAGCCTGATATTCCAGTCGCAGACACGCCAGACAAGGGGGGTGCTGGTAAGCGTTACACGGTGCCGCATAAGCCCCGACCTGAGCATATGCACGGCTTACCTGAGCATATTCCCCTCTGACAAGGCCGACGAGATAATAAAGAACATCACGGCCAACGAGAAGACCGTGCGCTACGAACTGGGCACGCGCGTGCGCAACCAGCTGCGCATAATACCCGAACTGCGCTTCTTCGTGGACGACTCGCTCGACTACATAGAGCACATTGACGAGCTGCTGAAGAAATGAACCTGCCGTTTTACATAGCGCGCCGATACCTGTTCTCGAAGAAGAGCACGCACGTTATCAACCTGATTAGCGGCATAAGCGCCGTCGGCGTGGCCGTGGCTACGATGGCGCTGGTGGTGACGCTGAGCGTGTTCAACGGCTTCCACGACCTCGTGGCAACGTTCCTGACGGCCTTTGACCCTCAAATAGAGGTTGTTCCGGCCAAGGGCAAGACGGCTCCGGCGGACGACCCGGCGTTGCAGAAGATACGCACGCTGCCCGAAGTTGACGTTGCCACGGAGAGCATAGAGGACCAGGCGCTGGCCGTGTACCGCGGCAGGCAGGCCATGGTGACGGTGAAGGGCGTTGACGACAACTTCAACCAGCTGACGCATATCAACGACATACTCTACGGCGACGGCGAGTTCTCGCTGCACGCGGCCAACCTCGAATACGGCACGGTGGGCATACGCCTGGCCGACCAGCTGGGCATGACGGCCGACTGGGACGGCTTCCTGAACATATACGCGCCGCAACGCGAAGGCCAGCTCGACATGATGAACCCCACGGAGGGCTTCGTCGAGGACTCGCTCATATCGCCGGGCGTGGTGTTCATGGTGAGGAACGCCAAATACGACACGGGCTACATAGTAACCTCGATAGGCTTCGCGCGCCGCCTGTTCGGCCAGCAGGGTATGCTCTCGCAGCTCGAACTGAGGCTGAAGCCGGGCAGCGACCTCGACGCGGTGAAGGCGGAGATGAGGGAAATCGCGGGCAAGAAGTACCGCGTGCTGGACCGTATGGAGCAGCAGGCCGACACGTTCAGGATAATGAAGATAGAGAAGTTTATAGCCTACATATTCCTTACGTTCATACTGGCCGTGGCCTGCTTCAACATAATAGGCTCGCTCTCGATGCTCATAATAGACAAGAAGGACGACGTGGTGACGCTGCGCAACATGGGCGCGACCGACAAGCAAATAACGCGAATATTCCTGTTCGAAGGCCGCATGATTTCGGTAATCGGCGCCGTAGCAGGCATACTGCTCGGCCTGTTGCTGTGCTGGCTCCAGCAGGAGTACGGCCTCGTGGCCCTGGGACAGAGCAGCGGCTCGTTTGTTGTTGACGCTTACCCGGTAAGCGTACACCCTGATGACATCGTGCTCGTGTTCCTCACGGTGGTTGCCGTGGGCTTCGTCTCGGTGTGGTACCCCGTAAGGTATTTCGCAAAAAGGCTGCTGTGAAAGTCTAATTAAGAGTTAAGAGTTAAGAGTTAAGAAAATATGCCTTGCGGGATGTTTATATCTTCAAGGCATATTTTCTTAACTCTTAATTCTTAATTTAAAAAAATGTCACCTTTCCGCCCAGTCGCCCCTGTCAAGGTTGCGGTAGCTTATGGCTTCGGCCAGATGCTGCGCCTTTACGTCGGCAGACGCTTCAAGGTCGGCTATCGTGCGCGCCACTTTCAGTATGCGGTTGTAGGCACGTGCGGACAAGTTGAGCCGCTCCATGGCCATGCGCAGCAAATCAATCCCGGCCGCGTCGGGTTCGGCATACTGGTGAATCATGCGCTCTGACATCTGCGCGTTGCAGTGCACTCCGCGGCATTCGCGGAAGCGTTGCTCCTGGATTAGCCGCGCCTTGATTACGCGTTCGCGTATGCTTGCGCTGCATTCGCCCTGCGCCGTGCGCGAAATGTCGTTGAAAGGCACGGGCGTTATCTCCACCTGAATGTCTATACGGTCGAGCAACGGGCCGCTTATCTTGTTAAGGTAACGCTGGATTTGCCCCGGCGTACACACGCACTTGTGGGTAGGGTCGTTGTGATAGCCGCACGGACAGGGGTTCATCGACGCCACGAACATGAACGAACAGGGGTACTCTATGGTGTACTTAGCGCGCGAAATGGTGATTTTACGGTCTTCAAGGGGTTGCCGCAGCACTTCAAGTGTTGACTTGTTGAACTCCGGCAGCTCGTCGGCGAAGAGCACGCCGTTGTGCGCAAGCGAGATTTCTCCCGGCTGGGGATTGGCTCCGCCGCCCACCAAGGCTACCTGTGAAATGGTATGATGAGGGGCGCGGAACGGGCGTTGGGAGATTAGCGACATGTCGCGGCCAAGCTTTCCGGCGACTGAATGTATCTGCGTTGTTTCAAGACTTTCGGCCAACGAGAGCGGCGGAAGAATGGACGGAAGCCGCTTCGCCATCATCGACTTGCCGCTGCCCGGAGGGCCTATCATTATCATGTTGTGACCGCCTGCCGCCGCTACTTCCATCGCACGCTTGACACTCTCCTGGCCGCGCACGTCGGCAAAGTCCAAATCATAACGGCTCTGCTGCTCGTAAAACTCACGGCGCGTGTCGATGACGGTAGGCTCGAAGCCCGCTTCGCCGTTCAAGAAGCGCGCCACATCGAGCAGGTTGTCCATGCCATAGACGTCAAGTTTGTTTACGACGGCGGCCTCGCGGATGTTCTGGCGTGGCACAATCAGCCCCTTAAAGCCTTCCTTCCGCGCACGTATGGCTATCGGCAGGGCGCCGCGCACGGGCTGAATTTTGCCGTCAAGGCCAAGCTCTCCTATGAGCATATACTGCTGAAGAGCGGCGGCATTGACATTACCCATCGCCGCCAACAGGCCTATAGCGAGCGGAAGGTCGTATGAACTGCCCTCCTTGCGCAGGTCGGCCGGAGCCATGTTGATGGTGATGTCTGCGACGGGAAGCCGTATTCCGTTATTCTTCAGCGCGGCTACAATGCGGTCGCGGCTTTCCTTTACGGCGGTGTCGGCAAGTCCGGTGAGATGGAACATCACGCCTTTCGACATGCTTACCTCAACCGTAACGGTGGTTACTTCAAGACCGTTTACAGCCGCGCAATATGTCTTGACAAGCATGTATTTGGTTAGTTTAAGAGTGTTTTCAGCTTTGTTTCAATGTCCTCGGGCTTCATATTTCGCTCGATGACACGGCCTTGGGCGTTGTACAAGATGTTCTCCCCCACTCCGCCAAAGCCGAAAACGTCAATAAGCGGACTGTCGAACATCATCTGGTCGCACACTATTATTGTAGAAGTAGAGTCGTTACGGAGCGAACGTTCGCAATCGGCCTTGCCTGCGTCGAGGCTTACGCCAAGCAATGCGAACTTATCTCCGTAATCATCTTTCAGCCTGATAAGCCGGTCGCGAAGGCTGCGGCTCTCGTAATTCCAGTTGCCCCAAGTGAAAACAACGGACACACGGCCTCTCAATTTGTCGTCGGACACAGCCTCACCGTCAATGTCTGTTGCCGTGAAATGCGGTAACTTGGCACCTACCAGGCTGTTTTTCGCACCCTTAATATAACGCGACATGCGCGCCACATAACCGTTCTTGGGCTGCGCCTTGTACACTATTGCCACAAGCTCTTCGGCCTTGTCAAGGTTATTGTCGGCATTTGCGACATTGGGATTGACAAAGTATTTCCGCAGGATATATACGCTTACAGCAGACTCGGGGTTGTTCCTTACAAACTGTTCGGCGTACTTCAGCACTTCCGGCGGCGATGCCTTGGATATCTGTTGACGAAAACCGTTCATCAGTTTGTTCTCGTCTGTGCCTTCAATTTCTATCTCTTTAAGATGTGAGGCATCACCCTTTATCGTGACATTCTTGCCTGGTTCGGCGAATACAGGCTGCTCGGAGAAATTAGGAAAGACAATCATTATCGTGCCGCTTTCCTTGCATGGCGTTTCAAAAGCGAAACGTCCGCCCTCGACTTTTATCGTATCAACCCCATCGAATACGCCGTCGGGACTGTAAACATAGAACTCACCTTGGTTCAGGTTGAGTAACCGGCCTTCAAGACTGAAGTAACCCCTGCGTGTACCGCAGGCAACCAGAACCAAGGTGAGCGTAAAGATGTATATAAGCCGCTTCATGCGCCAGCTTTATTTATTTGCTGACTTTTGACAGCTCAAGGTCGTTATTAGCGTAAGTTGAGAGTGAAGAATCCTTCTGCAAAGCGCTCTTCAGGTAAGAAGAAGCTGCGTCGTTGTTGCCCTGGCGAGCGTTCAGGATGGCCTGGAGATAATCAGTCATGGCGTCCTTGTTCTCGATATTGCCAAGAGTTGTAGCCGCACCGGCGTAGTTCTTGTTAAGGATTTGAGCCAAAGCAGTTGTGTTACAGTTGATGCCGCTCAAGTTCTGCTCTGCCGTTGCATAGTCACCCTTCGCGAGGTTGAGTGAACCAAGCACCTTGTTGTAGTCGCCGGCTGTGTTGCCCTTTGCGATGTAATTCTCAGCTTCGCTCAAGTTGCCGCTCTTCAAAGCGAGCAGACCGAGGTTGGCGTTAACCTCTGCTGCGTTGCCATTGATGCTCTGAGCCTTTGCGAGATAGCTCTTAGCCTCTGCGTCGTTGCCCTTTGCAAACTCTATGGCAGCAACATTGTTGAACGCACGGTAGTCGTTGGGATAAACCTCAGTGGTCTTCTTATAGATAGCTTCCTGCGCATCAATATTGTCCTCAAGAGTAGCGGCGTAAAGCAGTTCGTCAACGCTCAGCTGTGTAGCGTCAGCCTTGTACTGCTCCTTGATTTGGTCGTCGCTGCGTCCGATGGTCTCATAGTTGATGATAAGGCGTGAACGGCGAAGTTCAGGAAGGATGCCGTCAGCAAGCTCGCGGAAACCAGCCGACATGTTGCGGATTTGCTGCTCGCGCTCCTCGGGGTCCTGATACATTGAGAGAACACGGAGGATAACGTCCTTGTCCTGTATGTTAGAAGCAGCAACAAGCTTCTGGAAGCCGTCCCAGTCCTGTGCGGTGTACTTGCCGGTAACATCGCCTGCGAGTTTAGCATCTTTGAGTTGCTTCTCTGCATAGTTGACAGATACGTCCTGACGCTTGCTTGCCAGCTTGTCGTTGAACTCAACACCGCCATCGGGAGATGCGTAAGCGAGAACTTCAACGTTCTTCAGGTTCAGCTTCTCCTTGTCGTTGTTTATGTCTTTAAGCAACTTTACGAACTCTTGTACAGAGTTGTTCTTCAGCTCGCTCTTGCGCAGGTTGGCTTGGTTGATGAGGAACTTGATTTGAGATTCCTGCCTCTGGGCGCGTACACGCTGGAAAGTGTCGGGAGCGATACATGCTCCGCTGCCGGCGAGAGTCTTCGTATAAAGTTCCGATGTGGCTATTACGCCCTCGGCTACTTTCACTGCGGGCACCTCTATTTTCTTCTTTTTCTTGCCATAGTATGCGTCGAACGTCATATAAAGGTCGCTCTTCTGCATGTCAGGTACATACTTGTAGTTGGCCTTCATGGTGTAGTTGCCGCCCATCTTGTAAGATATGGTCTGGTCGTTGCCTTCCACCTTCTCTCCCTGGAACGTAGCGGCCTGTCCCTGCGCGGCCTGTCCGTTGCCGTAACGCAGCTCGGGAACGACAGTGACAACAGCCTTCTTCTTCAGGTATTTCTCGGGGAAAGTACCGTCAATGGTAACAGCCACCTGTCCACCCCTTGACTCCAAGGGATTGGGTGTCACTTTGAAATTGTCGGCAGAGAGTTCTCCCAGCTTGGTTGAACAAGACGACAGTGCGAGCACTGAAGCCGCCGAGAACAATAAGATAAGATTTTTTTTCATAATGAAAGGTTTTAGATAAGTTGTGCCGCGAGCGGGACTCGAACCCGCACAGCCATTTCTGGCCAAGGGATTTTAAGTCCCTCGTGTCTACCAATTCCACCATTGCGGCATCCTTTGAGCGGCAAACGGGACTCGGACCCGCGACCTCAACCTTGGCAAGGTTGCGCTCTACCAACTGAGCTATTGCCGCATAAAGCATTGCAAAGATAAGTCTATTTCTCGAAAATGCAAATTAATTTACACATTTTAATACTAATACGCGTCAGTTGTTTACAGAAAGTACATTACCAGCAATGCCTGCCCTATAGCGTATCATCTTATTACCGCCATCACCACTTGATATAATACCTCCATTATTCATATCGTATTTACGATGACAACTGCCGCATTCCGCCGTTCCATCTGTGTTCATCGTCAAAGAATAACGCAGCAATCCATCCTCATGGTAACAGTTCGGACATTGGCTGTCATAGGCATAAAACGTGGCTGGACTGTTCAAAATTCCATAGCCAACAATTATGCCCGTACTATTACTAAGGCCAAGAGTTATTGACACTTGCTGGTCTATTGCCGTTTGCCTCACGTGGTCTTCCAAGCCCTGATTTGTAGAGAAATTGAATAAATTACCTGTCATTGTTATGCGACAGAATACTCCAGGCGACATCACATTCATCGCCGAAGCCAGTGCCGGACTTCTATTGGCACTATTGTCAAAAACAAACCGGCAGGGATAATTGCTATACTCATTCTCTGCATCGCTGCAACTGGAGAAAAGGACTGTTGTCAGCAGCACTATTATATAATAGGTGTAACGTTTCATCTTTTTGCTTGATTGAATAGGACAAACAAGACGAATATGGACCGATAAGGACTGTGTGCCATGACGGCAGACGCCTGGGCGTCACCGTCCGAGCAGCCGTTTCTCGGCCTGCTCCACCTTATCAAACGTGAAACCGGCGATGATATTGTCCATCAGGGCGCTGATTTTGTCGTTGCACAGGTTGCCGATAGAGCCTTCATGGGTGTGATGTATGTCTTTGTTGGGCGTGAAGCGGCCGGCCTCGATGTCAAGTCCCACCTTCTTGTAAGCGTCGCGGAATGGCATTCCGTAGGCGGCGAGGCGGTTGACTTCCTCCACGGAGAACATCAAGTCATACCTCGGGTCGTCAAGGATGTGCTCGTTCACCTCCATGCGGTTGACTATATACGCGGCCATGCGCAGGCAATCTTTCAGTTCGCCGAAGGCAGGAAGGAACTCCTCCTTTATTATCTGAAGGTCGCGGTAGTAGCCCGACGGCAGGTTGTTCATGATGAGCGTGATTTGCTGGGGCAGCGACTGGAGCTTGTTGCACTTGGCGCGCAGCAGCTCGAACACGTCGGGGTTCTTCTTGTGCGGCATTATGCTGCTGCCCGTTGTGCACTCCTTTGGAAGGCGGACGAAGCCGAAATTCTGGCTGTTGAACAGGCAGGCGTCGAAGGCCATCTTGGCCAGCGTGCCCGCAACTGAGGCCATGGCGAAGGCCGTGTTGCGCTCTGTCTTGCCGCGCCCCATCTGCGCGTACACCACGTTATAGTCCATAGTGTCGAAGCCGAGCAGGCGCGTCGTCATCGAGCGGTCGAGCGGAAACGACGAGCCATAGCCCGCCGCGCTGCCCAAGGGGTTGCGGTTAGCCATGCGCCAGGCGGCCTGAAGGAAGAGCATGTCGTCGGCAAAGCTCTCCGCGTAAGCGCCGAACCACAGGCCGAACGAGCTCGGCATAGCCACCTGTAGGTGCGTATAGCCGGGCATGAGCACGTCCTTGCACTCGTCGCTCTTCTGCAACAGCTCGTCGAAAAGAGCCTTTACGAGCGTTACAACCTCCTTTATTTCATGGCGTATGAACAGCTTTAGGTCTACAAGCACCTGGTCGTTGCGCGAGCGTCCGCTGTGTATCTTCTTGCCCATGTCGCCGAGGCGGCGCGTAAGCATCAGCTCCACTTGCGAGTGGACGTCCTCAACGCCGTCCTCAATGACGAACTCGCCGGTCTCGCACAAGGCGTAGATGCGCTTCAACTCGGCAAGAAGCTGCACGAGCTCGGCCTTTTCCAGCAGTCCGATAGACTCGAGCATGGTGATGTGAGCCATGCTTCCGAGCACGTCATACTTAGCCAGATACATGTCCATCTCGCGGTCGCGGCCCACGGTAAAGCGTTCAATCTCCTCGTTTACGGAGAAGTTTTTTTCCCAGAGTTTATTCATTTTCTTTTTTTTAGTTGACAAGTGACGAGCAGACAAGTAGACAAGGAGGTTTGCCTTGTCGTTTGCTTGTCCCCTGCCTGCTTGTCACTTGTCTGCTTGTCTGCTGAAAAATCAGTACGGCAACATAGCCAAAGCGTCGGCTATTTTGTCAACGCCGTCTTGCAGCTTTGAGCCAATCATCGGCTTGAGAAACATGGGGATGTCGGCCTTCACCGTGACGCGCATCTTGCACGAGGCTTCGGTCACGGGCAGCAGCTGTACCCATAGGTTGAATGGTACGGGCGAGTTGGCCGTCTCAAACTTGATGCACTTCGGTTCGTCTCTCTCTATTATGCGCAGCGTTATGGAGCCTACGGGCGGCACGCTGATGCTCACCGTGTCGTGGTCGAACGTCAAGTCCTGAAGCTTGTCCGCCGGTATGCGCTCCTTTACGCGCTCTATGTTGTTAAGGTCGCTAAGCGTTGCGTAGACCACCTCTTGCGGATGGGGCACTTGCTTAACGCCACTTTCGTATTTACTCATAATCAGAAGTCCCCTTACAAATCTCCCCAAAATAGAGGAAGAAGCCCCACCCAACCTCCCAGAGGGGAGGTGGAAGGGCGTTTTCGGTTAATAATATTTATCCTTAAAAATGCCGGCCATTTGCCCGCCGCCGCTCTCCTCCCCTCGGGGAGGTCGGGAGGGGGCTTCTATTTTCGCCAGTTTGCCGGGTCCTTGCGCCACTCGTGAAGCAGCTCTACGTCATTCTCTGTGATGTAGCCCGTGGCCGCAGCCTCCTCAACTACGTGCTCATAGTCGGTCAGGGTGACGAGCTTGACGCCAGCATCCTCAAACGCCTGACGGGCTACGGGGAAGCCGTAGGTGTACGACGCTACCATGCCTACCACCTCGAAGCCGGCCGCGCGCAGAGCCTCGACGGCCTTCAGACTGCTGCCTCCGGTAGATATCAGGTCCTCAATGACTACCACCTTGGCGCCCTCGGGCAGCTCGCCCTCTATCAGGTTACCCATGCCATGGTCCTTGGCCTTGCTGCGTACGTAGGCGAAAGGCAAGCCAAGCTCGTCGGCCACGAGCGCACCCTGCGCTATGGCTCCCGTCGCGACGCCTGCCACGGCAGTAGCCTCGGGGAAATGGGCCAGCACCGCGTGCGCCAACTCCAGCTTCACAAAGCCGCGCAGGTCGGGGTAAGACAGCGTCTTGCGGTTGTCACAATAGAACGGCGACTTCCATCCCGAAGCCCACGTAAAGGGGTTGTCGGGCTGCAGCTTGATGGCCTTTATCTTCAGCAGTTTCGATGCCAATGCTCTTTTAAGTGTGTCCATGTCTTTATAGTTTTATACCTTATTATTATATGCACATGCGCCCGTCGGCCTTCCGCCCGTGCGCGTTTATATCGTGCAAAGTTACGTTTTTTGCCGTGTAAAACAAAATTATTCGCCCTATTTTTAACCGAACTCCGCCGCCGTCGGCCGCCGCCGGTAAGCCCGTCCGCCGTCTCTTTTGTAACGCATTGATTTCCAACACGTTGCAAAAGGCCGTCTTTTACACTGCAAAACACGGCCTTTTAGAGGCTAAAAGACGGCCTTTTGCATGGCGAAAGACCGCCAATCGGATATCGCCTAACCACCGGCCACTATGTAAAAGCACATATTTTGTACTACAACAGGCGTTTTTCACGCCCACAAACCAATATCTCGAAAATATTTCGTAAGTTTGCATTATACAACAAGCCACACCGCACAATGAACAAGCCTACAGCAAAACCTTTCGTCAAATGGGTCGGCGGCAAAGGCAAGCTATTGCCAACGCTTGAGAAAATGCTGCCCGCCGACATAGCCCGACGCGACAGCCTTACTTACATCGAGCCGTTTGTCGGCGGTGGCGCCATGCTGTTTTTCATGCTGCAAAAGTACGGGAACATACGCAAAGCCGTAATAAACGACCTTAATCCTGACTTGATAAACACATACAGAACGGTGAAAAACAGCCCGGAGAAACTTATCGGCTGCCTGTCTGCAATACAAAAGGAATATCTTGGAATAACTGCTGAAGACGGCCGGAAAGAGTTTTACCTGACAATGCGCAAGCAGTTCAACGAGGGCGGTCTGTCCGCCATAGACAACGCCGCACACCTTATTTTCCTGAACAGGACATGCTTCAACGGGCTGTACCGGGTAAACTCCAAGGGCGGCTTCAACGTTCCGTTCGGCAGATACAAGAACCCGAAAATATGCGATACGGAAACCATCTACGCCGACAGTAGGCTTTTACAGGACGTTGAAATAACGTGCGGCGACTTCGGGCAGATGTCAAGCTACGTTTCCGAAAACACGTTTGTCTACCTTGATCCGCCTTACAGGCCGTTGGACGCGACGTCATGTTTCACGTCATACTCAAAAGACGGGTTTGACGACAACGAGCAAGTCCGCCTGAAAAAGTTTTTCGACCAACTCACTTCCCTGGGTTGCACGGCCATGCTAAGCAATTCAGACGGGATGGGACACGCCCCACAGGACACATTCCTTGATGACTTGTACAACGGCTACCACATAAGGCGCATACATGCACCGCGCTCTATAAACGCAAAGCCAGACGGCAGGGGACAAATAACGGAACTGCTTGTCACGAACTATACTGATAGCGGCATCACTTCAATTGGTATGAACCGGCCAAACAAACCAAGCCTAAACACCCTTGATTATGAACAAAACCAATACAGAAAAACAGTTTAGCATGACCGTGCAACGCTTCTTTGGCACACGCCAGCCAAGGCTTTTCCTTACATGCACAGGCACAACCTGAACAAGCAGCAATGCCATTTCCACGCAACGATAACGCCATGACACCTGCCAGCGTACAACAAACCGAATGCTGCCAAGGGGTATAACGAAAGAACAACTGCACAAAAAAACGCAATACAACGGCACAGAAACATTACAAACAAAAAGCAAAAGGAAGCAACAATATGGGAATAAGAAATGACGACTACATTGAAATAGAGTTAGGTTCGATAGAAAAATACACCGGCCGTGCCGAACTCCGTAAATTCTTATTATACACATTCGCCACAGAAGAATGCAAAACAAAGCTAAGGTATTTTGTCGAAACGCTGGCTGACGGCAAGCGCATCTACATCGAACGCCCGGGAAGACTGAATAAAGGATGCGACTTTGTGATTTACGTAGAGGACTTAATTAAATGGCAAAACGGCAACGACAAAGCCCCAAGCCACAACGATTTGCTTGAAGACTTGCAGCTGAAAAAAGACAATCTGCCACCAAACGATTACGGCAAACTCATCCAAGCAATCACTGACATCCATGACTTGAAAACATTTGAACAAGCCTATTCTAATGTAAAAGGATTGCCTTGTCACGGTTGGCCGTATGAATTGACACTCAAATTAGTGCGCTGGTTCTTCATCGAACAGGACTTGACTTATTGGGCCGGACAAGGAAGAGGCATGTTATATAACGCCATTAAAGAAGTATAAACATATTATACATAAAGTAAAATCATACGGTAAAAGAGCTTCAAACCGCTCTATTACCACGCACATTTGCACCCTTCGCTAACCAGTTGATTATCAGCAACTTTCCAAAGGCCGTATTTTGCATTGCAAAACGCGGCCTTTTAGCGTGCAATTGACGGCCTTTTGCATGGCGAAACATGGCCTTTCGCACGGCCATGCGCAAGCATTGGCAGGAGCGGAGGCGGCAGGTTTGGCTCTTTCGGGATTTTTACGTACCTTTGCCCGGTGCTTTTTCATGACATAAAAACTTACGCGATATGAAGATATTTGCAGTAGGGATGAACTACATCCTGCACAATAAAGAGCTTGACGGAGCGTTATATAAACCGGAAGAGCCTGTGATTTTCACCAAGGCCGACTCTTCTCTGCTGAAAGACGGGAAGCCGTTTTTCCCGCCTGACGACCTCGGGCGCATTGACTACGAGGGCGAACTGGTAGTCAGGATTTGCCGTCTGGGCAAGAACATACCCGTAAGGTTCGCCCACAGGTATTATGACGCGGTGACCGTGGGCGTTGACTTCACCGCGCGCGAGCTGCAACGCCGCCTGCGCTCCGAAGGCAAGCCGTGGGAGCTGTGCAAGGGTTTCGACGGGGCGGCGACAATCGGAGAATGGGTAAGCGTGGAGAAGCTGCGCGACGTGAACGCGCTGCGCTTCCGCCTCGACGTGAACGAGGCTACGGTGCAAGAGGGCTGCTCGGCCGACATGCTGTTCAAGATTGACGAGCTGATAGCCTACATCAGCCGCTGGTTTACGCTGAAGACGGGCGACATTCTCTATACGGGCACGCCGCAGGGCACGGGACCCGTCAACGTGGGCGACCACATAACAGGCTGGATAGAAGACCGTAAGGTGCTGGAATTTAACGTAAGATGAACATAAAAAGGATATTGCCGTTGCTGCCGGCCATGCTCTCCGTACTTACGGCTTGGGCGCAGACGGGGGTGCAAAAGTTCTTCAACCTCACCGCCGAAGAGGTGAGGATTGACAGTGTGCTGCCCTCGTTCACCTACTCCATGCCGCTCGGCAGGGCGTGGGCCGACTCCGTTTACTCCGTCACGATAGAGTATCCGGAGTTTCTGGAAATGGGCGAAGGCGATATCTGGAAATACGAGCGTATAAGCGGCAAGCCGCTGCCGCAGATGCCTGTGGTGGAGGCCAACGTCGTAGTGGAGCGCAGGCGGGGTCGCCTGGAAGTGGCGTTCACCCCGTTGGTGGAGCGCGGCGGCAGGCGGATGAAGCTGGTCAGCTTCATGCTCGACGTGAAGTCGAAGCCCAAGCGGCGCACCGCGGCCAAGGCAAGAGTCGGAAACGATGAAGCGGAGAGCGGCCGCTACGCCGCCCACTCCGTGCTGCGCGAGGGGCGGTGGGCAAAAATCCGCGTCCCGGCAACGGGCGTTTACGAGATAACGCAAGCCCTCATACGCCGCGCCGGCCTGTCAGACATGAGCCGGGTGAAGCTGTACGGCTATGGCGGAGCGTTGCAAAACGAGGTGCTGCGCGAAGAAGACCTTGTCAAATATGACGACCTCAAGGAGGTGCCAACGTGCACGGTAGACGGCCACAGGCTGTTCCATGCGCAGGGGCCGGTGTCGTGGAGCAGCGACGACGCCGGTGTCCGCACGCGCAACCCGTACTCCGACTACGGCTATTATTTCCTCACTGAGAGCGACGGCGAGCCGCTCACGGTGGACAGCACGGCCTTCGTAGACTCGTTTTATCCGTCAGCCGACGACTACCACGCGCTCCACGAGGTTGACAGCTACGCCTGGTATCAGGGCGGACGCAACCTATGCCAGAACGACCCGATAGCCGCTGGCAGCTCGAAAAGCTACACTTTAAGCCTCGACACGGGGCAAACTGGCGCAGGAACAGTGACCGTACGCGCCACGGCCGGACAACAAAGCACGGCGCAAGTAGCCATAAACGGCACTACTGTTGGCACCATATCGACCGGCGGCTTCGGCTCTTACGACCACGGAAAGAACATGGACGGCCAGTACAGCATCGACAACCTGCAAGCCGAAAACACCGTGACGCTGACAACGATGAGCGGCGGCCCGGTGCGCCTCGACTTCATTTCAATAGCCACGGAGATGCCACGGCGCAGGCCTACACTTAAAGGGATGTCGTTCAGCCAGCCTGAATACGTTTACAACATCACCAACCAAGACCACCACGCCGACCCGCAGGCGGACATGGTAATAATAGTGCCCACGTCGGCAAAGCTCACCTCCGAGGCCGAACGCCTGGCCGAACACCACCGCCAGCACGACGGACTGAGGGTGACGATAGTGCCTGCCGACGAGCTGTATAACGAGTTCTCGAGCGGCACTCCCGATGCTAACGCATACCGGCGGTACCTCAAAATGCTGTACGACCGCGCCACGACGGAGGCCGACATGCCGCGATACCTGCTGCTCTTCGGCGACTGCGTGTGGGACAACCGCCTCAACACGCCCGAATGCGCCACCCTTTCGGCCGACGACTTGCTGTTATGCCATGAGAGCGAAGACTCGTTCAACGACGTTGACTGCTACGTTGACGACGGCTTCTTCTGCTGCCTTGACGACGGAGAGGGCGGCAACCCCACCAAGACCGACAAGCTCGACGTGGCCGTGGGGCGCTTTCCCGTGCGCAATGCGGCCGAAGCCAAGATAATCGTTGACAAGACTATACGCTACGCCGAGAACAAGAACGCAGGCAGCTGGCAAAACACGTTCGTATTCATGGGCGACGACGGAAACAAAAACATACACATGGAAGACGCCGACGAGGTGGCCTCGCTCGTTGAAAGCATAAACCCGGCGTTCCGCGTGGAGCGCATCATGTGGGACGCATACAAGCGCGAAAGCTCCTCAACCGGCAACACTTATCCCGACGCAACGAAGCTAATCAAGCAGCGGCAGGCCGCCGGCGCGCTGATGATGAACTACAGCGGACACGGCGGACCTACCGGCCTGTCGCACGAATCGGTGCTAAAGCTCAACGACTTCGCCACGTTCAGCAACGAGAACCTGCCCCTTTGGGTCACCGCTTCGTGTGAGGTCATGCCCTTTGACACGCAGAAAGACAACATCGGAGAGACCGCCTTGCTCAACGACAAGGGTGGAGCCGTAGCCTTCTACGGCACCACGCGCACCGTATACGTTGACCGCAACAAGGCCATCAACAAAGCTTTCGTCAAGGCGTTGCTTACTCCTGTAAACGGAAAATACGTCACAATAGGCGAAGCGCAACGGCTGGCAAAGAACGAACTCATAGCCACACAGGCCGACATGTCTGTCAACAAGCTGCAATATTCGCTGCTCGGCGACCCGGCATTGAGGCTCAACGTTCCCATGCCCGGTGCGGTGATAGACAGCATAAACGGCATCGACATTGCATCGGCAAGCAGCCTTCCGCGGCTTTCTGCGGGGTCGGTTGTGTCGGTGAAGGGGCACATCGAGACGGCCGAAGGCGGCAAGGACACGGCTTTCAACGGCATTGTAGGAGCACTGGTAAGGGACGCCGAGCACCTTGTGACATGCCGTCTGAACAACACTTCGGCAGAAGGCGCGGACACACCGTTTGAATATTACGACCGCAACACCGTGCTCTTCAACGGCAACGACAGTGTACGCGGCGGCGAGTTCAGCTTCACTTTCGCCGTGCCTAAGGACATTGATTATAGCGACGAGCAAGGAATTATCAACATAGTGGCCGTGAACGGCACCACAAACAATGCCGTAAACGGGTATAGCGAGGACTTCATCGTGGGCGGAACGGGCGTCAACGGCTCCGACTCCATTGGCCCGTCAATCTACTGTTACCTTAATTCACCGTCGTTCGTGAACGGCGGAAAGGTCAACACCACGCCTTTCTTCGTAGCCGAAATACACGACAAAGACGGACTGAACACCACCGGCAGCGGCATAGGCCACGACCTGCTGCTGACGATTGACGGCGAAATGGCACGCACTTACGTGCTGAACGACAACTTCGAGTACGACTTCGGCAGCTACACCAGCGGCCGTACGTATTACAGCATACCCGCACTTGCTCCGGGAGAGCACACCTTGCGCTTCCGCGCCTGGGACATAATGAACAACTCTTCGACCGCGGAACTGAGATTCAACGTGGTAGAAGGCCTTACGCCAAGCATACACAGCGTGGACTGCACGCAAAATCCTGCTACGACGAACACCACATTCATCATTACGCACGACCGCTCGGGAAGCAACCTTGACGTAGAGATTGAGGTGTTTGACATAAGCGGACGCCCCGTATGGAAGCACACCGAAGGCGGCGTGGCGGCATCAGGCACATACACGGTGGACTGGGACTTGACCGGCGACGGCGGCGGACGGCTCACCACCGGAGTGTACATCTACCGCGTGAAGATAGGCGGAGACGGCAGCGGAATGGTGTCGAAAGCGAAGAAACTAATAATAATGAACAGATAATCCCACATTGCCATGTGAGGAATTAACAATCAAAAATCAACAATTAAACAATCTCTGGAATATCAAAAGACATGACAATGAAGCACCTTAGAATACTGCTCGCTGTGCTGGCGGCCGCAGTCTCGCTCGGCGCGAACGCCCAGGAGAAGACAGACATATTCAATCCAGAGCGTAACTCGGTCACATCGCAGACCATTGCACCCGACGCGCGTGCCGCCGGAATGGGCGACGTGGGCGCGGCGACCGACCCCGACGTCAACTCGCAATACTGGAACCCGGCCAAGTATCCGTTCTGCATCAGCCGCGCCGGGGTTGCCCTTAACTACACGCCGTGGCTGCGCCAGCTGGTCAACGATATGGATTTGGCATATCTGGCAGGCTACTACCGCATAGGCGATTACAGCGCGGTGTCGGCCTCGCTGCGCTATTTTTCATTGGGAGAGGTCGCCCTTACCGAGGATGTCGGCGGCATGACTATCAACCCATACGAGATGTCCGTGGACGTGGCTTACTCGCTGATGCTCAGCGAAAAGTTTTCAATAGCGGCGGCGGTGCGCTGGATATACTCCGACCTAACCTATGACTACACCGACGACACCACGCCGGGCAGCGCCTTCGGAGCCGACATTGCCCTGTATTACCAGAACTACATAATGATAGGCCAGCGCGAATGCCAGCTCGGCCTGGGTCTGAACATCAGCAACATAGGCAGCAAAATAACCTTCGGAGGCGACGACAACAGCGAGTTCATACCTACGAACATGCGCCTCGGAGCGTCGCTCATGGTGCCGATTGACGAATACAACCGCTTCACCATAGCCGCCGACGCCAACAAGCTGCTCGTACCCACATACCCGTTGCAGGAAGACGGCGAGTCGACCGAGGACTACCAGCAGCGCGTGCAGAAAGACTATTACGACATATCGAGCATCAGCGGCATATTCAAAAGCTTCGGCGACGCGCCCGGAGGCTTCAAGGAGGAGCTTCAGGAAATACGCTGGAGCGTCGGCGCGGAGTACGTCTACAACGACAAGTTCAGCCTGCGCGCCGGCTACCACCACGAGTCGGAGAACAAGGGCAACCGCAAATACTTCACCTTCGGCGCCGGCTTCCGCATGAGCGCGTTCTCGCTCGACTGCGGATACGTGTGGGCTACGGCCAAGAGCAACCCTCTCGACCAGACCCTGCGCTTCACTCTCGCCTTCGACATGGACGGAATAAAAGATTTGTTCAGGAGATAATTATTTGATTTATGGATATTCGTGTAGGCTTAGGTTACGACGTTCACCGCCTCGTCGAGGGGCGCGAGCTGTGGCTCGGGGGGATTAAAATAGAGCACACCACGGGCCTGTTGGGGCACAGCGACGCCGATGTGCTCATCCATGCAATATGCGACGCGCTGCTCGGCGCGGCCAACATGCGCGACATAGGCTATCACTTCCCCGACACGTCGGCGGACACTCTCAATGTTGACAGCAAACTGCTGCTGCGCAAGACGGTGCAGCTCATCGCCACAAAGGGCTACCGCGTGGGCAACATCGACGCCACCGTGTGCGCCGAACGGCCAAAAATCAACCCTCACGTGCCGGCCATGAAGGCTTGCCTGGCCGAAGTAATGGGCGTTGACGAAGACCAAATATCAATCAAGGCCACCACCACCGAGCGGCTCGGTTTTACCGGGCGCGAGGAGGGAATGAGCGCATACGCCGTGGCGTTAATCACGAAATAGCACTTAAACCGAAAGCTAACAGACCATGCAACGTGGCGGGCCGCATCACGGCTCGCCACGTTGCGTTCTATAAAAGGCCGTCTTTCGCATTCCAAAATGCCGTCAATCGCACTGCAAAAGACGGTCTTTTGCAGTGCGAAAGGCGGCATTTTACTTTGTAAGCAGACACAAGCCGGTTAGTTAAACAATATCATACAAGAACAAGGCGGCGGCAAAATGTATAAGAAAAAGCGTTCGTTTTGCTTACAATTTTCATCAGGCTTTGCACCGTCAGATGTTGAACGCCACGGAGAAAAGCACCTCGCGGCCGCGCAACGGCAGACTGAAATAGCTGTAATTAAGCCCTGTGAACGACGCCTCGCTGTATGTGTCGCGGTCGAGCAGGTTGCTCATCTGCACGCGAAACTCCAACCTCTTTGTAGCCGCATAGCGCACGGCGGCGTCAAGGAAACTGTTGCGGCGGAACCGCCCGCGCTCCACCTCGAGCGCGTTGTACTCCCATTGCAGGCTTACGTCAAAGCCTTTGAAAGGGAAGAGATGCACGTCGGCCACGTTGTAAAGGCTCTTCAGCGTGTTGTGTCCGGTGCTCCACAGGGATGGGTCTTGCCATGTCACGTTAAGCGTAGGGCGCAACGACACCGTGAGCCACCGCAGCTTGCTCCACCGCAGGGTCACGGCCGCCGCCATCACGTTGCCCGTTATGGCGGTCTTGACACCGTTCTGCGCCACGGGCAGCGTGGTGCGGTTGTAGTTCAGGGTGCTTTTCAGCGACAGGCCGGCGCGCGTAAACGTCTTGTCGGCCGACGTCATGACGAACAACATGCGCGTATGCACGTCGCTCCACACGGGCCTTACCTCGGTAAACTGCCCGCCGTAGGTGTACTCGTTGTAGTGGTCGCGCGTGCTCCACGAGGCCATCGCCATGAAATTCCACACGAACATGGTGACTACGTTGGCGTAGCTGAACGATACTGACGCCCTCGCCGAGCGCGTCCATCCTATGCGGTCGGCTGTCAATACGCGCGTGCGGTAAGTGCTGCAATACTCCGCAGGGGTCATCACGTCGGCGTCCTCGTCCTGTCCAAAGCCGCCCGACATGTTCATGCGCCAGAACGGCGAGAACTCGTGCCGCCAGCTTACCGAAGGCGAAAGGTACACCTTCGTGCCGCCACCGGCACCGCTCCAGGCTATGCGCGACGTAAAAAAACTCACCGGAACATCGAGCGTTACGTGGCCGCGGCGGTACTTCAACACGTATTCCGGCCTTAACGAATGCTTCATGTACATGGTATGGCAGCCTTTGCCGCCGTCAACGGACATGTTGTCCGAACGCAGCCCGAAGGCATATTGCAGCTCAAGGCTGTTCTGCCCGATGTAAAAGCGCGTGCCGACGCTGTTGCGCGTCATCAGCCTTTCAAGCTCAAGGCGTTGCGAAAGGGCGTAAAGGGCAGATGAAGCAAGGACGGACGGAGCGTTAAGGGCGGTGGTTACGCCCTGCGCTCCGCCGTCGCTTTGGCTTACGCATAGCGTCTCGCTGCGGCGGAAGTAGCGCAGAAGGGAACTGACGGAATAAGAGTGTGGGCCGGTGTTGACGGTCATGCGCAGCTTGTTCTGCACGTAGCCGGGATGGCGCACGGTGCGTTCGTTTAGCAGACAGGCGGCAGAAGAAGCCTCTACACACCCCTCCCCATTGGGAATGGAGCCTGCCGCCGCGCCTTGTTTGCTTGCCAGCTCGTTGCTGGTATGCTGTTCTTGGAAGGTCAAAGAGCCTGTAAGCTCGTCTTCAAGGTACACCTTCGGGGCGTTAAGCTCATAGCGCAGGCGGGGCATGAAGGTGTGTTGCCGCGCCTTGCGGCGGTTGGCTTCGTACAAGGAAAGCGTCTCGTCGCCGCCGTAAAAGTTATAGGTGCTGTCCTCGGAACGGTCTGACGTGCCGTAGTAAGTAATGTTCATGCGCAGCGAGCCGTAGCGTCCGGCGCGGCGGAGGAAGTTTAGCCCGGCGGTGTACGACTTGTTCCTAAGGTAACGCCGCCGGCTTACGGGCGGCTCGGCGGCGCTTCCGTCCTGCACCATCTGCGGCGGCAGGGGCGCGTAGCTGTATATGTCGGTGTAGTCGATGTGCTCCTCCGTGTCGGCGGATAAGTCCTCGCCGTTGTTGTTCATGCGTGCGGTGACGAAGGCCTGGTTCTTCCGTCCCACGCCGATTAGCGTCAGGCGGTTGTTCCACAGCACGCCGTCCGTGCTGCCAATGCCGCCCACAGCTTCGCCGAAGGGGCGCAGCCTGTAGTCTTGCTTCAGCTTTATGTTGAGCGTGGCCTTGTCTGACGGCACGCGGTCTTTCAGCGCGCGGACGGGCTGGTCGTTCTCTATCACCTGCACCGTGGCCACCGCATCGGCCGGCAGGTTGCGCGTAGCTTGGTTGTATTGGTTGCCGAGCAAGTCCTGCCCCTCGATGTTGAACTTGTTGATGGGCTTGCCCTGATATGATATTGCGCCGTTGGCGGCCACCTCGATGCCTGGCAGTTTCTTGAGCACATCTTCTATGTAGCGGTCTTCCTTGCCCTGAAACGCCGCCACGTTGTAGTTGAGCGTGTCCTTGTGCCGCTCTATCGGGCGCGCCTTCACCGTCAGTTCTTTCAGCATTATGCCGCTCGGGGCGAGGCTTACGCGCATCCCCCGGCGCATGTTCCCTACGCTGATGCGCTTCGTCTCGTACCCCATCAGGGTGAACTCCACGGCTGTCGTTCCCTCATTAAGCGTCAGTGTGAACGCCCCGTCGCCGCCGGTCATGGCGTAAGAGAGCAGCGAGTCGGCGGCATTGAGCGCCTTCACGGTGACATAGCTTACGGCCTTGCCCGTCTTTTGGTCGGCCACCGTGCCCGTAATAGTACGCGCGGACGGCTGCGCCATGCAGGGTATGGCGAAAAGGACGAGCAGCAGAACGGCGGCAAGGACACGGCAACCGGGCGGCAAAGCGCATCCGCCCTTACCCCGGAAAGCGGCCTGCACAGAGCCGACATGGCGTTTCGCGCCTGCCGACGTGCCGCCTGACGGCATACCGTTAATATGTCTTTCAATATTCATCACTGTCATTTTATTTTCACATCCAAGCCCTACGGTTTTGCCGTTGGCCGTCTTTCGCCTTGCAAAAGGCCGCGTTTTGCACGCTAAAAGGCCATGTTTTACAATGCGAAAGACGGCCTTTTGCAACGCCGCTGATTATCAACGACTTACAAGGACGGCACAAATCACTCCAATTCTATCGGATTGTAAGGATTTGGCTTGTAGTCACCCCTGTCTTCGACAAACACAGTCTTGCCGCTCATTTTGATTGCTGTCATCGGGTCGTCGTTCTCATTGCGCCTGGCTTTGAACGCGTCTTCACGCGACAGTTTCAGCATGTCGTCATTCGCACGCAGGTAAACAGGCTCGGCCTCGGGCAGCATCTGGAGGCCGTTCAGCGTGAACGTATAGTTGTTCTTCGTATCGCTTACGGCGAAAATCAGCCCCGGCAAGCCTCGGAAAAGATACGGGCCGACTGGCATGTTATACTCTTCCGAATACCAGGCCGTCCAGTCCCTGCCGCCCATGCGGCACGCGGCCTTCTTGCAGTGCACACCGGCTATTACGCTGTCGCCGCCGAGCACAGTCCAGTTAAGGGGTTCAAGCTGCTGCCTGTACTCCACTTTCAGGAAACTTCCGAGCTGCACCGTGGCCGTATTGTCGGCGTTGTTTATCACTAACGGACGGTCGTATTGACTGTTGCGCATCAGTCCTATCATAGGACCCACCAGCTCCATGGGCGAACGTTTTTCGTTGTAGAAGGCGTCGTTGAGCGAGTCTGACCGCAGCGAATAATAATCCATGAAGCCCGTGTATCTGCCGCCGAGCAGCAACACGGTCTGCCCCCTGCGCCATTTGTCATGCCGGGTGGAGTCCGGCCTATAAGCGTATTCATAGTAAACCTTCACCCAGGCAGAGTCGAATACGGCCTTTTCAATCGGCAGGATGGGCGGAAGGTCGCCTCCGATTTTAATCTGCGCATTAACGAAAAGCGGAGCAAACATAGCCAATGACAATAAAACTGTTTTCATAACCATTGTTTTTTATCAGCCATGCAAATATAAACTAAATATTTTAATCATAAAACTAATCCTTTTAATTTTATCCTTTGTTAACCCAAGAGACGGCTAATCCGCAAACCTTTTGGATAACAACAAAGCGCAGCAGGGCGTCGAAGATGTCCAACTATGCTTGCGGATAAACTCCAATACGCGGTTCATCCGCAGTTCGGGTGTATTGGCATTCATGGTAATAGGGCCTCGAAGAAGTATGTCCGCTGTGCGGAAATTAACAATGAACAATGAAAAATTAAACCTCCGTGTCGGCTTTCACCGCAAACATTCCGTCCCCGAAGGGGGCGATAGTAAACCTCAAGTACCTACAATACGGTTTAATTTTTAATTGTTAATTGTTAATTTCCGCGAAGCGGTTTTACCCCTTCGGGGACGTGATTGGCACTTATACGTTATACACCAAAACTGCGGATGAACCCCAATTCACCATCTTTTGCATTCCAAAAGGCCGTCAATTGCACGCTAAAAGGCCGTGTTTTACAGGCCAAAAGACGGCCTTTTGCAACGCCGCTGATTATCAGGCAATTACGCGGACGGCGCAAGCGGCGTGGAATTTCACGGAAAACCGTTATTGTACAAACCAAGGTTTTCATTACTTTTGCCAAATAACAGCACCGCAACTGCTGCGGATTGCCATGTAAAACAACTTCAAAAGACAATGCAATGAAAGAATTTCTAATGTCTACCACCCTGCCATTCTGGCTCGTGTTCATCATCGTAGCCGCGGCCTTCGCCACAACATTTCTATATATGAAGAGCGAAACAAAGTCGCGCACGCTGCTATTCGCGTCTGCCGGATGTATGCTCGCGGCAACCGTTCTGGAGATAGCCATCTACGCAGTGCTGGGCGGCAACAGCATGTGGTGGTGCACATCAGACGAGTACGGCTTCTGGTCCAAGCTCGTAAGGCTCATACCCTTCGCCCTGTTCATCGCGATGCAGATACTGCAAGTGTTCTTTTTCAAGGGCGCGGTGGAAGAGCATATAGGCAAGGAGCTGGCCATCAAGTCCACGTTCATCTGCCTCATCCTCACCTTCCCCGTGGCGCTCGTCCTGTCAATCATACTGGGCGTAGCCGGCGTTTCCAACGAAACGCTGAACGTTGTGGTAAGCATCGTGTTCTTCGCGCTCGTGCTCGGCGGCATAGGCTGGGCTCTCATGCGCAACGTGCGCACGGCGGGCTGGCGTCAGGGAGCGGCGTTCACGGCGTTCTCCGTCATCTGCGTGGTAGCCGTCTGCCTGGCGGTGTTCCTGTTCATAGTAGCCCTCATTGAGCTGTTCCTGCAAATACTGACGGCCTCGGTGATAGTAATAGCCGGGATATACGCTTACAGCCTGATGTCGAAGGGGCAGCAGGTGGAACAGCCGAAGATGATGTTCCGTGACAAAGACGGACACCTGCATGTGGATTCCATATCGCGTGACAATGCCGACAAGAAGATAGACGAGCGCAGGGAAAACAACAAGTGACAACGCACATTATTGTATAACTAAAACCAAATTGAGATTATGAAAAAGATGATTAGAACACTTTGCGTAGTGGCGATAGCCCTCTTCGCAATACCGCAGCAGGCCGACGCCCAGTTCTTCAAGAAGCTGAAAGAGGCCGCCAAAGGAGTTGTAAAGGAAGCCCTTACCGGCGAACAGACCACCGAAAGCACCAGCACGACCAGCACGAGTTCCCCGGCGACAACCTTCATTACGGGCGCGTCGGGCGTAAGCGTTGGCAATCCGGCGTCAAAGCACTTCGACGTTGAGTTCGTCGAGGCCATCGGCAACGCCGCCAGCAATACGGTGACAATCACCCTGAAGGCAACGTCGAAGGACTTGAACTACACTGGTGTGACAATGGGCAAATACAACATTAAGGCTTACGACGCCGACGGCAACGAATACGAACGCAGCACTTTCTCTGACAATAAGAACATGCCGGCAGGCGTTCCGGTGAAATTCGAGCTTGCAAAAATCGCCAAGGTGCCCGCAACGGTAAAGTCGTTCGTGCTTGTTTACGTTGACTACATGGTCGACATCAACGACTGCCGTTCATATGACAACGACCTCTCGACGTTCATCCAGCTGAAGAACGTGCCTATAACGTGGCAGTAATTTTATAGAGACAAGCAGACGAGTGACAAGCAGACAAGGAATTTTGCCTTGATGCTTGTCACTTTTTTATGCTAATTTCCTTGTCTGCTTGTCACTCGTATGCTTGTCTGCTAATAAAGCAACAGCAGTCCCGCGCCGCCTGCGTAGCATATCATGCGGATGGGATTAATCTTCATATACTTTGTTCCGATGAACGACGCGACGAAGAGAAAGCAGCTTATCCAGAACTGCCAGGGGTTGACGTCGGGCGCGCTGAAGTTCTCCTGCGACATGAGCAGCAGCGTGGCGGCGGCCAACAGGCCTACAACGGCGGGCCGCAGACCGGAGAATACGCTCTGAACGGCCTGCGTCTGCATGTACTTCATCAGCAGTTTGGCTATCAATATCATAAGGATTAGCGACGGAAGGACGAGCGCAAACGTGGCAGTAACGCTGCCGAGGACGGACATCCAGTAGCCGAACCCGGCGTTGTGCACCGCCGTATAGCCGCAATATGTGGCCGAGTTGATGCCGATTGGGCCGGGAGTCATCTGGCTGATTGCCACAATGTCGGTGAACTCCGACGTGGTAAGCCACGCGTGGTTGTGCACCACCTCGCCCTGTATGAGCGACAACATGCCGTAACCTCCACCGAAACCGAACAGCCCGATTTGGAAAAACGTGATAAAAAGCTCTAAGAAAATCATAATTATTTAATGAAGAATGAATAATGAAAAATGAATAATCTTTTTAATGAAGAATGAATAATGAATGATAAAGAATTAAGGACTTTCTTTCAGCTATTCATTGGTTATGCGACTTTGCTGTCTTTATTGAAGCTATTAATATTGCCATTATTTCGTCACAATCTTTCTTAATGCTTTCATAAGAGTTGCCATCTATATAACCAGCCTTATTCAACAAGCATAACCAATACCTTGTTTCATTGGCTTCTTTCAACGAGATGCTTAGTTTATGTATGAAATCTGACTGACTTTGAGCATATTCTGACTCACGCACCGAAGCTCCAATGGATGTGCCGGAACGCAGCACCTGCTTTGTCAAGACATTTTCATTATCTTTTCTCCTGACATACTTAACCATTTCAATTATACGCAAAGCGAACTTCAAAGTCTTACCATTTATCAACGATTCTTTCTTGTTGAAATCATCCATTGACTCTGATTTTTCATTATTCATTTTTCATTATTCATTTTATTCAGTAGGTTTTATATACTTTCCATACACAAATCCGCAGATGCCTGCTATCAGAATGACGTATATCGGGGAAACGCCGAGCATCCAAATGGCAAGCGCGCAGGCTATGGGTATCCAGCAGTTAGTCAGCGTTATGCGCGCGCTCTTTGCCATGTTGAACGTCGGCACGGCAATCAATGCCACCACAGCGGGGCGTATTCCGCGGAATATTGCCGCCACGACACGGTTGTCCTCGAACTGATGGAAGAACATGGCGATAGCCAAAATGACGAGGAACGACGGCAGGGCGGTGCCAAGCGACATGCACAGCGCACCCCTCAGGCGGCGCAGGCGGTAGCCTATGAACGCGCTGATGTTGATTGCCATAACGCCAGGACAGCTCTGGGCTACGGCTATCATGTCGATAAACTCCTCCTTGCCGAGCCACTTATGCCGGTCAACCACCTCCTGCTCGATGAGCGGTATCATGGCGTAGCCGCCGCCGAAGGTGAACATCCCGATTTTGAAAAACGTCTTGAAACTGTCTATGTAGAAGTTTGACATTGTTAAATTATATAAGTAATAAAGGAGAAAAGGAGGGAAGGAGCAAGGAGTTACACGTCTGCCTGAAAGACAAGAAGCAATCGGCAGGCCGCCGTTTCACCGGCGTTGAAGCAAGTACAAGCCGACTGCCGCTAACAGCCTGAAAACCAGCGGCTTTCCAAAAGACCGTCTTTTACCGTCCGAAAGGTGGCCTTTCAGGCTGTAAAAGACGGCCTTTTGCAATGCGAAACACGGCCTTTCGCATTCAAGTCGTTTCTACTTACTCCTTTTCTCCTTACTCCTTCCCTCCTCGATATACATTATTTATGCTCCTCAATCCACTTTCTCGCGTTGACAAACGCCTCTATCCACGGCGTAACGTCGTCTTTCTGGCGGTCTGCCGGATACCAGGCGTTCTGCCAAGGGAAAATGGCACGCTCCAAGTGAGGCATCATTGCGAGGTGGCGTCCGTCCTTAGAGCAGATGCCGGCCACAGCATAGTCGGAGCCGTTCGGGTTGCCGGGGTACTCCGGGTAGTGGTATTTCGCCACGACGTTGTACTTGTCCTCGCCCTCGGGCAGGTAGAACTTGCCCTCTCCATGGGCAACCCAGATGCCGAGACTGCTGCCCGACAGCGAGCCGAACATCACGCTCTCGTTCTGCGGGATGTCGAGACCGAGGAACGCGCTCTCGAACTTCCGCGAGTCGTTGTGCAGCATCTTTGCGCGTTTCTGATGCTCCGGGTTGATGAGGTTAAGCTCAACCATGAGCTGACAACCGTTGCAAATGCCGAGCGAAAGGGTGTCTTCACGGGCGTAGAACTTATCCAAAGCCTCCTTAGCCTTGGGGTTGAAGAGGAACGCTCCGGCCCATCCCTTCGCGCTGCCGAGCACGTCTGAATTGGAGAAACCGCCACAGAAGACAATCATGTTGATGTCGTCCAGCGTCTCGCGGCCTGTGATGAGGTCGGTCATCATCACGTCCTTCACGTCGAAACCGGCAAGGTACAGTGAGTAAGCCATCTCGCGTTCGCCGTTAGTTCCCTTCTCGCGGATGATTGCCGCTTTAACTCCCGTCGGCTCACGGCGGTCTGCCGAGATGCCGTATTGCGACAGCTTGCCGGTGAAAGAGTCGTTGAACTTCATCACAACGGGCTGCTTCTTGTAATTGTCGCGACGCTTTTCGGCACATCCATTCATGCTCTGGTCGCGGTCGAGCAGGTACGAAGTCTTGTACCAAACGTCGCGCATCGCGTCGATGTCGAACTCATGCGTAAACTTGCCTTTGCTGATTTTGAGTTTGCGCGACGACGTGTCGGGCCGTCCTATGCAAGCGTAACAAACATGGTTGTCGTCCATCAAATCCTCGAAATCGAGCCTGTGACGCTCCGACACCTGTACGATTACGCCGGGATTTTCGGCCAACAGCATCTTCACAATGTCCTCGCAGTCGAACTTGTCGAGGCTTATGTCAAGTCCGCCGTCGGTATTGGCAAAGCACATTTCCAGTAAAGTGGTAACCATTCCGCCCGCGCTGATGTCGTGTCCGGCCATGAGCCAACCGTTCTTCACAAGCTCCTGGAGCGTGTTGAAGGCGTTGCGGAAGTAGTCGGGGTTCTTCACCGTGGGCACGTCGTCGCCTACTTTGCCGAGCGACTGGGCGAAAGCCGAGCCACCGAGGCGCAGCTCGTCGTAAGAGAAATCTATGTGGTAAAGCCACGACTTGCCGTCGTTCACCAGCACGGGAGACACCACCTTGCGCACGTCAGACACCTGTCCGCCGCTGCTTACGATGACCGTTCCCGGGCTGATAATCTTCTGTCCGTCAGGATATTGCTGGCTCATCGAGAGAGAATCTTTGCCCGTCGGCACGTTCACTTTTATTGCGCAGCAGAAGTCGGAGAGTGCTTTCACCGCGCTGTAAAGGCGCGCGTCCTCGCCTTCCTGCGAACGGCAGGGCCACATCCAGTTGGCCGACAGGCTCACGCTGTCAAGCCCTTCCTCCAAAGGTGCCCACACAATGTTGGTCAACGACTCTGCAACCGAGAGCACACTGCCTGCCTCCGGCGACGCCAGTCCGGCCTGCGGAGCGTGTCCGAGGGCAGTAGCTATGCCCTTGCGGCCACGATAATCCAGCGCGACAACGCCGCAGTCAGACAGCGGAAGCTGCAACCTGCCCTGGCATTGCTGGCGCGCAATCTTGCCCGTTACGCTTCGGTCAACCTTGTTTGTAAGCCAATCCTTGCAGGCAACGGCCTCAAGCTGGAGCACACGACCTACGTATTCATCTAATTGAGAATTGAAAGTTGAGAGTTGAGAATTATGATTACCATCGTTATTTGCGGTTTGCTGTTTATGCAAATCACAATTTTCAATTCTCAATTTTCCATTCTCCATTGTCGTGTATGCCACGTTCTCATAGTGCCTTACTACCGTATTGTCCCTCATGTAGGTCTTGGGCGAGTGGCCGAACATCTGCGCCACGTCCAAGTCGAACGGCTTAACGCCATCGCCCTGCACAAAACTGAAATGGGCATCGCCCGTGGTTTCGCCGACAACATACAGCGGAGCGCGCTCGCGTTCGGCTATTTTGCGCACGTGTTCGATGTGCTTCTCGTCGATGAGCAGGCCCATTCGCTCCTGGCTCTCGTTGGCTATGATTTCTTTGCTCGACAGCGTTTTGTCACCAATTGGCAGCTTTGTCATGTCTATCTGGCCGCCGCACTCCTCGACAAGTTCCGACAGACAGTTGACGTGGCCTGCCGAACCGTGGTCGTGGATGCTGACAACGGGGTTGACATCCTCCTCGCACAAGGCGCGCACAAGGTTGTATGCGCGCTTCTGCATCTCGGGGTTGGCGCGCTGTATGGCGTTCAGTTCTATGCCGTTAGAGTACCGGCCGGTGTCAACCGACGACACGCTGCCGCCGCCGAGG
>ENA-OPIO01000058-OPIO01000058.1-human-gut-metagenome-genome-assembly--contig:-NODE-58-length-40875-cov-10.170823_pt1 | contig 40875 bp, 31 predicted proteins | sample MGYA00241395_ERZ501636 | MGnify/ENA primary metagenome ERZ501636 (study PRJEB25962, sample SAMEA2042198) | human gut metagenome | biome: human gut; feature: human-associated habitat; material: faeces... | reverse complement strand
CGGTAACTGTCATTCCGCGCTCCGACGCGGAATCCAGTGTATGCAACCTGTACCGTTTGACACTTTGGGTGTTTTCTGGATTCCGCGTCGGAGCGCGGAATGACAGTTACCGACTGCCTGGCTCAAGGTTTGGTGTAAACATTGGGTGTTTGAACAAAATAAAGAGTAAATATTTTTGTGCCACCCAAAAGATTTGCGGATGAACCGCAATTTGAAAAACGTAGAAAAGAGAAATGTCGGACATTGCAATCGCTCACGAAAGGACACTTTAAGCTTTTAGCATCATGACACACGTCAAACTTTACATTATCAGGCTTGCCACCGCAGCCGTGCTCGGCCTGCTGGCATACACCGTTGGCATTGCCTATACGGCCTTGACGGTAATTGTCATCACCTGCGTGTATTTACCCATAAGGTTTACATATGACAGGAAAGAAGGGCGCAAGGCCGCAATCTTCTTCTATTTTGCCGACAACGTGCTCGGCACAGCGTGGCTAATCGGCTGCACGGCGGCATTGGTTTATTACCTGTATTGTTACATATTCCTTGCTCCGACAGACAAAGACGGCTACAGAGATTTAGCCCCATTGCTTACAGTGACAATAATCCTACTTACCTGCACAATACTTCGCGGCCGTGACTTTACGGCCAAACGCTGGATGGAACGGCGTTTGGAAGTATGGGGAAAAAGGACATTCGTTGACTTCAACAAGGCCGGCGGCAACTATTACGCCATAGAACAGTTTGGTACTACGTTTCTGAAATACACCCTGCTCGACGGTGAAAACAAGTTCAACATAACTTCTTACGAGATGTGGCTACAGCCAGATTGTCCCAACGAAGAAGCCAAGACACGCGCCGCACAGATAACAGACGAAGTTAAACATCTCGGCGTAAAAGTGCAAAGCGAACTGCACCACACGCCTGCTTCAGTGTTTGCAAAAGTCAGCCTGACACTCGACAAGCACGACGTAAGCCGCCAACTGCTTGACCGCATCGCCCACATATTTATCAAAGACGCAGAAAACGATTACGACAAACCTTATTATATAAAGTGTATCGACAACGGCGTCACTTACTTGTCGGAGTTCAGGCAGAGCCGGTTTGTACGCGGAATAATGGCAGACGGGGACAAAGTCGAGATAACAACCGACGAGGATTATTACAACGACGACATCTCAGGAGAGTTCGAATATTGGCTCGACTGCTGGCCGCAATGGGAAGAAGGCAAGTTCTCCATTATCGGGAAAGACGATTTCCAAACCTCATTTACAAGCCAGCAAGCCTCCGCAGAGCGCAGCGCACAGCGTTAAAATATAATAAACTTACCGCTGCACGGCGCAAAGTTTGTATCTTTACATAAGATAAGCTGCGTCTCGACAATAAAAATAAAAGCTCGTTTTACGCGCTTTTATTTTGTATTGCGCTCAACTTGCATTATCTTTGCAACGCTTTATGGCGTTTCAATTGCAGAACAAACAATTATCACACATATCAGTAAATGAAACAATTTAGGTTGGTTGACAATATCGTGGGCTGGCTGGCATTCTTCATAGCAGCCTTCGTATATTGCAGCACTATCGAGCCGACAGCCAGCTTTTGGGACTGTCCCGAATTTATCACAACAGGTTACAAACTCGAAATAGGCCATCCGCCCGGAGCGCCTTTCTTCATGCTTACGGCAAACTTGTTCTCGCAGTTCGCCAGCGACCCGTCGCAAGTGGCGATGATGGTAAACACGATGAGCGCGCTGCTTAGCGCCACGTGCATACTTTTCCTGTTCTGGACTATCACCCACCTTACGCGCAAACTCATACTGAAAGACTGGAGCGCGCTGACCACAAACAAGCTCATAGCCATCGAGGCGAGCGGCCTTGTGGGAGCGTTGATTTACACGTTCAGCGACACGTTCTGGTTCAGTGCGGTCGAAGGCGAGGTCTACGCCTACTCTTCGGCTTTCACGGCGGTGGTGTTCTGGCTCATACTCAAATGGGAAGACCACGCCGACGAGCCGCACAGCGACCGCTGGCTGGTGCTAATCATGTACATGACGGGCTTGAGCATAGGCGTACACCTGCTCAACTTGCTTTGCGTGTCGGCCATCGTGCTGGTGTTCTACTACCGCAAGTTCCCCAACGCCAACCTCAAAGGCTCGCTCATAGCACTGCTCATTTCGTTCGTTCTCATTGCCACCATACTTTACGGAGTGGTGCCAGGCATCATCACTGTGGGCGGCTGGTTCGAGCTGTTCTTCGTCAACACGCTGGGCTGTCCGTTCAATACTGGTGTCATAATCTACATCATACTGCTTGTGGCAGCTGTCATTTGGGCCATTTACGAGAGCTATACAGGCAAGAGTTTCAAGCGCACCAACCTGTCGTTCCTGCTCGCCGTGGCAATGCTAGGAGTGCCGTTCTACGGCTACGGATGGTCGGCCTTCTTCATCGGCATTGTCGTTTTGGCCGTGCTTTGGATTGTAGTCAACCGCAAGGTGAACAACAAGCCGCTCGTAAGCGCACGCATAAAGAACACCACGCTGCTCTGCATGTTGATGCTGATGATAGGATATTCAAGCTACGCCATAACCGTAATACGCTCTTCGGCCAACCCTCCCATGGACCAGAACTCGCCCGAGGACATCTTCACTCTCGGCAGTTACCTTAGCCGCGAGCAGTACGGCGACAACCCGCTGGCATACGGACAGGCTTACACATCGCAGGTAAAGCTTGACGTGGAGGACGGCATGTGCCGTCCGCGGATGAAGTACGGTGCCCCCATCTACCAGCGTAAGGAGAAAGCTTCGCCAGACGAAAAAGACTCATACTTCGTAGTAGGCCGCAAGCGCGACTATGTTTACGCGCAGAACATGCTGTTCCCGCGCATGTGGAGCTCGTCACACGCCGAGGCTTACGAAAGCTGGATGGGCGGCGTTGACGGCACACAGGTGCCTTACGACCGCTGCGGAGAACCTATAATGGTAAAGATGCCTACCATGCTCGAGAACCTGCGCTTCTTCCTTTCTTACCAGTGCAACTTCATGTATTGGCGCTACTTCATGTGGAACTTCGCCGGACGGCAGAACGACATACAGGGCAACGGCGAGCTGGAGCACGGTAACTGGATTACAGGCATATCGTGGCTCGACAACATGCGCCTCGGCGACCAAAGCAAACTTCCTGACGACTTGAAGAACAACAAGGGGCACAACGTGTTCTACTGCCTGCCCCTACTGCTCGGACTCATCGGCCTCTTCTGGCAGGCTTACCGTGGACAGCGCGGCATAAGGCAGTTTTGGGTGGTGTTCTTCCTGTTCTTCATGACCGGTCTCGCCATCGTGCTGTACCTCAACCAGACACCGATGCAACCGCGTGAACGCGACTACGCATATGCCGGTTCGTTCTACGCGTTCGCAATATGGTGCGGCATAGGCGTAGCGGCAATCATCGACTTGCTGAAAAAATACGCAAAACTCAACAGCACAGCGGCCACCGCAGCTGTGTCAATCCTCTGCCTGCTTGTGCCCATACAGATGGCAAGCCAGACATGGGACGACCACGACCGCAGCGGACGTTACGTCTGCCGCGACTTCGGACAGAACTATCTGATGTCTTTACAAGACAAGGGCAACCCCATCATCTTCACCAACGGCGACAACGACACCTTCCCGCTTTGGTATAACCAAGAGGTTGAAGGCGTAAGGACCGACGCCCGTGTATGCAACCTAAGCTATCTGCAAACCGACTGGTACATCGACCAGATGTGCCGCGAGGCTTACGATTCGCCGACTGTGCCGATAACATGGCCTCGCCTTGACTACTGCTCCGGCACAAACGATTACATCGACGTAATGCCCGAACTGAAAGGACAAGTGCTCGACTTCTACAAGAACAATCCAGAAGAAGCCAAAGCTACGTTCGGCGAAAACCCGTTTGAGGTCAAGAACATAATGAAGCACTGGGTACGCTCGCGCAATGCCGACATGCACGTAATACCGACAGACACGCTCTACATCACCATCGACAAAGAAGCGGTGAAGAAGAGCGGCATGATGATGGCGGCAGACTCCATACCCGACCGCATGGTCATCTCGCTTAAAGGCAAGAACGCTTTGTACAAAGGCGACCTGATGATGCTTGAAATACTTGCCCAATGCAACTGGACACGCCCCGTATATGTGGCTACAACTGTCGGCTCGGAGAACTACATGAACCTTGGCGACAACTTTGTACAGGAGGGCCTTGCCAACCGCATCACTCCGTTCACCACCAACGTGGCAGGAGCTAAGAACTTTGATACGGAGCGCGTCTATACAAACATGACGACACGCTTCAAGTTTGGCGGAATTGACAAGAAGGGCATCTATCTTGACGAAACGGTAATGCGCATGTGCTACACCCACCGCCGCCTGTTCGCCCAGCTTGCCCTAAGCCTCATCGCGGAGAAGAAGAACGACAAAGCCGCAAAGGTATTGGCTTACTCAGAAAAGGTGCTGCCTTATTACAATGTCCCGCTCAACTATCTAAGCGGCGGACTTGATATAGCAAAGGCATACGCACTGCTCGGAAACAAAGCAAAGGCGAAAGAGACCATTAACGCTGTGTTCAACAACGCCCATCAGTACATGGCGTGGTACAACACCCTGTCAGGCAGCCGCTTCACGCAGGCTCAGCAAGACTGCATGATGCACATCTACATAATGAGCATGTGCATTGACATTGCCGACACGTTCGACAAGACATTTGCAGACAAGCTTGAAAAGCAGCTCAACGCCGATGCCGCAACATATCATGGCAAAGGCGGAGTAATGCCACAATGATTTTTTTGAAGGAGAAAGGAGAGGAGGAGTAAGGAAAGAATATCTCTTGTTTCTTTGCTCTTTCCCTCCTTACTACACAAAACACGAAAGAGGAAAATGATTATCGAGCAGCCTGCCAAATGGCTACGCTGGCTATATCCGAGGGCCACATGGCGCATGGACAAAACGGAGAAGGCGGTTTACCTGACTTTCGACGACGGTCCCATACCCGAATCTACCCCGTTCATACTCGACACATTGGCAGCATACGGCGCACACGCCACATTTTTCATGGTCGGTGACAATGTCAGGAAATACCCCGAATTGTTCAAGCAGATTGTCAATGCAGGTCACCAGGTAGGCAACCATACGTTCAACCACTGGGGAGGCTTCAAGCATACCACCAAGGCTTATAGCGCAAACGCGGAGAAAGCCAACCTGCTTATCGGTGCCCACTTGTTCCGTCCGCCGCACGGATGGATGCGTTGGGAACAATATTTTTGGCTCGGGCGCAAATATCGCATCGTAATGTGGGACCTCGTAACACGCGATTACAGCAAGTGGATAACCGCCGAAGACGTGCTCAAAAACGTCAAACGCTACACGCGCAACGGCTCCATCATCACGTTCCACGACTCACTGAAGAGCATCGACAAGTTGCGCTATGCCCTGCCGGAAGCGTTGAAGTGGCTGAAAGAACAAGGATATGAGTTTAAGACTTTCGAGTGAACATATTAAAGCCGAGGCAAAAGCCCTCGGCTTTTTCGCCTGCGGAATAGCCAAAGCCGGGACGGTATCGTCCGATTACGCCGACAAGTTCCGCCGTTGGCTCGATGCAGGCGGACATGCAGACATGGACTATATGGCACACAACATTGACAAGCGGCTTGACCCGTGCCTACTGATGCCCGGCGTAAAGAGCATTGTCTGCGTCGCACTCAACTACGCTCCGGCAGAGCGTATGCCTGAAGGCGAACTGCAATTCGCCGCTTACGCCCTCGGCCAAGACTATCACGACATTGTGAAGTCGCGCCTACATGCTCTCGCCGCACGCCTCAACATCACTGCATACCGCGCCTTCTGCGACACTGTCCCTGTCCTCGAACGATACTGGGCAGCACAGGCCGGACTTGGTTGGCTCGGCCGCAACCACCAGCTAATCATACCCCACGCAGGAAGCATGTTTTTCCTTGGTGAGCTGTTTCTTGACATAGAGCTTGACTACGACAAGCCGATGCCCTCACGTTGCGGCACATGCCACGCCTGCATTGAAGCCTGCCCTACCGGCGCATTATGCTCTGACGGCACATTTCGCTCGTCAAGCTGCCTCTCATATCTTACAATAGAAAACCGTGGCGGCATTCCATCCGAACACGCCGACAAGATGGGCAATACCGTCTACGGCTGCGACCGTTGCCAGGACGCATGTCCGCACAACCGCTTCGCCACGCCGACAACGGAGCCACAGCTACATCCCAAGCCTGAACTACTGCAAATGAAGCGCACCGACTGGCAACAACTTACCGTCGAACAATACCGCAGCCTGTTCAAAGGCAGTGCCGTAAAACGAACCAAATACGAAGGACTGATGAGAAACATTAACTGCGTAATTAAGAGTTAAGAATTAAGAGTTAAGAAAATATGCCACAAATAAACTTAACTCCAATTATATGCTCTTAATCTATAAAATCATTCTTTCTTAATTCTTAATTATTAACTCTTAATTCTAAATTCAAAAAATGATAGGAAAAGACATTGCCATCGCCGCACTTGTGCGCGCCTTCTTCAAATATTACGTCACAGGTCTGCTCGAAGCGCAAACCGATGTTGACCCACAAGAACGTTTTGAACCGAAAAATATCAAGCGCATAATGCTTGACCGTTACGAGCGTATCTCAAAGCTATTCAACCAGGAAGCATTTTACGCCTTGTCGCGCATGAACTACGAGGCGGAAGAAATAGAACAATTGCTGAAAGAATTTGTAAAAGAGCATACTACCGACATGGAGCTTGTGCGCTTCGCCTGCCGCACCGACGACATGTACAACGTAATGGTTGAGGAATACCGCCGCAACTTCACCAACCTGCTCGCCGGACACATTGAGACACAAGACGAGCACGTCGGCGCATACACACGTCGCCCCGAACTCGGCGAAATCGCCATCGATACGGCAGAAAGCATAATAAACCGCATGGCGGCACGGGCATACGAGTTAGGCAAGTCTCAATGAGACTTGCCTAAAATTAAAAATTAACAATTAAAAAAGTAAACCGCCTTGTTTCATATTCTTATTATAAACTTAAATAAGAAATGCAGGCAAGGCGGTTTACTTTTTAATTGTTAATTGTTCTTCAGCCGCAGGCTAAAGAACTACCGCCGTACCGCTGCACGTCACCATCAACATGGAGCCGCCCTGCCCCACCGTCTCATAGTCAAGGTCGATGCCGACCACGGCATTGGCTCCAAGCTCGGCGGCACGCTCCTCCATTTCGCTAATGGCTGCATCCTTAGCCTCGCGCAAAACCTTCTCGTAAGTGCTGCTGCGCCCTCCGAAGAAATCGCGCAGCCCGGCCATAAAGTCCTTCAGTACGTTCGCGCCAATTATCGTCTCTCCCGTCACCACGCCCTTGTATTCCAGTATGCGGCGACCCTCAATAGTTGGTGTTGTTGATAAAAGCATAGCCTTCCGTTTTTTAAGTTTCACTTATTTTGATGCGAATATACGGAAAATTCCTTATATTTGCATAATCTTTATGACAAATCGGCTCAAAAGCGTTTGTTCATAAAAACAACTGATATATAAAAACATTTGCATAACGCCATGATACCGTCATTCGAAAAATTTTTCCTACCGTCACTACAATGTTTCGCCAAACAAAACTCGTGCGACGGGAAAATGCTACAAGAACACTGCATTAAAGAACTTGGCCTGAACGAAGAAGACATAAGGGAACTAATAAAAAGCGACAGGAAAACAAAACTGCAAGACCGCATTTCATGGACTATCACATATTTCTACCAGGCCTGCCTCATCGAAAGAATACAACGCGGCGTGTACAGAATAACGCAGCGCGGCAGGGATTTCCTAAAAAAACACCCGACGGACTTCGGCAAGGAAGACTTGTTGCAGTTCAAGGAGTTCAAGAAATACGCATCAGGCAACAAAGCCCCTACGGCGAAAAAACAAGAAGAGGTACATACTGCAAGCAGCAAAACCCCTTCCGAAATATTGGACGAGGCATATCAGGAAATAAACAAAGACCTCACGCAAAAACTGCTTGACGAGGTGAAAAGGCAAAGTCCGCAGTTTTTCGAGCAGCTTGTCATACGCCTGTTGGTCAACATGGGCTACGGCGGCAGCTTCGAGGATGCTGCCAAAGTGACCCAATACAGCCACGACGACGGCATAGACGGCGTAATAAAGGAAGACAAGCTCGGCCTTGACACCATATACATACAGGCAAAGAGATACACCACGCAGGCCGTACAAAAGCCCGACTTGCAAAAATTCATAGGCGCGTTGGTAGACTACAAGGCCACGAAGGGCATATTCATCACAACGTCGTCATTCTCGTCAGGTGCGCTGGAAACATGCAAAAAGGCGGAGCACGTCAAAATAATCCTTATCGACGGCCTCCAGCTCGCCAACTTCATGATTGAATACAACGTCGGAGTAAGCACAACGCAAGTGTACGAAATAAAACGCGTTGACACCGACTTTTTCGCCGAAGAATAAACTATTTGTCATATCGGCGCAATATTTAATCACGATTGCAAAAGCCCCCATCCTACAAAAACAGTAAAATTTTGAACAGAAAAGCATGTCAAACATATTTTTCTATTCAAAATTTTACTATTTTTGCGCCATGAACAATCCTTTGCAACAATTAGGGAATATACCTATAACGGTTTCAACCTTGGAGTCTCTTTTTCCACATATTAAGGGAATAAGCCAAAAGGTCAGATTGCTTGAACGCAACAAGTTAATTATCCGCCTCAAGAAGGGACTTTATGTATGCCACCCTGAAGCGACAGGCAAAACACTGTCAACCGAACTGATAGCCAACCACTTGTATGCCCCCTCGTATGTCTCCATGTCTTCCGCACTGCGATATTACGGATTAATACCTGAATCCGTATATTCAAAGCAGTCTATGACCTTGAAACACGCAAAAGCATTCGACACACCACTTGGAAAGTTTGAATATACACATATTTCAAGAAAAGCGTTTCCCATTGGGCTTTCAAGCATCAAGAAAGACGGTTATGCTTTCATTATAGCCACACCTGAAAAGGCGTTATGCGACTTGATTGCCAATTCAACAAATGTAAACCTTCGCTATATTAAAGACGCTGAAATCTATCTGGAGGAGGACATACGCATGGAACGTGACGAATTCAAGCAGATGGATGCAGGCATATTCAAAGAATATATCAAGGTCGGCAAGAAAGCAGACTCTATACATACATTACTGAAACTACTAAGAAAATGAAGAACTACATTTACGACAACATGCTTTCTGCATACGACTTGTCAACAGAACAACAAAAACGGAATGCTATTTTTGAAGTGAACCAACAAGTCATACTTGCAGGTCTTTACAACGGAGGTTTTTTTGACGTTGCGGCATTCTATGGAGGCACGTGCCTCCGCATATTCCATAGCCTTCAAAGATTTTCCGAAGACATGGATTTTTCACTTTTAGTACCCGATGAAAAGTTTGATTTCACGAAATACTTTCAGCCAATCATCAACGAATTTGCCGTTGTCGGCAGAGAAGTGGAGATAAAAAAGAAAAACAAAAAGAATTTCGGCAAGGTCGAGTCCGCTTTTTTGAAAGACAATACTGACGTATATGACATTTCCTTTCAAACAGACAAGTCAATAAAGATAAAGATTGAGGTTGACACCCAACCTCCACTGGGATTCAGTACAGAGCAGAAATTGCTTCTACTTCCCCATTCTTTCATGACCCGTTGTTTCACCTTACCAGATTTGTTTGCAGGAAAGATGCACGCCTTGGTCTACCGCACATGGAAGAACAGGGTGAAGGGACGTGACTGGTACGACTTTGAATGGTATGTACGCCATAATATACCGATTGATTTCACACACCTTGCCGAACGCGTGCTCCAGTTCAACAATGAAGTAATAGAACAAGATATGTTTATTATTAAATTGAAAGAAAAGCTGTCTTCCGCAAATATAAACCAAGTAAAGAAAGACGTTCTACCTTTTGTCAGAAATCCGAAAGAGTTAGATATATGGTCAAATGATTATTTTCTACAACTGGCAGACATGATTAGGTTTGAATAACGGGACATTTAAGGTATGCGGAGACCCTCAATAATTAATGTCGCTGATAAAAGCATAGCCATCCGTTTTTTAAGTTTCACTTATTTTGATGCGAATATACGGAAAAATCCTTATATTTGCATAATCTTTATGACAAATAATGTAATGGAAAGTAAGAACGAGCTAATTATCGATTATATATCAGGCCTTAAAGTAAAAGCAACTCCTGAAGAAGTGGATGCTGTTCAGGTTTTTTCAAAAATACTTGTTGAAGATTATCATTATCCCAAAGAATATATCCAGACAAGACCGCAATATAGAGTAAAAGCCCGTCCGTCTGATACAAAAAAGGAATATCCGGTAGACATTGCTGTCTTTTCGGATGCAAGCAAATCTGAAGACGCCCTATCTATCATTGTTGAATGCAAGAAAAAGACGAGAAAAGACGGACGTTCACAATTGGAAGATTATCTCCGCCTGTCAAACGCCACATTGGGCGTATGGTTTAATGGCAATGAAAGGTCTTATATCAGGAAGATTGAGTCAAAAGGAAAAGTTTATTTCGAAGAGATACCAAATATACCCCAAAAAGGTCAACGTGTCGAAGACATCGGAAAATATAAAAGAAAAGGATTAAAACCTACTCATAATCTAAAAACAACATTTAATGCTATCCGAAACTACCTTGTTGCAAATGCTACAGGTACAAACAGGGACGAAATAATAGCCCAGCAACTTATCAATATAATTTTTTGCAAGATTTATGATGAGAAATTCACCGAACAAGAGGAAATAGTAGGTTTCAGGGCTGGTATAGATGAAAGTTCTGAAACAATAAAAGAGCGGATAAACGGTATATTTGACAAGGTAAAAGGAAAATACAATGAAGTAATTTCCATATCTGACAGCATCTCGTTAGGAGCTGAAGAAATAAAGTATATCGTTGGCGAATTGCAGGGTTTCTGTTTGATAGAAAGTGAAAGGGACGTCATTGCCGATGCTTTTGAGACATTCATTCAAGACGCGCTAAAAGGAGGACAGGGACAATTCTTCACACCACGGAATGTGGTGAAACTGCTGGTTGAGCTTATTGCGCCTAAGCCGAATGAATTATTAATCGACCCGGCTTGCGGCACAGGAGGATTCTTGGTTGAAAGTTTACGGTATCTATGGCACGAACTTGAACGAGAATCGACTAAATACGGATGGCCGAAAGCTGCATTGCAAGAAGAAAAAATCAGCGCGGCAATAAAATGTATAAAAGGTATCGAGAAAGACGACTTCTTATGCAAAGTTGCCAAGGCATACATGGCAATATTAGGAGACGGCAAAGGCGGACTATTTTGCGAAGACAGCATAAATACGCCCGAGTCGTGGAAACCCATTACGCAGCAAAGCATAAAGTTAGGGAACTTTGACGTGCTGCTCACCAACCCTCCATTCGGCAAGGACATAAAGGTGGTAGGAGAATCAAAACTCAAACAATATGACTTGGCGCATAAATGGAAAAAACAAGGCAACAGATATGAAAAGACATCAAAATTAAAGACCGAAGAAACAATACAAATACTGTTCATCGAGCGTTCAATAAAGTTGCTAAGGGACGGTGGCAGGATGGGCATCATCTTGCCAGAGACGTTCTTCCATGCTCCCAAAATGGGATATGTCCTACAATACATGGCGAAAGGCAATAATATAAAATACTTGATTGACTTACCCCACAACACGTTCAGGCCGTACAACAATGCAAAGTGTGTCGCCCTAATAATGGAGAAAGGCAGAAAGCAGCAAGATGAAATAACGATGATTGTTGCAGAAGAAATAGGACATGACCATAACGGCAAACCCATGTACAGGTGGGACAGCAAGAAAAGATGCATTACCGAAGAGATATGGGACGACATACCGTTAATCATCGATGAAATCAAAAACGGAAAGAATAAATATGTATTTGACATCGATTCCGACAAAGTATTCAAGAAACAAATCATGGTGCCAAGGTATTATTGGCAAGATTCAATAGAAAGAATTAAAGCTTACGCAAATGACAACAATATCAATCTGGTTTCAATAAATACGCTTATAGAAGAGGGCGTGATAACAGCATTTGACGGCCACGGCTCTCCACCGGCGGAATATAAGGGGAAGGGCGACATTCCGTATATCAGGGTTAAAGACATTGTAAATTGGGAGATTTACAAAGACCCGACTTCAAAAATCACGGAAGAGATATACAATAGTTTTGATATTCAAAAGAAAGAAATCAAACCGTATGACATCGCCTATGTAAGGCGTGGCAGCTACAGGATTGGCAGTGTGGCAATGGTTTCACCATACGATACGAAAGCGTTGTACACGAGAGAAATACTCTTTTTCCGTGTTTGCAAGAAATCAAACAAATACAATCTTACACCTCACTACCTGCTGTACCTGCTGTCACATAACTTAGTTGCCGCACAATCAAAAAATAAAATTCTCATTGAAACGACTAAGGATGTTTCAAAAATAGAAACAATAACCAATATGGTAAAATCTGCGATAGACAGCAAATGGAAAGCTATATCAAACATTAATACACTAAGGCGAGAATTAGGAGACTTGACTACATAAGCCCAGATTTACTTTTAGCATAACAACGTTTACAAGCAGCAAACAATAAAGAATAATCATGAAAGAAATCTGCACAAGCAACATAAATAACACCTTTATCAACGACATACGCGCAATAATCAATACCGCACGCAGCAACGCCATGCGCAGTGTCGATTTCCAGCGCGTGCAGATGTACTGGCACTTAGGCAAGCGCATCTTCGAAGAGGAACAACAGGGCAAGCAGCGCGCCGACTATGGAACATATCTTATAAAGAACCTCGCCAAACAGCTTGAACCCGAATACGGCAGCGGATTTTCCGTAAGGCAATTGGAAATGTGTCGCCAGTTTTATAGAATATACCCAATTGCGAACGCGGTGCGTTCGCAATTGAACTGGACACAATATCGGATGCTTATCCAAATACCCGACCCCGACAAGCGCGAGTATTACGAACTCGAAGCGGTTAACAACAGCTGGACGGGACGCGAACTTGAACGGCAAATCAACTCGATGCTATACGAACGTCACGTCCCGGCAGATGGTAGGTATGATTGGGAAATTCAAAATATGCAACAAGGATTGCAAAGATGATATATCTTACTCAATGAGTTAGCAACAGTAATTACGAGGCCATTTAATCTATGATTTCAAAACGCACCAGCATGGAATAGTTCTTCTAATAATATGGCTGTAGTTGAATGAGGCAGCATCGGATGACATTTTATGGCTTTTTACTATTATCAAGAAATCTCAGAATGGGTATATTAACGTATTGGATTTCCACTGTTCAAGCGTTGCGTTTGCAGTAAGAGAATGTATATCCTCCCTTTGTGCTATTTCCTTGAGTATGGGAACTGCAATATCTGGAGATGTTTGCAGTAAGCCGTAGGCAGCAAACATTCTAACCCCTACATTGGAATCAGATAACAATGCCTCCAATTCATTCACTCGTCCTAAATCCTTTAGGTATTTAATAATTTGAATAATTTGTTTAAAGGCTTTATTGCCCTTTCTATAATCGCCATTCTCTGTTGCGGCAACCTGAGTAGCCGATAAAGTCTTAAAAGTGAATAAGACTTTGCCAATATCATCAGTTTGTTTCATTATTCCGCTGCTATTCGTATGTTTTTTGTATTTTGTATAAAAGTTCGGGATTTATTGCACTCGCAACTTTTTCAAGCGAAGTCTATTTCTTCATAAAAACACCCACCTTTAATAATGTCATATCCAACAACATTTTCTTGCTTCATAGCATCGATTATTCGTTCCGAGAAAAAGAAACCTCCTCCTTGCGGATATAATAAATCATAATCTTTATACTTACTTCTCAATACAACTTTTTTCAAGCAATAATCATTCAAGTCATTGTAATATTCTACTCGATTATTAAATTGCTTAATTATATTATCATTAAACATATCTACAAATATACATTTAGGATAAATAAATTCAGTATCTGGTATTATGGGGATAAACAAAAGATAGTAATCTTCTGTATGTCCTTTTATAGATATTCTCTTGAATGCATACTGTTTCTGGGGAACATCAAATTGCTCAAAAATTCTTTTTATTTTATTGCTGACGACTGCAACTAAACTTAAGCAAGAAGGCGTAAAATCCATGAAATCCATCACGTGTTTTCGTGCTAATAGTTTACCAACAAGGTTGCCAGGCATATCCTCATACAAGTTCTCTCTATTTTCAAAATACATTGAAATAGTTTTATTCTTATCTGAAATGTATTTTAGGAAACTTTCAGACTCAATGCAAATTGTATGAGGCATTTCATATCTACCTCTTGTTTTTTCGTCCAAAGCATAATAAATTTGATAGTATTTCATATGAGAGAGTTTTTATTGCTGAATATCAGCAATATAAGAAAATAAAGGTACAAAAATATGGCTATGGAAAAACGGGGTATAAAAGCTGTTTTTTGAGGAAGTGAGAGGATAGGAAGAAGATGCGTGTGAAGATGAAAATTTAACAAAAACTTAACAATCGGCAGGCATTTTTATCTTTTGCCGCAGGTCTGTCGGAACGGGGGCAGAACAGCAGAGGACTTGTCGAAGGGATTGATTACAACTATTGATTTTCAATATCTTCTATATTTTGAGACCCAACAGGGATACAAATTCATGAAATTAATCTTAAAACTCTGATTTTCGTTCTGCTAAGAAATTCATTTAATAGGAAATTCACTACTTTTGTATTTGAACTTACGTTAAATATAACATCATTAATTATTATGAATAACCTTTTATACATAAATTGGGATATAGACCCTGTAATATTTAGTCTTGGGCCAGTTAAGATTCAATATTATGGTTTGATTTTTGTCACTGGGCTTGCTTTGTGTTACTACATAATTGGCCATATATACAAGAAGGAGAAAATTTATACTCCTGATGCAATGGAGAAGCTTTTTATATACGCAGTTATTGGTATTTTCGGAGGGGCAAGACTTGGGCACTGCCTGTTTTATGATTTTGAATATTTTTCTTCTCATATAATTGAAATATTCATACCATTTAGAGAAAATGTTAATGGTGTTTACGAGTTTATAGGATACAAAGGCTTGGCAAGCCACGGAGGTGCAATAGGTTTGTTCATTGCCATGTTATTATACTCACGGAAAGTTCATATTCCATTCCCGAAAATAATAGACATCATAGCTATCTTGGCCCCATTAGGTGGAGCTTTTATAAGAATCTCTAATTTAATGAACTCTGAAATTATTGGACGTCCGACAGATTTGCCGTGGGCTTTTATTTTCAGGTACGTTGATGACTTACCCAGACATCCATCACAACTTTATGAGTCAATAAGTTATTTTATTATTTTCCTGATTATTTATTCTTTATACAAATATAAAAGACAGTTGTTTAAAGTCGGAAGTTATTTCTATTTTGGCTTTAGTATTTTTGCGATTTTTCTCATGCGATTCCTTTTAGAATACACTAAGGAAAATCAAAAAGGTTTCGAAGATTCGTTGTTTTTCAATATGGGACAAATTTTGAGTATTCCATTTATTTTGGCTGGTATTATCTTAATAATAAAGAATGTAATAACTGTTCGCAAGAAGTGCAATAAATAAGAATATTCATCGAATGCCAGATATATTGATAAACTCAACAAGGAAGCTAAATGCATACCTGTTTCGGCGGATTTGCAATCCGCCGATTTATTATTATAAGGATTTGCAATCCGATTAAACCAAACAGCCATATTACTAAGAAACAAAGGAAGTCCAAGCGGATTGCAAATCCTTATAGAAACTTCCGTCGGATTGCAAATCCGACGGAACAGAGGACGCTAAAAGACGGCCTTTCAACGTGCAATATGCGGCAAATCGAACGATAAAAGGTCATGTTTTACATAGCAAAGGCTGATAATATAAAATTAAAAGATTTATCTTTCAATCTTTCATCACATAGGATAACATGCTGATTACGAGCAACTTGCACGGTGAAAGATGACAGGAGTAATCCTTCACCATCTTTCACTGCATGAATATTCGCAGTTCACTACACATGAATGATATTCAGCTTGTCAATCTGCTCATTACAGACAATGCGCCATGGTGAAAGACTGTGAAAGACGGAACAAAGCATCTTTCACCCTGCAACGCATTAAGCACCAACAGATTATGCCGCAAGGTGAAAGATGAAAGATTAAATCAACGCAAAAATTCTGACGATATTCGCTCTACTTTATAATAATTACCACACTTACCGTGCCGACATTCAAACCCTGCCGCTTTCAGCCTGCGCCCTATTTCAACATTTGTGAGGCGCGACGGCGGCAGCTTCGGGTATTCGCGGCGCACGATGGCGGCTATTTCGGATGCGGTAAGTTCCTGCGCCGTTTCGGTTGACGATGGCAGGCGGAACTGGGACGAGAGGATGCTGTCGATGTCGGCATTGCGGAAAAACCGGCGGTTTTCATCCATAAGACTACGTTCCTCGTCGGCATCAAGATAATACGGAAGTCCGCGGCGCACTTCGTCTACAAGTTGGGCGTAGAGCTGCTGATAGTCAACGGGCGAAGTGAAGTCGATGCGCCCGGTGACGGCGGCGCAGATAAAGCGGCGGCTGCCCGTAGGGTCGGTCAAGGGGTGCGGACTGTTGGTCGTTGCAATAAAACTGGCGTAACGGCGTTCGGTGGAGAACGTGCTGCGGTACGCCTTCATGGTGGTAACCTCGCCCTTGGATATGATGTACTTCATCAGGGGCTGGCGGTGGTCGCTGTAACGGTCGAACTCATCGATGTTGATTAGCGCGAAGGCCGAGAGACCCTGCATCAGGGTGTTGTCGTTGCGGAAGTCTATGCGGTCGTTATAATACGGACGCAACGCCTCGGGCAGTATTATTTTGGTGAACGACGACTTGCCGCAGCCCTGCCCGCCAATGAGCAGCGGCACGAGCGAGTTGCCGTGCAGGCGGTCGAGCCCCATCCAGTGAGCCACCATGGAGCGCATCCACACGGCGAACAGCTGCATCCATTCGGGCGTTGAGGTTGGCACACGGGCGGCAAAGGCCGTGAGGCGGTCGCGCCCGTCCCAACGCGGCAGGGCGGCGAGATAGTCGGCGATGGGGTTAAACGTGCCGACAAGCGTTGAGTTGACACGCTCCTTAACGTCGCGCGCCCACACGCGGATGCCCTCGCGCTGCGCAAGGAAGGCCATCGTGTTGATTACCTCCTGCGTTACAGGTCGGTAATCGGTGTCATAACTGCCAAGCGGCTTATACTCCACAACACCCGTCAACTCGTTACGGCGCAGGCGGTAACGCTTTTTGAAAAAGTGGTCCACCTGCATGGCCGTCAACGCCGGCATAGGCACATACGCCGTAGGATTGACGCGCTTCTGACTTGCAGCATATGCCTGACGAAACAACATCGTGACAAGGTCGCGGTCAGCGTTTATGCCGTCAATGAGCGATGCGCGCTCTACACACATCTGTTCTGGCAACCCCGAACGGCAACAATAACGCGCGAGCATGGCGACGGCCTGCTCGGCATAATATGGGTCGGAAGCGTCAAGGCCGGAACGGAGCACAGCATCCCAACAGGAATAGAATATGTAACGGCGTGCCTCGTCGGACGTCTTGCCCAGCAAGGGCGACTCTTCGCCACTACCAACATCTCTACTTGTACCGACAAACGCCGCCGACTTATATTCCATGTCTACGGTGAACACCACGGCGTGAGGCTCGTAATACGCCCCGGCATCTGCGCTCATCAGGCACATCGCGTCATCAACCGGCGCAAGCAAGGGTATGCTTACGCCAAGCTGCGACGAATAAACGTAGTGCAAACGCTTGTAACCTTCCGACATAAGACAGTGAAACATGTCATCGTCAACAGGCACACTTCCGTCCATTTGCGAAATACGACACACTATTTCTACCGAGCGTCCATTCGCACCAACAAAAGCCATTAGCGTATAAGGCTGCCGAGCGGCTGCATTACGCATGTTTACAGCTGTTGCATAGTCTGCCAAGCCGTCGATTTCCAATAATACAAGAGCATTACGGCGCAGCAACTGCCGCGTACCGTTCATGCGGCGAAACTCCGCTGCGAAGCATAGTCGCGGAATACTATTGTCGGCCATTCGCACACTTTTGTTCACAATGTCGCCGTTAATGTTGACGGCAAGCATCGACGGAGCGGCACAACGATAATCGGATATGGCTTCGGCATAATCGCCGCGTCTGATTATTCGCGCCACGTCCTCAACACTACAAGTTGTGATGCGCTCGCCGTTAAGAAAATTCTTGAATACACTTACTTTCATTGTTTTTTAGTCTTTAAGTAGTAAAGGAAGAGTTTTTTGCCGCAAAAATACGGAAAGCAGTGTAAACATGGGAAGTAAAACACTATACAAAGCACATGATAAATTCACGGAACAAGCAAACAAAAAGGTGGAAAGTCTGCCGACTTTCCACCTTATATATAATAGAGCAAGCATTTCCACTTACTCCTCTACTCCATTTCTACTTACTCCTTCATGCAATCCTCAACCACCTTCATGATTTTCTTGCCGAGCGCATCGGCTTCCTCCATGGTTGACGCCTCGCTGTAAACACGGATTATCGGTTCGGTGTTAGACCTGCGCAAGTGTACCCATTTATCGGGGAAATCAATCTTCACACCGTCGATGTCGTTTACCTGCTGGTCGGCATACATCTGCTTGACCTTGGCGAGTATTGCGTCAATGTCGGTAGTCGGCGTAAGGTCTATGCGGTTTTTGGCGATGAAGTAATTGGGGAACGTGGCGCGCAGCTCGCTCACCTTGCACACCTTATGCGCCAACGACGACAGGAACAGGGCTATGCCTACAAGGGCGTCGCGCCCGTAATGGCATTCGGGATAAATCACTCCGCCGTTGCCCTCGCCACCTATTACGGCGTTCACTTCTTTCATCTTCGTCGTAACGTTCACCTCGCCAACGGCTGCCGCAGTGTACTTGCCGCCGTGACGCTCGGTGACATCACGCAACGCACGCGTACTGCTAAGGTTGCTGACGGTGTTGCCAGGCGTGTGGTTCAACACATAGTCGGCTACGGAAACAAGGGTGTACTCCTCGCCAAACATGCGGCCATCCTCGCAAATGAACGCCAAGCGGTCAACGTCTGGGTCAACCACGATGCCAAGGTCGAAACCGCCACAACGCATACGCTCCATTATTCCACCAAGGTTCTTCTCAAGCGGTTCGGGATTGTGGGCGAAGTCTCCGTTAGGAGTGCCGTTAAGTATCTCATACTCAACGCCAAGTTCTCGCAACAAATCGGGCAATATTATGCCGCCGACACTGTTTATGGCGTCAACGCATACACGGAAACGGGCATTCCTTACAGCCTCAACATCAACAAGCGGCAGAGCCAATACAGCCTCGATATGCTTGCGGTTGAAGGTGTCGTCGCTCATGTATTTGCCAAGGCTGTCCACTTCTGTGTAAGTAAAATCCTCCCGTTCCGCAATGGCAAGCACCTCGTTGCCGTCTTCTTTATTAAGAAATTCGCCGTCGCTGTTGAGCAATTTCAAGGCGTTCCACTGGCGTGGGTTGTGGCTGGCGGTAATGATTATGCCGCCGTCTGCTCCGGCCATTGTCACGGCAAGCTCTGTCGTGGGTGTCGTGGCGAGACCAATGTCGAGCACGTCAAAACCTGCCCCCATCAGCGTACCGCAAACAACATTACGTACCATATCGCCCGAAATGCGCGCATCGCGGCCTACAACAATTTTGCCGCAGCACTTATCGCCGCGGCTATTGCGGATAAACATAGCATACGCACTCGTAAACTTTACTATGTCAAGCGGATTGAGCGTGTCGCCTATATGTCCGCCTATCGTACCACGAATGCCTGATATTGATTTTATTAATGACATGAGAATTAAGAATTAAGAGTTAAGAGTTAAGAGTTAAGAATTAAGAAATACCCACGAAAACATGTTTTCTTAATTCTTAACTCTTAATTCATTATCATCTTCCCCTTTCGTATGTTATGGTATAATAACAAGGATATACGCCTGATGACGCATACTGATGCCCCTGCGTGCTCGGCACAATCAGGTTAACTTTCGCAATAGTGTCATCCTTTGGATATCGCGCAAGGTTTATATAGTTGAACGGCACGAGCCATCCCGTTGGTACCGACGTTGTAGAATAATATGTGTACATAAGGCTCGAGCTTGTGTCAAACGACGCGGTGTACGTACCGTTGGTATTGGTTACGCTCATTTTTTCAGGTATAGACGCAAACGACAAGATGTTATTCGTCAGCTGTATCGAGTCGGTAAGGATATTGCGCTCGGTAAAGCGGCAAAGCACTGTCGAGGTCTGCCCGTTCTTGATGGGCTCGCCTTTTCCCTTCCTTACAATCTGCATATATACGCCCGAAGTCTTCATCAGCACAAACTCGTTATCCTTTGACTTATCGTCGCCGCCTACATTTGTCGTGCTGTCTTGTGCCCTAAACTCAGCTTCTGTAATCACGTCAATGCCGTTTTCATTGATGAAACGCCTTATCGCCGCATTCTCACGGTCGCGCTGCTCAGCGTAAGTCTCTGTGTCATCGCAACTTGCCACTGAAACCATTGCAAGCATGGAGATGAAAGCAAATGCCAATTTCTTCATTTTACCTGTTCATTGTATTACAACGGCCACAAAATTACAAAAAAAACGTCAATCAAACGCCTGCACCTTACATTATTATGCTTTTTTATAATAAAACGGAAACAATCAAAAACCTCAACAAACACATTGCATTATACATGCAAAAAAACAAAAGCAACCTACCTGATTTCTGCAAGTTGCCTTTCACTGGTTGCGGAGGCAGGACTCGAACATGCGACCTCCAGGTTATGAGCCTGGCGAGCTACCAACTGCTCCACTCCGCGATGTAATCTTAACTTAAATGCGCCTCATTTCTGATTTGCGTGTGCAAAGGTACATCTTTTTCACTAACCGTGCAAACTTTTACCGTATTTTTTGCATCAACAGGCTAAAAATTGTTTAAAATGCAACTTCAAGACGCCATTCCTATACAATTACAAGAACACAAATTTTGCGGTATCAAATAAAATTGATATTTTTGCACACGACAAACGGAATGTGCAAAAAGCAAAGGAAGGAGGCATAGACACATGTCAATATCGAAAACAAGGCATAAACTGGTCGATGTGGCAAGACAGCTGTTCGCAAAGAACGGACTGGAAAACACCACCATGAATGACATTGCACGCGCCTCGGGCAAGGGGCGTAGAACCCTTTACACTTATTTTAAAAGTAAAGAAGATGTATATTACGCTGTCATAGAATCAGAACTTGAAAGGCTTTCAGACAAGATGGACGAAGTGGCGGCAAAGAAAATACGCCCGCAAGACAAGATAATAGAACTTATCTACACCCATCTCAACATGATAAAAGAGACCGTAATGCGCAACGGCAACCTGCGCGCGGCATTCTTCCGCAACATCTGGATGGTGGAAAAGGTAAGAAAGAATTTCGACGAAGACGAAATTGAACTGTTCCGCAAAGTCTATGCCGACGGCAAAGCTGACGGCGAGTTCGACATTGACAACGTAGAACTTGTGGCTGACATCACCCACTACTGCATAAAAGGCCTTGAAGTGCCGTACATCTGCGGGCGGCTGGGCCATGGCATGACGCCAGAAGCAAGCAAACCGCTCGTGGCGAAGGTTGTCTACGGCGCATTGGGAAAATCGATGACGAAGTAAAGATATATAGGTTATACGGTTGTAAGGTTATACGGTTGTAAGGAATGGTTGACACCTTAATTATATATAAGCAACATAAGTTTCATCAAATAAAAACAAACTGAACATGGGATTATTATCAGGTAAGACCGCCCTCATAACAGGAGCGGCGCGCGGTATCGGAAAGGCTATCGCGCTGAAATTCGCCGAGGAAGGCGCAAACATCGCATTCACCGACCTCGTTATCGACGAGAACGGAAAGGCAACCGAGGCTGAAATCGCCGCCAAGGGCGTAAAAGCCAAAGGGTATGCAAGCAACGCAGCCGACTTCGCACAGACAGCAGAAGTGGTTAACCAGGTAAAAGACGACTTCGGCTCAATCGACATCCTCGTAAACAATGCGGGAATAACAAAGGACGGACTCATGATGCGCATGACAGAGGCACAGTGGGACGCCGTTATCGCGGTCAACCTGAAGTCGGCATTCAACTTCATACACGCCTGCACCCCCATTATGATGCGCCAGAAGAGCGGCAGCATCATCAATATGGCATCCGTAGTAGGTGTACACGGCAATGCAGGACAGTGCAACTACGCTGCTTCCAAGGCCGGTCTTATAGCACTTGCGAAGAGCATAGGACAAGAAATAGGTTCACGTGGCATTCGCGCCAACGCCATCGCTCCCGGATTTATCGAAACTGCAATGACACAGGCACTTCCCGACAATATCCGCAAAGAGTGGATACAGAAGATACCCCTGCGCCGCGCAGGTCAGGTGGAAGATATTGCGAATGTAGCAACATTCCTCGCTTCAGACCTATCTTCGTATATAACCGGACAGGTTATTCAAGTTGACGGTGGAATGAACATGTAACAAACAAATTAAAAATGAAAAATTAAAAATGAATAATCAGGCTAACGCTGAGAATGCGGCACGTCATTATTCATTTTTAATTTTTCATTTTTAATTTTTCATTATCCATTTTTCATTATTCATTTTTCATTTTTCATTTATGAACGTCGTTTACGAAGACAACCATATAATTATTGTAAGCAAGCGCAGCGGCGAAATCGTGCAGGGCGACAAGACGGGCGACCGCACGCTGGCCGACGACGTAAAGGCATACATCAAGGAGAAATACGCCAAACCGGGAAACGTTTTCCTCGGCGTGGCGCATAGGCTCGACCGCCCCGTATGGGGGCTTGTTGTCTTCGCCAAAACGTCAAAGGCACTGGCGCGGCTCAACGACATGTTCCGAAACGGCGACGTGCGGAAAACATATTGGGCTATTTGCCAGAACGAGCCGGAAGAGCCGGAAGCAACGCTCACCCACTGGCTTACGCGCAACGAAAAGCAGAACAAAAGCTACGCATACGACCGTGAAGTGCCGGGAGCGAAAAAAGCCGTACTCCACTACAAAGTAATCGGCCGTTCTGAAAGATACACACTCGTTGAGGTTGAGCTGATGACGGGCCGCCACCACCAAATACGTTGCCAGTTGGCAAAAATCGGGTGCCCCATCAAAGGCGACCTGAAATATGGCGCACGCCGCAGCAATCCGGACGGCAGCATATCACTGCTTGCGCGCAAAGTGGAATTCACACATCCCGTATCGAAAGAACTGATAAGCGTCACAAGCCCCGTACCTGACGACCGCCTGTGGCGCGAAATAACGGAATAAATATCTTTGCCGGAATCATCTGTCATCTGTCAGGATTGCCAGAAAGCGCGTGAAAATCAAATACTTACACGCTGAAACATACAAAATTGGAGTGTCAGTTTTTATCAGTGGTCTTTTACAATCCAAAAGACCGTCTTTCATCGTCTAAAAGGCCATCTTTTACAAACCGAAATACCGCCTTTTGCAAAAGCATAACAACCCGATTTCGGACACAACCACGTCCCATGACGCAACCTGCCGTCAACCAACGAGAAAGCACGCATGGCAAAAGGTCTTTGGATAAAACCTATAATATAGGTTACAACAAATTACATGAAAAAGCCATACTGCCTTATTTTTGTTGCCAAAACGTTTTCTGTTTTCCGAAATAATTGCTTACTTTGCATGTAAGTACACTAAAACCAACTTATTAAGTGCAAAGAAAGAAAATGCTGAAATGGGGAGCCGGCATCGTGCTGACACCCGTTCTACTGTTCATCATATTGGCCGTACTGCTCTATCTGCCGCCCGTGCAGAACTGGTTAGTGCAGCAAGTGGCCCAACGCGCATCGGAGCAGACCGGCATGGATATATCCGTCGGGCGCGTAAGGCTGGCCTTTCCGCTCGACCTCTGCGTCAAGGACTTCAGGATGTTGCGGCAAAACGACTCGCTGCCACGGCGCGACACCATTGCCGACGTGAGGAGCCTCATCGTAGACATACAGCTGTGGCCGCTGCTGAAAGGCAACGTCGAGGTGGACGCGTTGGAGTTCAACGACGTCAGCCTGAACACGGCCGACCTTGTAAGTTCAGCCCGCGTAAAGGGCCGCATAGGCCGCCTCTACCTGCAAAGCCACGGCATAGACTTAAGCAAGGAAACTGTAAGGGTTAACGAGGCTGCGCTGGACGACGCCGCCGTAAGCGTAGAACTAAGCGACACCGTGCCGCCTGACACGGCAAAGACGGAGAACAACTGGAAGATAAGGGTTGACAAGCTCGACATATCAAAGACCGGGGTGACCGTGCACATGCCCGGAGACACGCTGCAAATAGCCGCATACATGGGCAAGACCGAGGCACGGGGCGGATGTTTCGACCTGTCGTCGGGGCGTTATAGCGTAGACAGGCTCGACTGGACCGACGGCCGGCTGGCATACGACAACAACTTCGCAAAGCTCACTGACGGGCTCGACCCCAACCACATCGCACTTACCGGCGTGACCGTAGGGCTCGACTCCGTCTACTTCTGCCAGCCCGACATGAGGCTCAACCTGCGCCAATGCGCGTTCAAGGAGAAGAGCGGCATCACCGTGGAGAGCATCGCCGGCAGGCTGAACATGGACTCGGTAAGGCTAACCGTGCCATTAATTGAGCTGCGCACGCCCGACTCACGCCTTACGGCAAAGGTGGCGATGGACACCGACGCGTTCGACGAGGCGCACCCCGGCAGGCTCTACATCGACACAGAATGCGCCATTGGCAAGCAAGACATCATGCGCTTCATGGGCGACATGCCGGCCGGTTTCGTGCGCCGCTGGCCAAACCGGCCGCTCACAATGAAGGCCGTTGCGGCTGGAAACATGAGGATGCTGAACATAGGAGGCGTTAACATAAAGCTGCCTTCGGCGTTTAACATCAACATAAACGGCACGGCCGGCAACCTGACCGACACCGACAGGCTTACAGCCAAGGTAAAACTTGACGCAAACACTTACGACCTCGGCTTCGTGAACGAGCTGCTGAGGGCTCAAGGCGCGCCCGTAACCGTTCCGCGGAACATCGGCATCAGAGGCGACATAGGTATCAACGGCAACCACTACAACGCCGACCTTACGGCCACCGAAAGCGGCGGACGCATAAAAGCCAAAGGCCGCATTGACGCAAAGAGCATGAAATACGACGCGTCACTGCTAGCTGAGAACCTGCGGACAAGCCATTTCCTCGCCATTGACAGCATAGGCGACTTCAGCGGACACGCCACGGTAAGCGGCTCTGGCACAAGCCTGACGTCGCCACGGACAACGCTGACCGCCAGCGCAAGCGTAGACAAATTCAGCATAGGGACATACAACCTCGACAGCATTAGCCTGCAAGCCGACATGAAAGGCGGCAAGGCTTACGCCACGCTCAACAGCGACAACCCCCTGGCAAAAGGCACAATCGCGCTCGACGCACGGGTGGGCAAGAAGATGATACGCTCTACGCTAACGGCCGACGTGGCGCATACCGACTGGTACGGGCTGCACCTTACCGAGTCGCCGCTGGCCACATCGCTGCGCTGCCGCGTAGACGTGGGCACCGACCTGAAGACAATGCTATGGGTCAGGGGCATGATTAACGACCTCACGATAGAGGCCGACTCCGGCCGCACTTACCGCCCCGACGACCTACGTGTAGACGTATTGACAAGCCGCGACACCACGCACTTCGTGACTGAATGCGGCGACTTCCGCCTGCACTTCAACGGACGCGGCGGCTATAAGAAAATATTGGATAAGGCCGGAGAGTTCGCCCAAGAGCTTTCAGCAGAACTTAAAAACAAGCAGATTGACGTGTCCGAACTTAGGAAGAAGCTGCCATTGGCACAGCTTTACCTCACAACGGGCAAGAACAATCCGCTAAGCCGCTTCATCGCACGCAAAGGATTTACCTTCCAGGACGCCGACATCGACATATCATCGTCGCCCATACTCGGCCTCAACGGCAACATACAGCTCATCGAACTGCAAAACAGCGCCGTGACACTCGACACCGTGCGCTTCAACATCAATTCCGACTCTACCAACTGTACGTACAACGCGCAGGTAAGAAACAACAGGAAAAACAAGCAATACGTATTCAACGCCCTGCTCGACGGATATATATTCGGAAAAGGCTCGGGAGCCAACATCAGGTTCTACGACGCGCAAGACAGCCTCGGCGTGAAGCTCGGCGTGGAAGCGTCGATGGAGGAGCACGGCATCAAGGTGCACATGCTGACCGACGACCCGATACTCGGCTACAAGAAGTTCAAGGTGAACGACGACAACTTCCTGTACATGGGAGCCGACCGTCGCGTATCTGCCAAACTGCAACTCATGGCCGACGACGGAACGGGAGTGCACATATATTCTGACGACGGGAACACCGAAGCCCTGCAAGACCTTACCATCGGGCTGAACAAGTTTGACCTGGAGAAAGTCCTCTCCGTAGTACCGTACATGCCCAACATAACCGGAATAATGAACGGCGACTTCCACATTGTGCAGACCAAAGAAGCCTTGTCGCTGTCATCTTCTATGTCAATCGACAACATGACCTATGAACGCAGCCGCATGGGCGACCTAAGTACGGAGTTTGTCTACATGCCCCAGAGCGACGGAACGCATACCCTCGACGGCGTACTAAGCTGCAACGACGAACAAGTGGCCGAGCTTAGCGGTACGTACAGGAGCGAAGAAAGCGACCTTGACGCCCAGCTAAGGATGACACACATGCCGGTGAGGCTGCTCAACGGCTTCATACCCGACAGGATAATACGCCTAAGAGGCTACGCCGACGGCGAACTGGCCGTACAGGGACAACTCGACAAGCCACGCGTAAACGGCGAAATAAAATTCGACTCGTGCTATATGCGCAGCGCGCAATACGGCGTAAAGATGCGGTGGAGCGACAAGCCGGTACGCATCGTAGGCAGCAATCTCTTGTTTGAAGACTTTAAGATGTACGCCAACAACGACAACCCGTTGACGCTGAACGGCAACGTAGACTTCTCCGACATGAGCAACATGAGCATGAACCTGAACATGGTAGCACGCAACTGCCAGGTAATCGACGCGAAAGAGAACCGCCGCAGCATTGCTTTCGGCAAAGCGTTCGTAGACTTCTTCGCCACGATGAGGGGGCCCATGGAGCGGCTCGAGATGCTCGGAAGGCTCGATGTGCTCGGCTCTACAGACATGTCCTATATCCTGCGCGACACCCCGCTTTCCACCGACAACCGGATGGACGAGCTTGTAAAATTTGTCAACTTTGAGGACACTACCGCCACCGTGGTTGAGCACCAGCCCATTTCAGGTTTCAAGATGGACCTGACGCTGAACGTCGCACAGGGCGCACACGTAATGTGCTACTTGAACGACGACCACTCGAACTACATCGACCTGATGGGCGGCGGCAGCCTGAGGATGCAATACGGGCTGACTGGCGACATTCGCCTGACGGGACGCTACACTCTCGACAACGGCGTGATGAAATACTCTTTGCCCGTAATACCACTTAAGACGTTCACCATACAGGACGGCAGCTACATCGAATTTACGGGCGACCCGATGAACCCGAAGCTGAACATAACCGCCACCGAGCGCACAAAGGCCAACGTATCGTCGGGTGGAAGCAGTGAAGGACGCACCGTAGAGTTCGACTGCGGCGTCGTCATAACCAAGACCCTTTCAGACATGGGACTTGAGTTCACCATCAGCGCGCCCGAAGACATGACGCTCAACACAGAACTACAGTCGATGAGCGTGGAGCAACGCGGCAAGATAGCGGTTACAATGCTTACAACCGGAATGTACCTTGCAAGCGGCAATACGAGCAAGTTCTCGATGAACAACGCGCTCAACTCTTTCCTGCAAAGCGAAATCAACAACATCACCGGCAGCGCGCTGCGTTCGCTCGACTTGAGTTTCGGCATGGACAACTCCACCGACGCAAGCGGCGGCACGCACACCGACTACTCGTTCAAGTTCTCAAAACGTTTCTGGAACAACCGCATGAAGATAGTGGTAGGCGGCAAGGTATCGACCGGACCCGACGTTGCCAACCAGAACGAATCGTTCTTCGACAACGTAACTTTGGAATACCGCCTCGGCGAGTCGTCAGACAAGTACCTGAAACTGTACTACGACAACAACTCCTACGACTGGCTCGAAGGCACCGTGCGCGAATACGGCGCGGGCTTCATATGGCGCCGCAGCCTGCAACACTTTAAAGACATTTTCCGTTTCGGAAAGAAGAAAGAGGCTCTGCCCGCCGACTCAACTAAAAACAAGAAGCGATGAAACACAACATAAACGTCAAGGTTTTCATGCGGCGCATGATTGCGGCGTTAAGGCGAATAACGCTCAAAAGCGTGCTGACGGCCGCCGCCGCAACAGTCTTCTTCGCGTCGTGCTCCACGACAAAGAGCCTGCGCGAAGGCGAACAATTGTTCATAGGACTTGAAAAAATAGAATACACCGGCCTTAGCGAAGACAAAACCGAAGCCGACCATCTCGCCACGACGAAAGAAGAAGTGGAAGCGTCACTGGCAACCGCACCCAACGGCGCGCTGTTCGGCAGCTCGTATTACCGCACCCCGTTCCCATACGGCCTGTGGATATGGAACGCCTTTTCAGGCTCGAAGAACAAGATTGCAAAATGGATAACAAAGACTTTCGGCAAAGCCCCTGTGCTGATGCGGCAGGTAAACCCGGAGTTGCGCGCGTCAGTGGCGCAGTCTGTATTGCAGAACCACGGCTACCTTAACGGCAAGGTAAGCTACAAAGTCATAGAGCAGAAGAATCCGAAGAAGGCGAAAATAGGCTACACCGTAGACTTTGAGAAGCTCTTTACCGTTGACACACTGGAATATGTAGACTTTCCGGATGAGGCCGACAGCCTAATCAACCAGACCAAAGGCGAAACATTGCTAAAGCCAGGCTCGCCGCTTGACGCCGCCGTAATGGACGCCGAACGCACGCGCCTGTCAACCATTTTCCGCAACAACGGATATTACTTTTACCAACCAAACTTCGCATCATACCTTGCCGACACCATAGCCGAGCCGGGCAAGGCGAAGCTGCGCCTGCAGCTGGCAGCCAACCTCCCGTCGATAGTCAAGCGGAAATGGTACATAGGCAAAATACGCATAAACCTGCGAAAGCAGTTCATGGAAGAGCTTAAAGACTCATTCAGCCACCGCTATTTCGCCGTAAAGTTCAACGGCAAACGCCCGCCGATACGCCCGAGGATTATACTGGCCGACCTGAAGCTGCGCCCCCGGCAGCTGTTCAACTACGACAAGTACATAGAGTCTGCCAATAAAATAAACGGCTCCGGGCTGTTCAGCTCGGCTGAGTTCACCTTTACGCCGCGCGACACCACGGGGCGCAGCGACACCCTGGACGTAGACCTTACGTGCACGTTCGGCAAGCCATACGACTTCTACATAGAGACCAACTACCGCAACAAAATCAACGGCCGCCACGGCCCGGAACTGGTAATAGGTTTTACCAAGCGCAACGCCTTCCGCGGAGGAGAGAAGCTTGACATCAACCTGCACGGCTCTTACGAGTGGGAACAGGGCGGCAACGTAAACGGTTCAGGCGGCAACATGAACTCTTACGAGTACGGGCTTGACGCATCCATAGAGTTCCCGCGCCTGGTCTTGCCGTTCTTCAAAGTCCGCCGGAGATTCTACACCACACCGTCCACCCATGCAAAGGTTGGCATGAACGTGCTCAACCGCCCCAACTATTTCAGGATGCACACGTTCTCGGCCGAATGGACATACACATGGCAACGCTCAGACAGGTGGCGGCACGAGTTAAGTCCGCTCACGCTGAAGTACCAGAAGCTCAACCGCACAACGGTGAAGTTTGACTCAATCCTTTACGCCAACCCTTACCTGCAAACATCAATGCAGGACGTATTCATACCAAAGATACACTACACGCTGACATACAGCTCGAAAATGCGCAGCCGCAACCCGCTGGTATGGGAGACGACGCTCACCGAGTCGGGCAACATCCTGTCACTGGGCTACATGGCGGCAGGCAACAAATGGAGCGAGAAGAACAAGCAGCTGTTCGAGAACCCCTACGCGCAATTCGTCAAACTGGAGACCGACATAAGCAAGACATGGCGCCTCGGAGAGAAGTCGGAGCTCGTGGCGCACGCCAACGCAGGCGTAATCTACTCATACGGCAACAGCGAGAGCGCGCCGTACAGCGAGCAGTTTTACGTTGGCGGAGCCAACAGCATCAGGGCATTCGCCGTGCGCAGCATAGGCCCCGGCAGCTATACCACCGACGTGTCGCGCCTGTCGTACTTAGACCAGACGGGCGACATCAAGCTGCAACTTAACCTTGAATACCGCTTCAACCTCTTCGGCAGCCTCTACGGCGCGACGTTCATCGACGCGGGCAACGTATGGGCTCTGCGCGACGACGGCTACCGCCACGGCGCACAGTTCAAGGTTAAGAACATATTGAAGGAGATGGCGCTCGGCACCGGCGTCGGCATCAGGTACGACTTAGACTTCCTCGTGCTGCGCCTCGACTGGGGCGTCGGCCTGCACGTGCCTTACAAGACGGGCAAGAGCGGCTTCTACAACATACCGAAATTCAAGGACGGGCAGGCCATACACCTTGCCATTGGCTACCCCTTCTGACATGTCGCACACGCAAAAGCCGTCCTTACGGCACGTTTCAGCCGTCCAAACCATACGTAAAGGCCGTCCAAACTCCTCGTTTGGACGGCCTTTATTATCCGCACCAACAACGCATTGGTAACCCTCTGACTGTCAGCACATTACCAAAATGCCGCCTTTTACCATGCAAAAGGCGGCATTTTGCGTTCCGATTGACGGCCTTTTGCATAGCGAAAGACCGCCTTTTACAACACGCAAAAACGGCATTTGGCAAATTAAAGCCGCCAAATGTTCACGGTTTTAACAAAAATCACTATATTTGCAAGTCGTAACAGGCACGGACGGCGCGGCTTACACGCCGACTGCGCACATACGTTGGAAAACATAGCATATATATTAAGGTATAAACACTTATTATCATGAAACCTACATTATTGCTTCTGGCTGCCGGCATGGGCAGCCGTTACGGCGGACTGAAACAGCTTGACGGCCTCGGCCCCAACGGCGAGACCATCATGGACTATTCAATCTATGACGCCGTGAAAGCCGGCTTCGGCAAGATTGTTTTCGTAATCCGTAAGGACTTCGAGCAGGACTTCCGCGAGAAAATCCTAAGCAAGTACGAGGGGCACGTGCCCGTGGAGCTGTGCTTCCAGAGCCTCGACGCACTGCCCGAGGGCTTTACCTGCCCCGAAGGCCGCGTAAAGCCGTGGGGTACAAACCACGCCGTGCTTATGGCTAAGGACGTAATCAAGGAGCCGTTCTGCGTAATCAACTGCGACGACTTCTACAACCGCGACGCCTTCATGGTAATCGGCAAGTTCCTGGCCGACCTGCCCGAAGGGAGCACCAACCGCTACGCCATGGTTGGCTTCCGCGTAGGCAACACGCTGTCAGAGAACGGCACCGTGGCGCGCGGCATCTGCTCGAAGGACAGCGACGAGTGTCTGACAACAGTAGTGGAGCGCACCGAAATAATGCGCGTTGACGGCCCGGTATGCTACAAGGACGAAGAGGGCAAGTGGGTGCCCGTAGAGGACAACACGCCGGTGTCGATGAACATGTGGGGCTTCACGCCCGACTACTTCGCGCACAGCGAGGAGTACTTTAAGAGTTTCCTCTCCGACCCGGCCAACATGGCTAACCCCAAGGCCGAGTTCTTCATCCCGCTGATGGTCAACAAGCTCATCAACGACGGCACGGCCACCGTGAAAGTGCTCGACACTACGAGCAAGTGGTTTGGCGTGACATACGCCGCCGACCGCCAGAGCGTAGTTGACAAAATCCAGAAACTTATTGACGAAGGGGTTTATCCGAACAAACTTTGGTAAAGTTATATGGTTATGAGGTTTTAAGGTCATACGGTTGTACGGCCTTTCCCAATAAATCATGACGGGAAAAGCCGGTAATACCGGTGCTCTATTTCGGCATCAAAGCGACCTTAAAACCTCATAACCGTATAACCTTACAACCCGTAAACCGCAAATAATGGACATCAACCTGCTTAACGACGAGGAACTGTCCCTGTTCCGCAGTCTTATCGAACAATCCGAAAAAATAGCACTATGCTGCCACCGCAGTCCCGACGGCGACGCCGTAGGCTCGGTGCTCGGCATGGCCGAATACCTGTACTCACTGGGCAAAGTGCCGGTGATGATTGTGCCCGACGCCTACCCCGACTTCCTGCAATGGCTGCCGGGCACGGAGCGCATGGTAAGGTACGACAAGCACAAGGCCTTCGCCGACGAAATACTGGCCGGGGCCGACCTGCTGTTCTGCATGGACTTCAACACCGTGCAGCGCACCGACGGCATGGCCGAGGCCATCACCGCGTCACCGGCTAAGAAGGTGATGATAGACCACCACCTCGCCCCCGACATGGACACGGCCCTGTGCGTATCGCGCCCCGAGGCTTGCAGCACGTGCGAACTGGTGTTCCGCCTCATCTGGCAGCTCGGCGGTTTCGACATGATGACGCGTAAATGCGCCGTGCCGCTGTACTGCGGCATGATGACCGACACCGGCGGATTTACTTACAACTCGACGCGTCCCGAAATCTATTTCATCATCAGCCAGCTGCTCACCAAGCGCATAAACAAGGACAAGATTTACCGCAACGTGTACAACAATTACAGCGAATGGCGCATGAGGCTGACCGGCTACGTGCTGTATCAGAAGATGGTTGTAATACCTGAAAGCAAGGCGGCATACTTCACACTGACGCGAGACGACCTGCGGCGCTTCCGCTACATCAAGGGCGACGCCGAGGGACTGGTGAACATGCCGCTGCAAATAAAGGGCACAAAGCTAAGCATATCGCTGCGCGAAGACACAGAAAAAGACAATCTTGTATGGGTGAGCCTGCGCTCGGTTGACGACTTTCCGTGCAACAAGATGGCCGAACTTTACTTCAACGGAGGCGGCCACCTCAACGCCTCCGGCGGCCGCTTGGAGTGCTCGATAGCCGAAGCCGAAGACATTGTACGCAAAGCCATAAAGGAGTTTTGCTGAGTTACGGTTGTAAGGTAGTACGGTTATAAGGTCTTACGGTGCTGCGGTTATAGGGACTTGCGGTTTCGTTTTTATGATATACGGTCATCTTTGCATCTCAATTTGGCATCAACCGTGAAGCCACAAGGCCGTATAACCGTAAAACCTTAAGACCTCAAAACCGTAAAATCTTAAAAACGCCCAACCCTACCTTACGTTTATCAGCTTGTGCGTTTGCAATGACAAACGCCACTTGGGATGAGCCATACAATAGCTTATGGCTTCTTTAAGAATCCGCGCATTAGCCTTTCGGTCGCCAACATCACACGGTTGCAGGCAATAGACAGCGGCCGAATAGCGGTCGTATCGCGACATGTCTTGCCCTGAAGAGGTGAACACCACCTTAAGCTCGTCAATATGTTCAAGCTTTACCGGACGGTATTTGGGCGAACACGTAACCCAGTCAACACTGCATCCGGCTGGCAACGGAGCCGTACCGTTAGTCTCTATCTGCACATACTTGCCTGCCGAATGCAGCCTGTTGACAAAAGATGCGGTAAGCTGCAGCACCGGTTCGCCGCCTGTTATGACTAGATGCGAAGCCGGATATTTTGCCACCTCCTGCATGATATCTTCTTCCGACATCTCCTTGAAACGGTCATGCAGAGTGTCGCAGAACGAACATTTAAGGTTGCAACCCGAGAAACGTACAAACACAGCAGGCGTACCGGCATGAAAACCCTCGCCTTGCAACGAATAAAATATCTCATTCACACGCATCGCCGCAGTCCTCATCCTTAATGTACGTCACCCTGTTGTTCCGGCTCTCCTCAATGTCTACACGGTAGCAATGTTCCACCTGGTCGCATATCCAGCGCGCAATGTTTTCCGCCGTGGGGTTGAACGGCAACAGCTCATTGAAGTCGCCGTGGTCAAGATAGCCGTGTATCTTGTCCTTTATACGCTTGAAATCAACCACCATGCCCTCCTCGTTCAGCTCGCGGGCCTTGCAGTGCACTGTTACAATCCAATTATGTCCGTGCACTTTGCGGCATTTGCTGTCGTAAGGAAGCTCGAGACGGTGGCATCCGGCTATCTCCATTTGCTTTGAAACGTAATACATAATCCTTTAAATAATCCCGTTTTAACATTGCAAATATAGTGAAAGACGAGCGCACAGACAAGCGTAAAACGCAGTTTTTAAGCTTGGCATTGCCGAGCCGCATCCTATATTCGCATTGCAAATATAGTGAAAGGCGAGCGCAAAAACAAGCGTAAAACGCAGTTTTCAAGCTTGGTATTGCCAAGCCGCATCCTATATTCGCATTGCAAATATAGTGATTTTTTCCGTTACTTGCAATCATTGCCATACGTATCGGCATTTATCTTATAAAACATAAGCCGTTTGCGCTGTTATCGCACACAGCCAAACACCGCACAACAGCCGTAAACACAAGGGTTTCGAGAGGTCTGGATGCTCACAGAAAAACAATCACAAAGTATTTTATTTTTACATTATCAACATACAATTTATTGATTTTCAACATGATATAAAATATTAATTAGCCCTTAAAATGTTCAAAAATCAGACAAAATCCTTGGCGCGTATCAGTTTTTTTCATACCTTTGCAGCGGTAAAAAGATTAGGATAGTGAATCTTCTTTTGTTTTGAAAGCCACTATTCACGTTAGTTTTTAACTGGCATCCAGGCTCGGTTTGGCATTTGTCCCACACGCAAGCCGCACGCCGCGAACATAATCAAATACATTTGTTCAGATGCCATAAACAACATTTTATGGACAGAATATTAAGAAAAGTGTTTGTCGCTTTGTTTGTTTTTACAACCGGCGCATACGCCAGCGCAAGCAACAGAGTGGCAAATAGCTCGAAATTCAATTGGAATCCGGTGATGGATGCGATAATTGAAGTTGAAAGCGAAGGCAATCCGAAAGCCGTAAGCGGAAACTCATGCGGAGCGATGCAAATAACTCCGATACTGGTTAAAGAATGTAACGACATTCTGAAGAAGCAGAAAAGCAAAAAGCGTTTCAAGCTGTCTGACCGTTTCAATGTGAAGAAATCGAAGGAGATGTTTCTCCTAATACAGGCACACCACAACCCCGAAAACAATGTGGAAAAGGCCATACGCTCATGGAACGGAGGACCGAGGTACAGCGTAAGGGGAACGCAAAAGTACCTGAACAAGGTGATGAAAGCACTTAAAAAGAAGTGACAAGCAAACAAATACGCGCCATGCCCATTTTACGGACATAGCGCGTATTCGCTATAAACAACTACATAAAAGAACAAAAAAATCTGAATTTAATCCTAACGCCGCAACAATATTCAACCAAACGGCATTATATTTGCAACATATTTGTTGAAACAAAACATTTAAATTATGACAATCGGAATTATTATCTTAGTGGTTGTAGTGCTGCTCGTAATATGGGGAGTAAGCCTTTACAACAATCTTGTGAAACTTAAGAACAACCGTGAAAACGCTTTCGCCAACATCGACGTACAGCTGAAACAGCGCCACGACCTCGTGCCGCAGCTCGTTTCGACGGTAAAAGGCTACGCAACGCACGAGCGCGAAGTGCTGCAACGGGTAACCGAGGCACGCTCTGTGGCCATGAACGCCACCGGCATTAACGACAAAATAAACGCCGAGAACGCCCTCACCAGCGCACTGGCAGGCCTGAAGGTATCTCTCGAAGCATACCCCGACCTCAAAGCTAACCAGAACTTCATGCACCTGCAAACAGAGCTTTCAGACCTTGAGAACAAGCTGGCTGCTGCACGCCGCTTCTTCAACTCCACTACGCGCGAGCTCAACAACGCCGTAGAGACGTTCCCTTCAAACATCTTCGCAAAGATATTCCACTTCGGCAAAGAGCCGATGTTCGAAGTTCCGCAGGAAGAGCGTGCGGCATACGACAAGGCTCCTGAAATAAACTTCTAACGGCAAACGCATTATGAAATATGTAGGGATGCACACCCAAATACGCCGTAACAACATGCTGACGGCCATCCTTCTGCTGATGTTCCCCGTCATCATACTCGGCATGGTTTGGGTGTTCCTCGCATTAGTCAACTACTTCGGCAGCGGCGTTTACGACCAGTATGGCAACATAGTGCGCCATCTTGACGCCGACGTTGTAAACCATTACTTCGTCAACACCATTCCCTGGGTCATCATCGGAGTAGGCGCATGGTTTCTGATTGCCTACTTCTCCAACACGGCAATGGTGCGCGCGGCCACCGGCTCGCGCCCCGTCACGCGCAAGGAGAACCCACGGATATACAACATCGTCGAAAACCTGTGCATTGCCTGCAACATGGACATGCCCAAAATCAACATCGTCAATGACCCGCAGCTCAACGCCTTTGCCAGCGGAATAGACAAGAAGAGCTACACCGTGACGCTCACCACGGGCATAATCAACCGCCTTAACGACGACGAGTTGGCAGGAGTAATAGGCCACGAGCTTACCCACATACGCAACCACGACACGCGGCTGCTCATCACGAGCATCATCTTCGTTGGCATAGTGTCAACCATCATGAGCCTCGTAGTGCAGATGATGTACAACGCCTTCTGGTTCGGCGGCATGAGCCACCGCTCTTCCAACGACGAGGACAACCGCTCGAGCGGCCTGTCGATGCTCGTAGTGTTCGTCATCGCCGCCCTGTGTTGCGCCGTGGCTTACCTCTTCACGCTGCTCACGCGCTTTGCCATCTCGCGCAAACGCGAGTACATGGCCGACGCCGGCGGTGCCGAACTGTGCGGCAATCCGCTCGCCCTCGCCTCCGCCCTTCGCAAAATATCGGGCGACCCGGGGCTCGAAAACGTCAAGCGCGATGACATCGCCCAGCTGTTCATCATACATCCGCAGCACTTCGCACCGGGTCTGACAAGTTTCTTCAGCTCGCTGTTCAGTACCCATCCTGATACAAAAAAGCGCATTGAAATACTTGAACAATTTTAATTCCAACAAACAACGAAAGCGTCGCGGAAGTTTAAGCCGCGACGCTTTCGTTATATAACAATCAATATAAGATTTACAAAATCCGCCCTATCGGACAACAGACTTATTCCTGTCAAACCGTTCCAATCCCGGCTGTATTCCATAAAGCCCCAAGCTGTTTTTTGCAAAAAACAGCTTTTCTTTCAACTCCTTGCACTCGTAAATATAGTAAGCACCCGTATCGATTAAGCTGTAACAATAAACATGGACACCTGGACGAAATCCATATACCCGCCTTATGTACTCCTGCAATGTATCCTCTCCGCTATTGAACAAACCGACAAGTTTAAGAAGGTCGTCAAAACATGCGTCTCTATATTTACCCTCAGTAACGCCAGCACGCTCCGGCCAAGCCGTAACCCAGATACACTTATCAGACGTTTTTATATAAAAATCTTTCAACGTCACATCACCCCAATAACAGTATCTTAATTCCAAGATACTGTCATTCCCCACAATGCGATAATAAGCTCTTGCCGGATTTTCATTCCCACTTTTGGCCATTGGCACATCTTTCTTCCATAACTCATACTCCTCATAACTATACCATCTGTTTCCAACTCTTCTGTACTCTTTCACTTCCTCCGTATCGGAGGATACGGCAACATAAACTTTATCCGTATCATAATACACATACACAAACGGGTTCGACACCGGCCTACCCTTGGCACGCATATCAAATTCATCAAAGTACTGGCAACGTTTGAACATGTTAATATTTAGGTCGGCAACAACACTATCCATATCACCGCTACAAAGCGTATCTTTGTACTCAATCAATGTAGTGTTTCTCGCCGCTCCAACTTGCTTACAGGAAGACAAGGCAAAATATACACAAGAAAAGGCAACAAATAAAAAGCACTTCGACCTTCCGCCTACAAACCTTCCACCGTCCATATCAAAACTTGTTTTTGCAAATATAGCGAATTTTCGCAAAAGTCTGACTTCTAATAGCCACAGAACCTATTTTATTCACGTATTTCCACCTTAACAAGGCATGGAAAAGTAAATCGACTCCTGCCCATCCCCTCCTACCATGAAACACGCAACGTTGACAGCCTTAACGTAGCAATCGCCGCTGCCATTACTTGCACCGAGTTCAAAAGAAAGGGGAAACGCCTTATCTTATGAAAGGCCGCCAATCACCACCTGACAAGCCGTCTATTAAGCACAAAAAGGCGGCCTTTTGAATGATAAAAGGCCGCCTTTTACAATACCACTCACCTCAACCGGAACAATGAGCCACCAGTTCCATTGCCCTATCCGGCCGATTGGCTTATCTATTCTCGCATAAACTCATACGTCTCATCTATTTTGTCTCGGTAACCTCCATTAAAGTCCCCAAAACCCGACATATTCAATTTTGACACGTATCCGTCCCCTCCGAACTTGTAACTTATTGTCAATTCACCGGATTTTCCGTTTCTCATTTCTTTGCAGCAAGCAATCAGATTTTGAGGCTTCTTGCCAAGATAACCGAATTCAGCAAGAAGATATCCCGCGTTTAACAAGTCGCTATAGGCAACATCGATAAGCATGTATTTATACACAATTCCTTGCCATGACGGGTATAACGTGTAGTCGAAAGTAGTTGTATTTGTATATAAAGGAACGGTTGCATCTATTGTCAAGTCATAACCAGCTTCTTCAATCTTTACGATATTGCCGTTCTCCCATGTATATGTAATACGGTATTTTCCACCGGTCCCATTGCCTGTAATTTGTACAAGTTGTTGCTGGTCATCATATGTAAAGGTGGTTGGCTCATCATCTATTACACCTGCACCCTCATCCCTATAATATACCTTCTCAACGTTTCCATACTCATTTAATGTACATGTCCTGGTCTCTGTACCGCTGCCATAATTCGTCTTTACGACTATTTGGTCGTCACCATAGCTAAAAGAGATTGTCTGGTTCAATGTCAAATCGTCCCTGTCGCCATAACCGTTCCAAGAATAATATTTCCAAACTGAAATACGCCCCTTGTCATCGTATAAATACTCTTCTTTGGCATTTTCCACTCGCCCATCTTCATACATATAGCTATAATTGACCGTTGACAATCTTTTCTTGTCCTGTCCTCCACTTCCACCTCCGTTGCTGTCATCGCCGTCAGAGCAGGCTAAACAAAGCGTCATTAATACACTCCAAAAGGCTATTCTTCCAATGTTATAAAATGCTTTCATTGTCATGTTTTGTGTGAAAATAATAATTATTAATGTAACTTTCAGGTCCTGAAACAGATTGGATATAGACAATAAAAAAACGTGGACCTATCACTTCGTCTACGCTTTCAGAGGTATCGCCAAACACCATTGCAGTCATATAACGAGTAAAAGCCCACGCCGTTAAGCGTGAGCATCAACTTTTACTCTTGACTGCTTCATTAAATTTGGCGATTTTCTGAAAGCAAGAATAAAGCTAACGCTTCTTTATCTTAATGTCTGTTGTTCTAAATGTTACATAGGCTTTACTTTTTTATATGTTGCAAATATACAAAAAAGTTTTCATGGAAACAAGTGTTGAACTTGTTTTTGCAAATATAGCGAACTTCCGCAGAAGTCTGACTTCTAATAGCCACAAGACCTATTTTAAGTCACATATTCCTGCCCTCACAATTCACCATATAAGTACGGCATGGCCCGGAGCCTTAAATCCCGCGACTCATCCCATGCCCGGCAAAAGCAGGCCTGCATATCCCATGTCCTCAAAAGCGACCGGAGCCTACTTCCCCAGACGCCCCGGTCCTCCCAGACCTCCCAGTCCTCCCCCCTGCAAGAAAACAAGAACCGCTATGCCGCTATGCCGCAATACAAAAGTAGCCCCTCCGAGGACTATTCCTCGGAGGGGCTACACTATGAAAGAAGGCGGCCTCCTACTCTCCCGCATCGCATCGCAGTACCATCGGCGCAGGCGGGCTTAACTTCTCTGTTCGGAATGGGAAGAGGTGGGACCCCGCCGCAATAGCCACCAAATATGCTTTCCGCCATTGACATGCACGGGCGCAAGCAACACGCGCGAATGTGCGCAGACACCGGAAAAAACGTACGCCGCCCACCACTACGGGGAGGAAGCGCCCGGAAAAGCTTTCGGGCAATTAGTAGCGCTCGGCTTTGGCGTCGCCGCCTTTACACCTGCGCCCTATCCACGTCCTCGTCTCGGACGGCCCTCGATAAAGGAGCTCTCATCTCGCGGAAGGCTTCGCGCTTAGATGCTTTCAGCGCTTATCCACACCGGACACGGGTACCCAGCGGTGCGCCTGGCGGCACAACTGGTTCGCCGGAGGTCCGTCCGCCACGGTCCTCTCGTACTAGTGGCAGACCCGCTCAAAACTCCTGCGCCCACGATAGATAGAGACCGAACTGTCTCACGACGTTCTGAACCCAGCTCGCG